>CAJDTT010000094.1_pt1 | contig 13155 bp, 17 predicted proteins | sample 7389841 | NCBI WGS metagenome assembly CAJDTT01 (sample SAMEA7055655, study PRJEB34461) | soil metagenome | biome: terrestrial ecosystem; feature: Peninsula; material: soil | place: Antarctica | collected 2016
CGCGCGGTTTTTCCAGTGGTCGATATCGAAGACGGTCTGGAGTACCGCTGACCTCATCCCAGGCTTACGAGATTAGTAGCAGCAGGAACCGCTGCTACTGATCTCGGCACCGGAGTCAGAGTCGCCGAAATATTTCATCCCGTTGATGAAACGCGGGTTGCCGTCTGGGTCCTTGAAGTGTGCCGCGTTGTCTCCCCATGGAAGCTATCGGTTAGCGCGGAATGCGGTGATCCGCGATTCGTCGCTCAGCTTCGTCCAGCCCAATCGTTCCTTCGGCGACTCCCAGGACAAGGTCGAATCCTTCATCGGCGGTGAAGTCATGTTGGTATCCGTTGATCCACAGAAACAGGGCCAAGAGCGTCCAGCCGGTGCGCTTATTGCCATCGACGAGAGCGTGGTTTCGGACGGCAGACTCTAGTAATGCCGCCGCTTTCCTATCGAAAGTGTCGTACGCGTCCACGCCGAGCATGGAGGCCGAAGGCCGAGCGAGAGCCGACGCCAACAATCCGGCGTCACGTATATAGAATCCGTACCGCTCGACAACTTGGAACGCATCGGCAAGTTGGAGATAGTCCGTCACGCGTCTTCGAGCCGACTTATTAACTCGGCGTCGTGGTCCATAACGAAGTCGATACCCCTATCGATTTCGTCCCGGCGTGCCCTGGCGCGAACCACGAGTTCGACGCCTTGCAAAACGAGCGAGTGCTTGGAAACATGCTCACGCGCCGCCAACTCCTCGAGCTGTCGGTCAAGCTCTTCAGGAATCCGCACATTCATGGCCATACCAAAACGGTACCACTCGCCACGAGGCTGTCGGTCGAGCGGAATGTCGGCAGGAATGCGGGCGAGGGCTACTTCACGCCGTTGACATAGAACGAGTTGCCATCCGGGTCCTGAAAATGCGCGCCGACATCGCCCCACGGCATCTTCTCCGGCGGCGCCGAAAAACTCACACCCTTCGCCTTCATTTGCTCGTACCACGACGTGACGTCCTCGATTACGAACGAGATGCCACTCTCGCCGCCAATCCGGTCGGTCGACTGGTTGAACTTCGCCGCCTCGTTGATCGCGAGCTCGGCTTCAGAGCCGGCCGGCGCGACGGTAACGAACTTCGTGTCCGGACCCATCTGCTGGTCGAGGCGCCGTTCGAACCCGAGAGTTCCTTCCCAGAACTCCAGCGCCTTCTCTTGATTGCTGACCCACACCGCTGCTGAGTGAACTTTCATAGTCATGGCCCCACCGTAAACACATACCGCTGGCCTGTCTTCTTCAATCTTGCGCACGTCATCTCAGGAAACGCGCGGACCTGATTTGTCCAACGCCACGTCTAAAACTAGTTCACAGTTGACCGGAATTTAGACTACTCTGGGGGGCATGGAAACAGTGCCGATCAGCGTAGCGAAAGCCAGACTCAGCGAGTTCGTCGATTCAGCTGTCGCGACCCATCAGCAGGTGACGATCACCAAAAACGGCTCGCGCGCTGCTGTGCTCGTGAGCGCTGAAGAATGGGATGAGATCGAGGAAACGCTCTACTGGTCCGCTCAACCAAATATCCACGAGGACATCGCCGAAGGCCGAGCGGCGTACGCCGATGGTCAGACAAGTTCACTCGCCGATGTACGTAAGCGCCTAGGACGTTAATGGCCTACGACGTCCGGCTGACGCCGGCGGCCGAACGTGGACTCGCCAAGATTCCCCCGCGTGCCTTCAAAGTCGTCTGGGCTTTTCTCGATGCGGTGCTGCCAGAGAACCCGCAACGCGTCGGCAAACCGTTGCGCGGCGAGCTCACCGGCCTGCACAGTGCGCGGCGCGGCGACTATCGCGTCATTTACGAGATCTTCGCGGGCGACCAGGTCGTCGTAGTTCATCGAGTCGACCATCGGGCGCATGTATATCGGCCACGCTAACTTCGGGAGCTGCGAGTCGGACTGTGGCCGGGCTACCCTGCCGTCAGAGCTCGGCGAGCGGTAGACCCGTGTAGTTCTCGGCCAGCGAGCGCGCCGCGGCCTCCGATGTCGCGACGTACCGCAGCTGCGATAGCTGCAGTTGCTGGTCGAACTCATCGCCGTGCGCGTGCATCATCGTGGTCATCCACCACGAGAAGTGGGTCTTGCGCCAGACGTTGCGTAACGCCGTCTCGGGGTAGGCATCGAGCAACGCCGTACTCCCATCCGAGTAGTACGCCGACAGCGCCTTGGCGAGGAGGCGTACGTCCGCCACCGCGAGGTTAAGCCCCTTCGCTCCCGTCGGCGGGACAATGTGCGCGGCGTCCCCGGCCAGGAACAGCTGTCCGTGGCGCATCGGCGTACTGACGAAACTTCGCATAGGCGCCAGCAGTTTTTCTAGCACCGGCCCCTCGTTGAGATTCCAGCCGTCGAGCTCGAAACGGGTCGCCAGCTCGGACCAGATCCGGTCATCGGACCAGTCGTCGAGCTTCTCGTCAGGATCGACTTGGAGGTAGAGCCTGCTCAGCCGCTGCGAGCGCATGCTGTGCAGCGCGAAGCCGTGCGGATGCCAGGCGTAGATCAGATCGTCGGTCGACGGGGGTACGTCGGCGAGGATCCCCAGCCAGGAAAACGGATAGTCGCGTTGCCATGTCGTGCGCAGCGCGTCCGGGATCGCGGGCCGGCTGACGCCGTGGAAGCCATCGGCGCCGACGATGATGTCGCAGTCGATGACCTGGTTCGCGCCGTCGGCGTCGGTAAATCCGATCGAGGGCTTGTCCGACTCAATATCGCGTACCGATGTGTTCGAGACCTCGAAGTAGAGCGGCAACCCGGCGCCTAGGCGTTCGACGATGAGGTCCTTGACGACCTCCGTCTGGCCGTAGACCCAGACCGATCGCCCGCACAGCGCAGGGAAGTCGAGATGATGCCGGGTCCCCGGCCACTGCAGGTAAATACCGTCGTGCCGGATCCCCTCGCGCTGCAGCCGCTCTCCCACTCCCGTATCGACGAGCATCTCGGCGGTCTCTTGTTCTAAGATTCCCGCGCGGATCCGAGCCTCGACGTACGCCCGGGATCGGTCCTCGACGAGGATCGACTCGATCCCCTGCCTGGCAAGCAAATGCGCCAGAACGAGGCCCGCAGGTCCGGCGCCGATGATCCCCACCTGAGTGCGCATCCCCTATAACCCCAGCATCCGGATCGCGTTGTCCTTGAGGATCATCGGCCGCACCTCGGGCTTGATGTCCAGCGTGTCGAAGTCGCGCATCCACCGATCCGGCGTCACCACGGGGAAGTCCGAGCCGAACAGCACCTTCGTCTTGAGCATCGTGTTGGCCGCGCGGACCAGTTGCGGCGGGAAGTATTTCGGCGACCAGCCGGACAAGTCGATGTAGACATTGGCCTTGTGGGTGGCCATCGAGATCGCCTCGTCCTGCCAGGGCACCGACGGATGCGCCAGCACAATCGTCAGGTCTGGGAAGTCCGCGGCGACATCATCGATGAGCATCGGCTGCGAGTAACGCAGCTTGATCCCATGCCCACCAGGTAAACCGGCACCGATTCCGGTCTGACCGGTGTGAAACAGCGCCGGTACGCCGAGGGCCTGAATCGTCTCGTAGAGCGGATAGAAAGCGCGGTCGTTGGGCTCGAATGCCTGCATGCTCGGATGAAACTTGAACCCGCGTACGCCGAACTCTTCGACCAGGTTGCGCGCCCGGCGTACCGCACCCAGACCGCCATGCGGGTCGACCGAGCCGAACGGGATGAGTACGTCGGGATACTCGGCGGCGGCCGCGGCGATCTCCTCGCTCGACAGCGCCGGGTGCCCACTGCCCGAGGTCGCGTCCACGGTGAAGATGACCGCGGCCATCTTGCGCTCTCGGTAGTACGCCGCGAGATCGGCGACCGTCGGTGTCTGGTTTTGATCGGACTTGAAGTACTTCGCCGCCGCGTCGATCAGCTCGCCGTCCAGCGAGAAGTGCCCATGCGCGTCCTGCTCAACATGCGTGTGTACGTCGATCGCGACGAGCGATTCCAGATCCAGTGCCATGGCGTGTGGTCCTTCGGTGTGGGTGTGGATGGTTAGGGAAGTGAGTGGCTGCTTGCCTTGCGTGCCAGCAGCTCTAGCAGGAGGGCGTCACGTTGCGCGACCATCGCGTCGGTGTCGATGTCTCTGAGCTCGTCATTGACACCGGCAACCAGCATGCTGGCCAACGCTGGTGTGAGCTGAGGCGTGCCGAGGTCGTCCATGATCTTCTGGGTCGGCGGGCCGAGGTGTTCGAGGATATGCGCAAGCCCGCCAGCGCCGCCGGACAGATGTTGGTTGACGAGGGGACCGAGCAGCGCCCATCGCAACCCGGGGCCGTAGGAGATCGCCGTGTCGATGTCGGCGACGCTCGCGACCCCGCGCTCCACGAGGGAGTACGCCTCTCTCCACAGCGCTGCCTGGAGACGGTTGGTCACGTGGCCGGGGAGCTCCTGGCGCAGTCGGATCGGTCGCTTACCAATCAGGGTGTAGAACGCCAACGCGGCCTCGACCGCCTCCGCAGAGGTCTGCGCGCCACCGACCACCTCGACCAGCGGGATCAGGTGCGCGGGGTTGAACGGGTGCCCTATGAGGATCCGCTCGGGGTGCCGCTTACAGGCTTGCTGCATGATGCTCGGCAGGATCCCCGAGGAGCTGCTGGCGATCACCGCGTCGCGGGGGGCGTGCTCGTCGAGCACCGCGAACAACGCCCGTTTCAGATCTTCACGCTCGGGTCCGTTCTCCTGCACGAAGTCCACCTCCGCGACGGCGCGAGCAGGGTCAGCGGCGAACGTCAGCCGAGCGCGGGAAGCACCATCGGCGAGGCCCAGCGTCGTCAGCGACGGCCAGGCGGCGTCGACTGCCTCGCGCAGCCGCCGCTCGGCGCCGTCGGCGGGATCGCTCGCGACCACGTCGTACCCCTTCGACAGGAAGTACGCCGCCCAGCTCGCACCGATGACTCCGGTGCCGATCACCGCGATACGCGAAATCTCGGTACTCATCATCGGCTCCCCTCCCGCCTGTTGCGGGCGTGTTCGGCGAACGCGTCGAGCGCGGTCTGCTCGGCTAGGGAGTCCCTGCTGGCGACCTCATCGACCGGTCGTCCCTGCAGGATGCGCTTCACTGGGAGCTCGAGCTTCTTGCCAGTCCTGTTGCGCGGGATGAACGGTACCTCGTGCATCGTGTCCGGCACGTGTCGCGGCGAGAGCGTGGCGCGCAGCTGCTGGGCGATCTTCGCGCGCAGCTCCTGGTCGAGACGACGCTCACCGCGCGGGACGACGTACAGCACCAGTTCCCCGTTGCCGCCGTCCGGGTCTTCGAGATGTACGACGAGGCTGTCCTCGATCTCCTCCATCTCCTCCGTGACTCGGTAGAAATCCGCGGTGCCCAGGCGTACGCCGCCACGGTTGAGTGTCGTGTCCGACCGCCCGGTGATGATGCAGCTTCCGTTGTCGTTGAAGCGGATCCAGTCACCGTGCCGCCACACGCCCGGGTAGGACTCGAAGTACGCCGCGCGGTAGCGGGAGCCGTCCTCATCGCCCCAGAAGGCCACCGGCATCGAGGGCATCGGCGCGGTGATGACCAGCTCGCCGAGCTCGCCTACCACCGGCTTACCGTGCTCGTCGAACGCCTGCGCCGCGACACCGAGGCAGGCGCCAGACATCTCCCCTTCCCACACCGGCTGTAAGGGGCTGCCCTGCACGATTCCGCTGCAGACGTCGGTTCCGCCGCTGCCCACGTTGAGCAGTACGTCCGGGCCAAACTGCTCGCGGACCCAGCGGTACCCCTCCACGGGCAGCGGACTGCCGGCGGCCGCGATCTGCCGGATCCGGGAAAGGTCGTACTCCTTCGCCGGTTCGATGCCTTCCTTGCGGCATCCCATCAGGTATCCGGGACTCGCGCCCATCAGCGTTGCGCCGGTCTGCTCGGCCAGCCGCCACTGTTCGCTGATATCCGGGTAGAGCGGGTTTCCATCGAGCATCACGATGGACGCCCGGGTCAACAGGGTCGATACGAGTGCGTTCCACATCATCCATGCCGTGGTGCTGAACCACTGCAGTCGATCACCGGCGTGCAGGTCCCAGCTCAGCGCATGGTTCTTCAGATGCTCCAGCAGGATGCCGCCATGGCCGTGCACGATCGCCTTCGGTTTTCCCGTCGTGCCGGAGGAGAACAGCACGAACAGCGGGTGGTCGAAGGGGACCTGCGCGAACTCCAGAGGCTCCGACGTGGACAGCAGGTCGGCCCAACCGACGACGTCGGCCAGCGGCTCCTGCCCGTACGGGATCTCCACGACATGCATCACGGTCGGCAGTGCGGCGATGATCTGCGCGACCTCATCACGTTTGTCCACCTGCTTGGCGCCGTACCCGTAGCCGGAGACGGTCAGCAACACGACCGGGTCGACCTGACCGAACCGGTCCACGACGCTGAGTGGGCCGAACTCCGGCGCGCAGGCCGCCCAGATCGCGCCAAGGCTCGCGGTGGCGAGGAAGGCGACGAGCGTTTCGGGGATGTTGGGCAGGTAGCCGACGACTCGGTCGCCTTGCCCTACGCCGAGGCGCTGGAGTCCCGCGCGGGCCCGCGCAACCTGATCGCGCAGCTCACCGAACGTGAGCTCGAAGGTGTCTCGGGTCTGTGAATGCGCGACGACCGCGACCTGGTCACGGTCTTCGGGGAGACCGAATGCATGTTGGGCATAGTTGAGGCGCGCGCCGGGGAACCACTGCGCTCCAGGCATTTCCCGCTGCCCAAGCACACGCTCGTACGGCGTCGACGACTGGATCGCGAAGAAGTCCCAGATCGCCCCCCAGAACCCCTCAAGGTCGGTGATAGACCATTCGTGGAGGTCGTCCCAGCCGTCGAACCGCAGACCGCGGTTGCTCTCGAGCCAGCGCAGGAATCGGCCGATCTCGGTGTGCTCGCGTACGTCGGCCGCCGGCGTACTGATCACGGTGCTCATGTCGCTGCGCCCGTCACCTTCGCCGCTTTGCCGTCGACAAAGGCCCGCATCCTCTCCTTGGCCTCGTCGCTGCCGGATGCGACCGCCGCCATCAGCGCCTCAAGCAAGTACCCCTCGTTGGGGCTCCCCTCCGCGATGCGCGGTAGTGCTTGCAGTACCGCGAAGTTGGTCACGACGGAGTTACCAGCGATCTTCTCGGCCAGGGCAATCGCGTCGTCGAGGCCCTTACCCGGTTCGGCCAGATAGTGCGAGAGCCCGAGCTGGTGACCGGTTGCGGCGTCGTACACCCGACCGGTGAGCATCATGTCGGCCATCCGGTGCGCACCGATCAGCCGGGGCACTCGCACCGATCCCCCGCCACCGACGAACAGTCCCCGCTGCCCCTCGGGCAGTGCGTAGAAGGTACTGGGCTCGGCGACCCGGATGTGCGCGGCGCACGCGAGCTCGAGTCCGCCGCCGACGACGGCGCCCTTGAGCACGGCAACCACGGGGACCGCACCGGTCTCGATCTGCTGGAAGGCGCGGTGCCACATCCGGGAGTGCTGCAGACCTTCGAACGTCGTGGTCTCGCCCAGCGCCGACAAGTCCAGGCCCGCCGAGAAATGGTCGCCGTCCGCGTCCAAGACGATCGCTTTCACTCCGGTCGGTGGCGACGCGAAGAATCGCTCGATCCCGAGGACGGTGGGGTCGTCGAGCGCGTTGCGTTTGTGCGCCCTGCACAGTCGCAGAATGCCGATGTCGCCGCGTCGCTCGAACCGCAGCGACTCGGGTAGTTCCTGTTCAGGGTGGGTCACCGGGGCATCTCCTGGTTATCGGCGTGGATATCGGTCGGCCTGTCGGGCTGGACGTCGGACTGCGCGCGGCGGCGCAGATCCAGGCGTCGGACCTTTCCGGTGGCACTGCGCGGTAGCGCGTCCACGAAAAGGAAGTACCGCGGCACCTTGTACCGCGCGAGCTGCGACTGAAGGTGCTCGCGCAGCCGGGACTCACTCAGGTCGCAGTCGGTGCGGCGTACGACGAACGCGACGCCGACCTCACCCCAGCGTTCATCGGGCACCGCGACGACCGCACAGTCGGCGACTTCGTCGAGCTGCACCATGACCGCTTCGACCTCGGCCGGGTAGATGTTCTCCGCGCCCGAGATGATCATGTCCTTGACCCTGTCGACCACGGAGGACCACCCGTCAGGGTCCTGCATTATCACGTCGCCGGTGCGGAACCACGTGTCCTCGACGAAGCTCGCGGCCGTCTCGTCCTCTCGCTCCCAGTAGCGGCTGAAGACGTTGGGCCCACGCACGAGCAGCTCGGCCGGCTGTCCCGGCGTGAAAGGCACCGCTCGGTCCTCGTGCAGCGCGGCGATGTCGGTGTAGAAATGCGGGGGCCCGACCGACACGGGGCGTTCGAGCGCGCCCTCACCGAGGGCCATCGTGACGCCGGCGGTGGCCTCGGTCATCCCGTAGCCCTGGTAGAGCATCACGCCTTTGTCAAGCCAGGCACGAGCGACCCGTTCCTCGACCGGCGACCCGCCGTAGTTGATGTAGCGCACCGAGCTCATGTCGGTCCGCGCCCAGTCGGGGTGCTCGGTCATCAGTTTCAGCATTACCGGCACCGCGGCAAATCCGGCGATCCCCCGCGCCTCGATGGCGGCGAGGACTGGTCCGGGTTCGAACTTCGCGATGACCTCGACGGTGCCGCCTTTGAACAACGTCGGCAGGGTGACCTGCGCGAGACCGGTGACGTGGAACAGCGGCGCGATGCACAGCACCCGGTCGGTGCTCAGCGCGTCGTAGTGAGCAAGCTGGTTCATCGTGTTCCACGTCAGGTTGCCGTGGGTGAGGACCGCGCCTTTGGGTCGTCCCGTCGTACCCGAGGTGTAGAGGAGGACCGCTGGGTCGTCGAGGTCCACGGTCGCGACCTCACGGCCCGCCGCGCCGCCGGCTACGGCTGCCTCGAATCGGTCCGGCGGGATCAGATGGGGTACGCCGTGCGCAGCCTCGGTGACCAGCCCTTGCATGCCCGTGCCGTACACCAGCACCGTGGCGCCGCAATCGTCGAGCATGTAGGCAATCTCCGGCGACGAGAGCCGGATGTTGAGCGGGACGAAGATGGCACCGATCTGCCCGGCCGCGAAGAACGTCTCGAGCGCGGCGATGTCGTTGGCACCGACATAGGCGACCCGGTCGCCTCGGCGTACCCCCTGGTCAGTGAGGGTTGCGGCGAGGCGACGGGTGCGATCGGCGAGGTCACGGTAGGTGAAGGATCGCTCCCCCTGACGCAGCGCCGTTCGTTCGGGCGTGATGCGGGCGCGACGCCACGGCCATGAGCCGACCCCGAGCCCGGGGTTCTCGACAGAGGTATGCATCAACCCGCCGCCTTCTGCGCGCGATGCGCGCGCGTTTGTGCGCTACTGTTATTAGCAGGTTTCCTGATAATGACGCGTACTGCGACAGAATGCAAGTCGGAAGGAGGCGGTCGTGGATCACGCTCTAGCACCGTCCCTGCTGTACGCCGTCAAACAGGTCGAGTTGGTGGTGCGCGCTCGGCTAGACGAAATCGTCAAGCCAAGCAGCATCACCGCGCTGCAATACACCGCGCTGACCGTCCTCCAGCGCCGCGACGGACTGTCCTCGGCGCAGCTGGCACGCAATTCTTTTGTCACGGCTCAGTCGATGGCCGATCTGGTTGGCGCGCTGCAGCGCCGCGGGTTCATCGACCGCCGCCCGGATCCCACTAACCGGCGCCGGCTGCTCATCAGCCTGACCGCGGACGGTCGCACGCTGCTTGCACATCACGAGGCAGAAGTCCGGGCTCTCGAAGAGCGGATGCTGCACGGTCTGAGCAGTCGCGAGGTTGCGACGCTGCGGCGTACCCTCAATAACTGCCGGGCGTCCCTAACCGACGAGCGTGAGGAGTGACCCGTGAGTGAGCTTCTGGTGCCGCACTATCCGTTAGTTAGTGGCGTACATCCGCCGATGGACTTCCCCGACTACCACAGCACGGCCCTCCGACACCCGATCCAGCCGCTGCAGGTCCTGCCGCAGCGGCTGACCGAGATCACCGGGCCGCTGCTCGGGGAGTCCCGCGTCGGGTCGACCGACCACGACCTGACCGCGCAGCACGACGGCGAGCCGTTCGGCCAGCGGATCATCGTGCGCGGCCGGGTCATGGACACCCGCGGTACGCCGATCCCGCACACGCTGGTCGAGATCTGGCAGGCCAACGCGAGCGGCCGTTACCGGCATATCGGCGACAACTGGCCCGCTCCCCTCGACCCCAACTTCACCGGTGTCGGGCGCACGATGACCGACGCAGAAGGAAACTACGAGTTTCTGACCGTCAAGCCCGGCGCCTACCCGTGGAAGAACCACGACAACGCCTGGCGGCCCGCGCACATCCACTTCTCGCTGTTCGGCCGGGCGTTCACCCAGCGGTTGGTCACTCAGATGTACTTCCCGGACGACCCGCTGTTCGGTCAGGACCCGATCTTCAACTCGGTGCGCGATGAGAAGGCACGCCAGCGGATGGTCTCGACGTTCAACCTCTCCGAAACCAAACCCGAGTGGGCGCTGGCCTTCGACTTCGACATCGTGCTGCGCGGTCCGGACGCGAGCGTGTTCGAGGAGGAGGACGACGATGACTGAGGACTACGGCCTGACGCCGTCGCAGACGGTCGGCCCGTTCCTGCACATCGCGTTGGCCTGGGAGGATGGAAACCTCGTCGTACCAAGGGATTTTCCCGGCGCGATCCGTGTCGTCGGCACGCTGTACGACGGCAACAACGACCCGGTCCCGGACGGTTTGATCGAGACGTGGCAGGCAGATCCGGAGGGCCGGTTTGACCACCCGGATGACCTGCGCGGCGAGAAGGAACCGCCTGAGGGGTTCATCGCGTTCGGACGCGCAACCACGCTGGAGGGCGGCCGGTTCGAGATCGTGACCGCCAAGCCCGGGCCGTTTCCGGCCGGCGGAGGCGAGATCGAGGCGCCGCATCTGAACGTGTCCGTGTTCGCCCGCGGCATGCTGGACCGGCTCGTCACGCGGATCTACTTCTCCGACGAACCCGAGGCCAACGCCGCCGACCCGGTGCTCAACGCGGTCGACCCGGGACGCCGGTCGCGACTCATCGCCGACGCCGAACCCGCGGACCCGTCGACGTACCGATTGGACATATATCTACAAGGTGAGCATGAGTCCGTCTTCTTCGAACTCTGAGTCCGCTGCGCCGTACGACGGACTGCTCGGGTCACTGCCCGGCGATCCGTCGGTCGACGCAGCGATCGGCGATGCGGCACTCCTGGCCGCGATGCTGCGGGTCGAGACGACCCTCGCCGCCACCCAGGCCGAGCTCGGGCTGATCCCGGATTTCGCTGCTCGGGCGATCGGCGAGGTCGTCGGAGGCGCCCGCTACGACGTACCCGAGCTCGGCCGGGCCGCGGTCGCCGCGGGCAATCCCGTCGTCCCGCTGGTGTCGTGGCTGACCCGCGACGTGCGCGCCCGGGACACGTCGGCGGCGGCGTACGTCCATTTCGGCGCGACAAGCCAAGACATCTTCGACACCGCACTGATGCTGATCGCCCGGGACGCACCGGCTGCGCGCGGCCGCCGCACGGCTCGCCGTACAGCTCGGTGGCCCGGTCGGGACCCGCGTCGCGTGGGGCCCCGAGGCTGACCGGCTCAGTCTGGCTATGTCATCGGCTCTCGGCCTCGCGGATGCTCCGCCATGGCACACCGAACGCAGCCGAATCGTCGACCTCGGCAGCGCGCTCGGTCAAGCTATCGCGGCGCTCGGCACAATTGCCACCGACGTCGTCGTACTGTCCCAGAACGAGATCGGTGAACTCAGCGAGAGCCCGTCCGCCGGGCGCGGTGGCTCGTCTGCGATGCCGCACAAACGCAACCCTATCGGCGCTGTTCTGATCCGTTCGGCGGCTCTTCAGTCCCCCGGCCTGGTCTCGACGCTGCTGACCGCCGCCGTGCACGACAACGAACGCGCGACCGGCGCGTGGCATGCCGAGTGGGCGCCACTACGCGAGTTGCTGCACCTTGCCGGTGGTGCCTCCAACGAGGCGGTCGGCGTACTGTCCGGGCTCGTGGTTCACGTCGACACGATGAACGCGAACGTTACCGGCCGTGGATCGCTGATGTTTGCCGAGTCCGTCTCCCGGGTGCTGATGCGCCACCTCGGCCGCGCCGAGGCCCAGTCGATCGTCGCGGACGCTTCCACTTCGGCAGCGTCGAGCGGGCGGCCGCTGCGCGACGTACTGGATGCCTCACCCGCTCACGATCATCTGTCAGTCGACGAGCTCGACGCGGCGTTCGACCCCACCGACCACATCGAGGCGGCCGCCCGCCTCGTCGAGCAGACCCTTGGAGCGCGCTGATGAGCGATCCCACCGACAGCGAACGACACGACCAGGGAATGGCGGTACGCCGCGCCGTACTCGGAGACGCCCACGTCGACCGGTCCGTCGCGAACACCTCACCGTTTACCGAGGCATTCCAGGACTACATCACCCGCACCGCGTGGGGCGACGTGTGGACGCGTCCGGGGCTGGACCGGCGTACCCGCTCGATCATTACCCTGACCGCCTTACTGTCCCTCGGTCACGAAGGCGAACTGCGACTGCACATCCGCGGAGCGCTGAACAACGGGCTCACCCGCGAGGAGATCGGCGAGGTGTTCTTGCACGCGGCCGTGTACGCCGGCGTACCGGACGCCAACTCCGCCTTCGCCATCGCGCAAGAAATCTTCACCACAATCGACGCCGAAGGCCGCGCCTACGCGAACGGACCTACTTTGGCGCCGAACGCTCGAGAACAAACCGGCGCAGTTCATCGGTATCATCGAGATCCACAAACTTTCGGCCGCGCGAATCCTCCGCTGGACCAGGATCACGGACCGCATTCGCCGTCAACTCCGCCTCAGAGATCACTGCCGCCTGGCGTCCTTCCAGCTCATCGTAGACGCCAACATACTTCTCCGACTGCGGCCGCCAGTCGAGCTCCCTCACAACCCTGTCCCGCGCGTGTAGACCCATGCCTACCCGCAGTTCAGGATCATCCAACAAACGGACAACTGCATCGGCGAACGCGTCCACGTCGCCAGGCGTCACGTACAGCACGGCGTCTCCACCCGAAATCCGAGTCTCCGTCAAGTCAAATGACACGGACGGCAACGCGTACGCCATGTACTCCATAGTCTTGTTCATTGTGGAAATATC
>CAJDTT010000089.1_pt1 | contig 12619 bp, 10 predicted proteins | sample 7389841 | NCBI WGS metagenome assembly CAJDTT01 (sample SAMEA7055655, study PRJEB34461) | soil metagenome | biome: terrestrial ecosystem; feature: Peninsula; material: soil | place: Antarctica | collected 2016
TCAGTGCCGTACGCCGACGACGAAATGCAGTCTGGCGCGAGGACACCCAGTGCGATGGGCTTACTGAGCCGCTGTCCTCCGAGCTTGCGGTTGACCAGCGGTGCGCCTAATAGCCAGCACTTCAGCCGGTACGTCAGCGACTCAGGCGGGTATGCCTCATACTGGGCTCGACTCATAGACCGCCCCCGAGTGCGCCGACGAAACGCGCGCATTGGGCGCCAGCCTGCGGTGGCGGCGCTGGCACTCCGCGCAACTCGTCACGCTACGCTCACGGCCGTGCGCTGTGAATATGCGCGGGAGGTCGGTTCCTTTCTGGCGCCTAGCTCACTGTTAGCGGTTCTTGAGCCAGCTGCCGCCGCCGGGCAGTTCGGGAAGCAGCGCCTTGACCAGCGGCCGCGCTAGGTCCCGCAGTCGTGTGCATCCGTCGTCGCCGAGGAGCTCCCAGCAACCTGCGGCCAACTCGTCGGTGCGATCCTCGACCCACTGGCGCGCAGTCAATCCATCCTCGGTGAGTTCGCCCGCGTCGTCGAGCCAGCCGCGCCTCTGGACCGAGGCAACTCCCTCAGCCCAGGCATCGTCCGACCATGCGCGGGTGCTCTGCAGCGTTCCCGGGGGCAGCACGCCGGTCGCTTGGTGAACGACAAGAGCCTCGATCCCAGATAGACCTTCCGTGGTCATTGCGGCGATATGGCCGTCGCCGCGGAACTCGCGCAGCAGTGTCTGTGCCCACCACAGCACCAGGTGCGGCTGGGTCGGCCAGGCCTGTGCGGCATGTCCGGCGTACAGCGGGTGACCTTCGAGGTAGCAACCGCCCGCCGCGAGCTTCGCAAGCTCGGCTGCCTCTGCGATCTCGGGTCCGTCGACGGCGTCGCCGAGCACCCTGCGCAGCGCGGTATCGGCGGCGCCGACCCTGGCTTCGAGGACTTGCTCGGGACTTGCCAGACTCCATGCCTCAGGTACGGCGGCGTACACAAGCTCGGGATTGAAGTTGAAGAAGGTGCTGATCACGGTTTCGGGTCCGACCGGCCCCATGGCGGCGGCGCGAGAGGCGAAGTAGCCCATCCTGCCGCGGATCCCAAGCTCGGCGTACGCCGCAGCCGCCTCAGGGACGAAGTAGATCATCCCGTGATATGGCTCAAGGCCGCGGTGCATCGCTCGGATCTGGGCGTTGTCCATCAACAACTCATCTCTGGAGGCAAAAGGACCTGAACAGACCGTACGGCACGGTGACATTGGCTGTGAGGCGTGCCATAGTGCATGAGGGGGGTCGATCACGCGTATCCCCGTCCGGTACGTCGTCATTCTTGGAGGCATTATGCCCGTGCATCCCGAAGTCCAGCAGTTGCTCGATGCTCTCGCGGAGCAAGGGGTACCGCCATTCGAAGAGATGACGGTCCCGCAGGCGCGCGAGGCGACGAGCGCATTCGAAGGACTCCAGGGCGAGCCAGAAGAAGTCGCCAAGGTCGAAAACCGCACTGTCCCGGGGCCCGAGGGTGATATCCCGGTACGCGTCTATACGCCCTCTGGTGATGGTCCGTTCCCGATCGTCGTCTACTACCACGGTGGCGGTTGGGTGATCGGCAACTTGGAGACCGTTGACCGACCCTGCCGCACGCTTGCCAACGCGGCCGGCGCCGTCGTGGTGTCGGTGGACTACCGGCTCGCTCCCGAGCATCGCTATCCGGCCGCGTTCGACGACTCCTATGCCGCGACGGTCTGGGTGGCTGAACACGCCGCCGAACTCGGTGGAGATGCTGCTCGGCTCTGCGTTGCTGGTGACAGCGCCGGTGGCAACCTAGCGGCCGCCGTCTCGTTGGCCGCTCGTGACCGCAAGGGTCCTGCAATCGCGGCCCAACTGCTCGCCTATCCGGTGATCGACTTCGACTTCAGCACCCCGTCGTACGACGACAACAAGACGGGCTATCTGCTCACCCGCGGCGCGATGCAATGGTTCTGGGCGCATTATCTTGGCGCGATGGAACTGGGCCCGGACCCGTATATCTGCCCGGGGCGTGCAAGCGACCTCAGTGGTCTGCCGCCGGCATACGTCGCCACCTGCGAGTTCGACCCGCTGCGCGACGAGGGAGAGTCCTACGCCAAGCGACTCACCGAGGCTGGTGTGCAAGTCGTCGCAAAGCGTTTTGACGGCATGGTTCACGGCTTCTTGTGGACCCTGGGCGCGACCCCGGTCGGCGGTTCGGTCATGACCGATCTAGTCGACGCCGTAAACCGTACGGCGGGGTAGTTTGGTACGGCCCGTGCGCGTTATTGGCCTGCAGCCCGGGTATGTAGGGTCGGCGAGTATGACCGTTGTGCGCTCGCTGCCGCTCTTCGTCCTCGCCGCGTTCGCCGAGATCGGCGGCGCGTGGCTCATCTGGCAGGGGGTACGAGAGCACCGTGGTTGGGTGTGGATCGGCGCCGGCGTCGTCGCGCTTGGACTTTACGGCTTTGTCGCCACTCTTCAGCCGGACGCTAACTTTGGGCGGATTCTTGCGGCGTACGGCGGTGTCTTCGTTGTCGGCTCATTGGCGTGGGGGATGGTCATCGATAAATTCAAGCCCGATCGGTACGACGTGATCGGCGCGCTCATCTGCCTATTCGGAGTAGCGGTCATCATGTACGCACCGCGGGTCGGATGATGACCGCGGACGCCGCAGCGGCCCAGGACGGCGCATTGGACTCACGACGCGGCTGGCTGGTCGTGGCAGCGACATTCCTAAGTACGTTCGTCGTCTTCGGGCTGGTCTACAGCTTCGGCTCGTTCTTCGAGTCGATGGCGCGCGACTTCCACACCGGTCGCGGCGCGACGGCGTTCATGTTCGCGGTGACAACGGCGTTCTACTTCGGGCTCGGACTGGTGGCGGGGAAGGCCGGCGATCGGTACGGTCCACGTCCGCTGCTCATCGTGTCGGCGATCTCATTGGTGATCGGCATGATCGCGACGTCGAAGGTTCAGTCGATCTGGGTCGGCTACGTCACCTATGGGGTTGGTGTTGGCGTCGCGACCGCATGCGCCTACGTGCCGATGGTCGCATTCGTCGGCGGCTGGTTCAAACGACACCGGACCGCGGCGCTTGGCGTTGCAGTCTCCGGTATCGGCATGGGGACCCTGGTAGTGGCCCCGCTGTCGTCGGCGCTGATCGCCGCTCATGGCTGGCGCAACTCGTTTGTCATCCTCGGGATCGCAGGCGCGGTCCTGCTGCTGCTTGCGGCGGTGGTCGCGCGTCGCCCGCCGGGTGGCATCGCCACCGATCAGGTGCCGGTTCGCACGACGATGCGCGATCGCGGATTCATCGTTCTGTACGCCGCTACTTTCCTGATGTCGCTGACGTTGTTCGTCCCTTTCGTTTTCCTGAAGGACTACGCGACAGGACACGGGATCGCGGTCGGGCCTGCGTCGGCGTTGGTCGGGGTTATCGGCGCGGCCAGCGTGGTGGGGCGGCTCGGCCTCGGCGCGCTCGGCAACCGTCTTGGTGCCGTTCGCCTGACCCAACTGAGTTTTGCCGCCATTGCCGCGAGTTTCGTGCTTTGGCTAACCGCTGGTGGCAGTTTCGTCATGCTCGTGATTTACGCGATCGTGCTCGGCGTCGGGTACGGCGGCTTCATTGCGCTGACCCCAGCCGTCGTCGCAGGCCTCTACGGGACCGTTGGGCTCGGCGGCGTACTGGGCGCTTTGTATACGGCGGCGGGATTGGGCGGGTTGTTTGGGTCACCGCTCGCGGGTGCGCTGATCGACGCGACGTCCTGGAGCCTCACCATTGTCGTCTCCATGGCCATCACCGCATGCGCCGCCGCCGTACTCTTCCTACTTCCGCGATCCGCGACTTAATCTTCAAGCGGGCTGTCGAGGGGATTCTGGTGCCGTGCTCTGAGCTCGGAGTTGCGGCTTTCAGCCCTTGGCGAGCCCGCGGCTGATCACGAGTCGCTGAATTTGGTTTGTACCCTCAAAGATCTGCATGACCTTTGCCTCGCGCATGTACCGTTCCACCGGGAAGTCTTTGGTGTAACCGGCGCCGCCGAGGACTTGTACGGCGTCCGTGGTGACCTTCATGGCGTTGTCGGTGGCGATCATCTTGGCGATGCTGGCCTGCTGGGAGTACGGCTTGCCAGCGTCCTTGAGGCGCGCGGCCGACAGCGTGGTCGCGCGTGCGGACTCCACCGCCGCGGCCATATCTGCCAGCACGAACGCGAGGCCCTGGTGGTCAATGATGGCGCGTCCGAAAGTCTCGCGTTCCTTCGCGTAAGCGACCGCGACGTCGAGTGCCTGCTGAGCCAGTCCGACGGCTACGGCGGCGATTCCCAGCCGGCCGGAGTCGAGCCCCGCCAGCGCGATCTGCAGTCCTTGGCCCTCGTCACCGACGAGCCGGTCCGCGCCGATCGACACGTTGTCGAATCGCATCGTGGCGGTCGTGGACCCGGTCAGCCCCATCTTGCTTTCGGGTGTGTCTGCGCTCAGGCCGGGGGTACTTGCCGGCACCGAGAAGCACGAAATACCCCGCGACCGGTCGTCGGAGGTGCGGACCATCGTGGTGTAAAAGTCGGCATGCCCCCCGTGCGTGGTCCACGCCTTCGCGCCGTTGATGATGTAGTTTCCGTCGTCGCGAGTCGCTCGAGTGATCATCGCGGCAGGGTCCGAGCCGGCTTGTGGCTCGGAGAGGCAGTACGCGCCGAGCAGTTTCCCGCCGAGCATGTCCGGCAGCCAGGACCGCTGCTCGGCCGAGCCGAAGTTGGCGATCGCGAAGCACGACAGCGCGTGCACGCTCACGCCGACCGCGACGCTCGACCATCTAGACGCGAGCTCTTCGAGGACCTGCAGGTAAACCTCGTACGGTTGACCGCCGCCGCCGATCTCCTCCGGGTAGGGCAAGCCGAGCAGGCCGGCGTCGCCGAGCACGCTGAAGACTTCACGCGGGAAGCGTTCGTCGGCCTCGTCCTTGGCCGCTTTTGGCGCCAGTTCCGCGTCGGCGATATCGCGAGTCAGCTGAAGAAGGTCTTCGGCCTCACGGCTGGGCAGAAGTCGTTGAACGGCCACGTCGTACCTCCGGCTGGACTCTCTCACTGAGTGAGAATTAACTGAAATATCTGCCGCTAACTGTACGTAACGAATTCGTCGTACGCGGACTCAGGATTCGTTCAGCCACGCCCGCACGGAGTCGTTGTGCTCGCCGAGCAGCGGCGGGTGTCGATGGTCGCGGTGCCACTCGGACCCGTCGTCGTAGAAGCGCAGCGGAGGTCCGGGGAGCTCGATGTTGCCCAACACCGGGTGCTCGACGTCCACGACGAGGCCCTGGGAGCGCACCTGGTCCCATTCGTAGACCTGCTCCAGGTTCTTCACCTCGCCGCATGGCACCCCGACCTCGTTGAGCTTGGCCAGCAGGTCCGCGGTGGAGTACGCCGCAAACGCGTCGTTGACCAGCCTGCGCAGCTCGTGCGTGTTGCGCACCCGGTCGCCGTTGTTGGCGAACTTCGGGTTGGCCGCGTCGAAGCCGAACGCTGTCGCGAACTTGCCCCAAATACTCTCCGAGCCGACCGAGATCTGCACGATCCCGTCCTGGGATCGAAACAGGCCGTACGGCGCAACGGACGGATGATGCGGGCCCTCGGCTACCGGCAGATCCTTGCCGACGGTCCATCGGGTTCCCTGAAATGCATGTACGCCGACGACCGACGCGAGCAAAGACGTGCGAATGACCTTGCCCTTGCCGGTCCGTTCTCGCTCGTAAAGCGCGGACACGACGCCATAGGCGCCGTACATTCCGGAGAGTACGTCTGCGATCGGTACGCCGACCTTGGTGGGGGTGTCCGGGTCGGGCCCGGTCATTGACATCAAGCCCGCCTCACCCTGGGCGATCTGGTCGTACCCGGCGCGGCCTCCTTGTGGACCGTCGTGACCGAACCCGGTGATCGACAAGATGACCAGTCGCGGATTGATCTCGTGGATGCGCTCGACGGGGAACCCCAGCCGGTCAAGGACGCCGGTGCGGAAGTTTTCCAGCAGCACATCGCCTTTTGCGATCAGCTTGGTCAAAATTTCCACGCCGTCGGCGCTCTTCAGGTCGAGGGTGATCGACTCTTTGTTGCGGTTGCAGGACAAGTAATAGGTTGCGATCTCGCCATCCGGGCCGACGAACGGCGGGCCCCATCCCCGAGTGTCGTCGCCCGAGCCGGGCGACTCGACCTTGATCACGCGTGCGCCCAGGTCACCGAGCATCATGCCGGCGTGCGGGCCCGCGAGTGCCCGGGTGAGGTCGACGACGGTGATTCCGTCGAGCGGTCCGGGCTGTGACTCGGTCATGTTTACCTCCGCGTATTCGGCATTCAACTGCTCACCATGCTTGCACGAGGCGGGTCGCGGTCGCGCTCACGCCTCCCCGCGCCCGGCGTTGCGTGGCTTCACGCTTCGCGGCGGATATAAAGCAGGGTGACGGCTCCGGCGAGCAGAATGAGCCACAGGCTGATCACGCGATACACGAGCACGATCGCGATCGCCGTACTCGCGGGAATCCCGATCCCGACCAGCGCAACGCCGATGGCCGCGTCCACCACTCCGAGCCCGCCGGGCGTGAGGTTGAGCAGTTGTAGTCCCTGACCAGCGGCCCACGCGAGCACGATCCCGGCCCACGCCACGTGCCCGTAGATGGACAGCGTGACCGCGGCCAGACAACCGGCCTTGGCGAGCACATTGGCCAGCGTCAGCACCGTGGTCAGTAGCGCGCTGCGGCCACCGAGCCGCAATGCGGCGATCCTGTCGATACCGTTGACGTACGCCGTCTCCATCGCCTCGGAGGGTCGGTGTCGCAGCGCACACCAGGTCCGCACGACCCACAGCGCCACGATGCGGCCGCGGCGGCGTACTGCCTCGTGGTGCATGCCGACCAGCAGGATCAGCGCGGGTATGACGATCAGCACGATCGAGAGCAACCCGCTGATGACCCCGGCCTTTGACCCGGTGAAGGCTGCCGCCGTCGCGGTCACCGCGGCGTAGACGACCGTCGTGTATATCCCCGACATCGCGAGCGCCCAGCTGGCGATTGTCGGCTCGACGCCGATCTTCGTGAACCGCTTGTAGGCGAAGACCGCGGCGGCCGCCGGACCGACGACCGGAAGTGACAGCGAGATCGCGTTTCCGGCGTACGTCGTGGCGACCACCGACGGCAACGAGTAGTGCCCACCTCGTACGTCGAGAAACCGGCGCTGCTGACGGGCCAGTACCCCGATCGAGCCGATTTGGAGAGCGACCGCGACGAGCAGCCAGCCCCAACTCGCATCGGCAAGGATGCCGGGCAGGTCATCGAGCCGGTGCCATTGTGTCGCGACGAGTACGACAAGCAGCACGACTCCCACTGCTGGGACAAGCCGCCTGCGCAGCCGGTGCGTGGCGAGTGGTTTGTGGTGGCCGTCAGTGGGTGTCGCGCCGGGATCGGCAAGCGCTCCAGATATCTTGATGAGGTCAATTATGCTCGTGCGACGCGTGGCGTGGGTGACAAGGGATTCGGTTGTTCTGGCAGCGTGTGGGGTACGTTGACGCGTTCGCGCGGCCGCACGTACGGTTTGGTCGAAGAGAGTGGCCAACCGCTCACCCGAGGGGGACATGCATGACGCGTGACGCTGACAAAACCGCCGACCTGATGGTGATTTTCGGTATCACCGGCGACCTCGCTCGGAAGATGACGTTCCGCTCCCTGTATCGGCTCGAACGCCGCGGCCTGCTCGACTGTCCGATCGTCGGAGTCGCGAGCGACGATATGACGACTGAGCAGCTGGTCCAGCGCGCATACGACTCAATCACAGAGACCGACGAGGGGCTCGACCAGAAGATCTTCGACCGGTTCGCGGCCCGGCTCTCCTACATCGGCGGCGACGTCACCAAGGACGAGCTGTACGTCGAGCTGGCCAAGACAGTCGAGAAGTACCACCGGCCGCTCTACTACCTCGAGATGCCGCCGTCGCTGTTCGGGCCCATCGTCGAGCAGCTGGGCAAGGCCGACCTCCTCAAGCAGGCCTCGGTTGCGGTCGAGAAGCCCTTCGGGCACGACCTCGACTCGGCGCGGGACCTCGACAAACGGCTGCACCGGGTGCTGCGCGAAGACCAGCTCCTTCGAGTCGACCACTTCCTCGGTAAGGAACCTGTCATCGAGCTGGAGTACCTTCGATTCGCCAATGTCGCGTTCGCCGAGCTGTGGGACCGTAAGACCGTCTCGTGCATCCAGATCACCATGGCCGAAGACTTCGACGTCTCCGACCGCGGCAAGTTCTACGACTCGGTAGGCGCGTTGCGCGACGTCGTACAAAACCATCTCCTGCAGGTGCTCGCACTGGTCACGATGGATCCGCCCGCTGGGGCTGGCGCAGATGAACTGCGCGACAAGAAAACCGATGTATTCAAGGCGATCCACGCCGCCGATCCAGACCACTACGTGCGCGGTCAGTACGCCGGATACACCGACGTACCCGGGGTAGCGACCGACTCCACGACCGAGACGTTCGTCGCGCTGCGTTTGGATATCGACAACTGGCGTTGGACCGGCGTGCCGATCTTCGTGCGCGCTGGTAAGTCGCTCGCCGCGCGGGCGACCGAGGTCCGGCTTTTTCTGCGCCGTACGCCGAAACTCGCCTTCCTGCCGGACTTGACGCGCGCTGAACCTAACCAGATCGTGCTTCGCATCGACCCCGACCCGGGCCTTCGGCTAGCCGTCACCGCGCGCGACGAAGGTTCGTGGCGGCCGGTCAACTTGGAGACCTCGTTCAGTGCGTCGCTCGGTGAGCCGCCCACGCCGTACGAGCGACTCTTCCAGGGTGCGCTCACCGGAGACCACAGCTTGTTCGCGCGAGAGGATGCTGTGGAGGAAACGTGGCGCATCATGCAGCCACTGCTCGACAACCCACCACCGGTGCACTCCTACGAGACTGGCTCATGGGGACCGACAGAGGCAGATACCTTGCTGCGCGGGCATCAAGGCTGGCATAAACCGTGGTTGGAGAAGGCTCCGTAAAGACATCACAGGACCGATGGCATCACTGAACCGGCACGATCACAGAATCAATACGAGGAGACAACACATGCAACTTGGGATGATCGGACTCGGACGGATGGGCGCTAACCTGGTGCGCCGGTTGATGCACGACGGGCATGAATGTGTCGTCTACGATCACAGCGCTGACGCGGTGAAGGCGCTGACGGATGAAGGCGCGATCGGCGCCGGCTCCGTGGCGGAGCTCAAGGCGAAGCTCGACGGTCCACGTGCAGTGTGGGTGATGGTTCCTGCCGGCGACATCACGACCTCGGTCATCGAGGATTTGGCCACCACGCTCGACTCCAACGACATTGTCATCGACGGCGGAAACTCCTACTACCGCGACGATATCCGACACGCGAAGCTGCTCTCCAAAAGTGGCATCCACCTGATCGACTGCGGTACCAGCGGCGGGGTGTGGGGCCTGGAGCGTGGCTACTGCCTGATGATCGGTGGCGAGAGCGAACCTGTCGCGAGGGTCGAGCCGATCTTCAAGACCATCGCCCCGGGGTTCGAGTCCGCGGAGCGCACCCCTGGGCGCGAGGGTGAGATCGCGCCCTCCGAAATGGGCTACCTGCACTGCGGGCCCAACGGCGCCGGGCACTTCGTGAAGATGGTCCACAACGGCATTGAGTACGGCATGATGGCCTCTATAGCCGAAGGGCTCAACATCATCCGCAACGCGGACATTGGCACCAGGGCCGAAAAAGGCGACGCCGAGACGGCGCCACTGGCACAGCCGGAGTACTACCAGTACGACATCGACGTCGCCGAGGTCACCGAGGTATGGCGGCGCGGCAGCGTCGTCGGCTCGTGGCTGGTAGACCTGACGGCGGAGGCCCTGCACGAGTCACCCGACCTCGCCGGGTTCAGCGGCCACGTGTCGGATTCCGGCGAGGGTCGCTGGACCTCGATCGCGGCGATCGACGAGGGTGTGCCGGCGCCGGTGCTCAGCGCCGCGCTCTACTCGCGGTTCGCCTCGCGGGACCTCAGCAAGTTCGCTAACCAAGCGCTGTCGGCGATGCGCAAGGAATTCGGCGGTCACGACGAGAAGCCGGCGGGCTAGATACCGATGATGACTCCGAAACCCGCCCGCGGCTTGAAAGATCTGCCTGCATGGCGCGAACTTGAGCAGCACGCCCGAGACATGAAGGACGTGACGCTGCGCGAACTGTTTAACGGGGATCCCTTCAGAGTCCGCGACTTCTCGTTCAACGAGCTCGGACTGTACGTCGACTTCGCCAAGAACCGAGTCACCCGCGATACGATCCGCATGCTGCTCGACCTCGCCGAGCAAGCCGGCTTGTCGGAGCGAATCGAGGCAATGTTCGCTGGGGACAAGATCAACGTCTCAGAAGACCGCGCCGTGCTGCACGTGGCGCTGCGCGCCGACCGGGGCACCGCGATCGAGGTTGACGGCCACGACGTCGTACCAGACGTACACGAGGTGCTCGACCGGATGGCGGCGTTCGCCGGCAAAGTGCGTAGCGGTGAATGGACTGGGCATACCGGCAAACGGATTCGTAACGTCATCAACATCGGTATCGGTGGCTCGGACCTTGGGCCGCGGATGGCCTACCAGGCGCTACTTCCGTTCAGCGATCATAACCTGCGGGTCGAGTTCGTATCCAATATCGACGGCGCCGAGTTCGTAGAGGCAACCCGCGGGCTCGATCCGGCCGAGACGCTCTTCATCGTGTGTTCCAAGAGCTGGCACACCCTCGAAACGCTGACCAACGCAGGCGCCGCCCGGGACTGGGCGCTCGCCGCTTTTGGCGGTGAGAAAGAAGCGATCGCGCGGCACTTCGTCGCCGTCTCGACAAATGCGGACGGCGTCCGTGAGTTCGGGATCGACACCGACAATATGTTCGGTTTCTGGGACTGGGTCGGCGGACGCTACTCGTTCGACTCTGCGGTCGGCCTGTCACTGATGGTCGCGATCGGACCGGACAACTTCACCGAGATGCTGGAGGGATTCCGGGCCGTCGACCAGCACGTCCGTAAGACGCATCTGGATCGCAACATCCCTGTGCTGATGGGACTGCTCTCAGTTTGGTACAACAACTTCCTCGGTGCGCAGACTCAGGCGGTGCTGCCTTACAGTCACTATCTCGCGCACCTGCCGGCGTACTTCCAGCAGCTGGAGATGGAAAGCAACGGCAAGCATGTCACGCTCGCCGGCGACGAGGTCGACTATCAGACCGGACAGATCATTTGGGGTCAGCCGGGGACCAACGGACAGCATGCGTTCTATCAGCTCATCCATCAAGGCACCAAGCTGATCCCGTGCGACTTCATCGGTGTCGCCAAGCCGCTCAGCGAACTGGAGCATCAGCACGACCTGTTGATCGCCAACGTGTTCGCGCAGACCGAGGCGCTCGCGTTCGGGCGTTCGGAGAAAGAGCTGCGTGAGGCCGGTTCGCCAGAAGCACAGATCCCGCATCGGGTCTGCAAAGGCAATCAACCCACCACCACGTTGATGCTCGACCAGCTGTCACCGCGCAGCCTTGGCACCCTGATCGCATTGTATGAACACAAAGTGCTCACCGAAGGGGTGATCTGGGGGATTGACTCCTTCGACCAGTGGGGCGTCGAGCTCGGCAAGATTCTCGCCGGCACCATCGCTGATGAGGTGACCGCCGAAGACGCGCCGAGGCTGAAGCACGACGAGTCAACGAGCGAGCTGATCCGTCGCTACCGCAAGTCTCGAGGTCGCCCGGCCTAGGCGCACTGTTGGTCGAATCTCCCGGCGAGCACGGCCGTAGGCGCCGGTAACGCTCTTGGTTGAGTTCCAAGCGAGCAACAACGGGCGGTAGCGCTTGCGCGACCCGTGCGTCCGCTTGCAGGGCACCTATGGCGAAAACGCTCCGTTCAAGTCCGCTTCCAGGGGTGGTTTGGCGAAAACGTTCCGTTCAAGTCCGCTTCCATGGCGCTCGCGGACGTCAGACCGAGATGCCGCGCGCGGCCAGCCAGGGGATCGGGTCGATACGAGTGCCGTACATGCCCTTCTGCACCTCGAAGTGAAGGTGCGGGCCGGTGGAGTAGCCGCGGTTGCCGACCGAGGCGATGTTTTGCCCGGCGGTCACTCGTTGTCCTTGCGACACGAAGATCTGGTTGACGTGACCGTAGACCGTCACATCCCCGTTGTCGTGCCGGATGTAGACGGCCAAACCGAATCCGCTTGCCTCACCGGCACGCATTACGGTGCCGTTGCCGGCCGCGTAGATCGGTGTCCCGATGGGCGCAGCAAGGTCGATGCCGTAGTGGAACGTACCCCACCGTGCCTCGAAAAGGCTCGTCAGTTTGCCGTTGGTCGGCAGTGCCCAGGTGCCCGTAACGGCGCCGGGGGCGCCGGCCGCACCGACCACGCCAGGGTCGGTCGGGATAATCCCCGCCTCCGCTTGCAGCTGGGCGAGTTTGGTCTGTTGGGCCGCGAGCTGAGTCTGAGTTTCCTGTTCCGCGGCTGCGGCGGCAGACTCGGCGCTCGCGGTCTGCTGCTCCGCGTCGTCAGCGGCCTGCTTCGCGCTATTCGTCGCGTTCTGCGCCGCGGTGAGCGTGGTTAAGGTGGCAGCCTGGTGAGCGCTCAGGTGGTCGAGAGTGACGAG
>CAJDTT010000096.1_pt1 | contig 12569 bp, 11 predicted proteins | sample 7389841 | NCBI WGS metagenome assembly CAJDTT01 (sample SAMEA7055655, study PRJEB34461) | soil metagenome | biome: terrestrial ecosystem; feature: Peninsula; material: soil | place: Antarctica | collected 2016
ATCGCAATGCGCCACCTGCGGTCGTTGGTATCCAGCAGCGTCTTCTCGATCTCGCCTGCGGCGTCATCGGGTACGACGTGAATGTCGATGGGCGTCCATCCCGCGCGGCGTTTCTTGTTCCACCTGTCCGCCGTCATGAACGCACCCAGCCCGACACCCACCAACAGCACGCCGACGATCAGCACCACCAACAGCATTATCCGGACAGCCGTTGGCATCCCGGTCATCAGGACCAGGAACATCATCGGCACGAAAATACACACCGCACCGAGCCCGAACAATCGCAGCGCGATCATCCGCAGCTGGTCCAGTGTGGTCGGTGTGAGCCTCATTCGCCGACGATCGCTTGCGCCACAGTCGGGGCGACGTCCGGATCAAAGACACTCGGGATGATGTAGTTGGCATTGAGCTCCTCGTCGGTGACTACGCTGGCAAGCGCGTACGCCGCACGCAGCAGCATGGCCGTCGTGACCTCGCTGGCCCGCGCGTCCAGCAGGCCCCGGAATACCCCGGGAAATGCAAGAACGTTGTTGATCTGGTTGGGATAGTCGCTACGTCCGCTGGCGACGATGTCGGCGTGGCGGCTAGCCTCGGCAATGTCGACCTCGGGATCCGGGTTGGCGAGCGCGAACACGACGTTTCCGTCGGCCATGTCGTCGATCCACTCCGGATCGAGTACGCCGCCGGCGCTGACTCCAATGAATACATCAGCGTCACGGAGTGCGTCGTGCAGATCGCCGGTCATGCCGCGCGGGTTGGTCCGCGCGGCCAGGTCGCGTTTCGCAGTCGACAGCTCGGCATCGTCCTTGTTGAGGATGCCTTCCTTGTCCCACACCACAACGTCCTTCGCGCCGGCCTCGAGCAGCAGCGTGACGATCGCCGAACCGGCCGCTCCTGCACCGGCCACCACGATCCGCGCCGCCTCGAGCGCCTTCTCCAGGCACCGCAGCGCATTGGTAAGCGCCGCGAGGACCACGATCGCCGTACCGTGCTGGTCGTCGTGGAACACCGGAATGTCCAGCCGCTCACGCAACCGGGCCTCGATCTCGAAGCAGCGTGGTGCCGCGATGTCTTCGAGGTTGATCCCGCCGAACCCCGGAGAGATGAGCTCCACGGTGCGCACGATTTCATCGACGTCCTGCGTCCCGAGGCAAATCGGCCAGGCGTCGATGTTGGCGAACCGCTTGAACAGCGCCGCTTTTCCTTCCATCACCGGCATCGCCGCCCCGGGGCCAAGGTTCCCCAGGCCGAGTACGGCGGATCCATCGGTCACCACCGCGACGGCGTTGCCCTTGATAGTCAGGCGACTGACGTCCTCGGGATGCGCGGCAAGCGCCAACGCGACGCGGCCAACGCCGGGCGTGTAGGCCATCGACAGATCATCGCGGGTCTTCAACGGGACCTTCGACTCGACCGAGATCTTGCCGCCAAGATGGAGCAGGAACGTGCGGTCAGAGACCTTGTAGACGGTGACACCGTCGAGGTGTCGCATCGCGTCGACGATCTCTTCGGCGTGTTCACCGTCGGTCGCCGAACACGTGAGGTCAATGACGAGCCGGTCGTGTCGCGACTCGGCGATGTCAAGTGCGGTCACGATGCCGCCGACCTCCGAGACAGTCGTCGCGAGCTGCCCGATGACGGCCGGGTCCGTGCCGGTGTGCAGGCGCACGGTAATCGAGTACGAGCCCGTCGTCGCGACACGGTGTTTCTTGGTCGGTTTCGACGGCTCCGGTGGGGTATTCGACATAAATACATCCTTGCACGGGGCTCTCCGCGACCTGGCTCACCTTCGCCGTCTGCGGGAGATCCGGCCCGCCCGGCGGTGTCCAGCACAGCACAGCCCGCGCCGTACGATCACAATCTAATGACAGATATGAGCCGAGACCCGGAGATCGTCGCCGAAGTCGCCACCGCTGCCGGCGGCGTACCAGTAGTCGACACCGATCCCCCAAGGCGCCCGGCCGCGCCGCCCAGGAACGACCTGCGCCTGCCACCGTGGCTCGTCATACTCGCGATCATCCTGTTGGCCGGTAATCTGCGTGCCGCCGTCAACGTGATCGGCGCGGTACTGCCGCAGCTGCGCGAGTCGCTGAGTCTGTCCGGCGCAGAAGCGGGGCTGCTCACGGCACTGCCGGCATTCTGCTTCGGGTTTCTCGGCGCGGCCGGTCCGGTCGTCGCACGCAAGCTCGGCCCGAGCCGTACCGTCGTCGCGGCACTCGTGGTGATGACCTTGGGCCAGCTGGTCCGCGCGTTTGTGCCCGGTCGGCCTGCGCTGTTTGTCGGCTCGACGATCACGCTCGCGGCGATTGCGATCGCCAACGTCCTGATGCCGAGCCTCGTGCGCTACTACTTTCCCGGAAAGGTCGCGGCGCTGACCGCGGTCTACACCGTGACTTTGGCGGCGTTCTCCTCCGCTGCATCAATCTTCACGCTGCCGTTCGAGAATGCGGTCGGCGGGGGCTGGCGTGTCGGGCTCGGTTCATGGGCGGCGTTCTCTCTGGTTGCGATTCTGCCGTGGCTCATCATCGGTGCTCGGGACCGCGCAGTGGACTTCAGCAACAGCGGCGGCTACCTCAGGCTCCTACAGATCTCGCACTCGTTCAAAGCGTGGATTCTGGCCCTGTTCTTCGGCGTACAGGCATTCCAGGCCTACATCATCTTCGGCTGGATGCCGACCATTCTCAACGACGAGGGACACAGCCTGGTCGCGGCCTCGGCGTACGTCGGACTCGTCTCGCTGGTCTCGATGGGTGCCTCGATCTTCGTGCCCAACCTGATGCACCGGTTACGCCGCCCGTCAATCGTGGTGTGGGCGCTGTCGGCGTTCTACATCGGCGGGTACGTCGGACTCTACTTCGCACCGCTGCATCTGACATGGCTGTGGATGAGCCTGATGGGGATCGGCAGTTCCTACTTCACGCTGACTCTGTTCGTCGTCACCATGCGGGCGCGCACCCATGGCGGCGTGCTCTCGTTATCCGGTTTCATGCAAGGCGCCGGGTACGTCCTCGCCGGCGCTGGGCTACTGCTGTTCGGAATCGTGCACGGTGACTCCAAAGTGTGGAACGCCGCGATCATCGGGCTCATCGTGCTCACCGTCTTCCAGACCTTCATCGGAATGGTCAGCGTCAGCCGGTGGACAGTCGAGGATGAACTGCACCTCTAGCGGCTCCGCGACGTAAAGCCGCAAGTATGGTGGCTAGCTGCCGATCTGTTTGCGCTTCGCTGCGCCGACCGCCAACGTCACCACAAACGCAATCGCGGCGATGATGCCGAGCCAGAACAGCGCCTTGATGACGAAACCGAGCACGGCCACCACAAGCCAAACAGCCAGGATTATCAACAGGATCTGCACTGCGCACCTTCTCTGCTCTAAGGGAATCGGCTGACACCAAGGTAACCGTGTTTTAGTCGGTCTGGGGCCCTCTTAGGCGTCGACGTCGTGTAAGTGATGCACCAGGTCATGCAGCAAATACTGCGACAGCGTCTGGACGGTGAACTGTGCGCCGTTGCTGCGCCGTCCGGTGCGTCCCCACTGCTCGCGCCGCACAGCGTCGTATGTCGACGCAGATGCCTGACCGGCGGTGTCGAGCTCGGCGGCCACCGCGCTCGGGCGCTGGCCGGCGTAGTCGCCGTCAACCGCCGCGGCATCCTGGTCCCAGTCCGCGAAGTCCGGTCCATCCTCCGCAAGCATCAACCGCAGGCGCTGTTCGAAGACCCCGAAGACATCACGCACGTGGGCGGCGTACTCGAGCGTCGACCAGGTTGAGTCGTCGGGGCGGACGGCGACGTCGGTGCGCTCCAATGCCTTGCGCCATCGCGGAATGTGCGACCTGATGGTCGGTCCGACATCGGCCGGCGACGTCTGGGATGCGGCGAAACCACATGCAGAACAAGGCTTCTCTACGACCCAGGTCCAGTCTTTGACATCAGGTGTGATCGGCATGGCGCCAGTGTATGCGCGGTCGCATCTTCGATCTGGCCTCACGCCACGGCCGCGGCGAGCGCGAAGCCAATCGCCCGCCCTCCCAGCAAGGGCTCGCCGAGTAACTGCCAGCCGGGACCGAACAGCATCCCGCACGGCGTGCCGGGCACCGCCGCATCGGTGAACGTTTCGGGCGTCACCACGATCACATCGCTTCGCCCTTGCAGGTCCGGCCTGGCACCGGTCGGGTCTACCACTAGGGTGACCACCTCCACGTCGCCCCGGCGGTCCGGGGCCGGCCGATCGAGGAGCGCTACGCAGCCGGGACAGGCGGTGTCCAGGAAGAGCACGAGGACCGGCAGGTTCGGTGTCAGCTCCGCCAGAGTGATCGGGTCACCGACCGTCCGACGTACGACGATCTGCCCACCATCTCGAACGACAGGCTCAGACGTACTCGCCATTTCCGGGCCCAGCGCTCTGGTGCGCAGTCCGACGACCAGCATGACGACCAGGACAAGCACGCCAAGAGCGGCCGCGACGGTTATCGGCACTGCCCATCCGGCGTTGACCTGGCCGGCATCGTGCGGGCGATGGCTCGCAAGCACGGCCAGCGCACCGAGGACCAGGTTGCGCCCGATGATCGTCTGGCCGGGCTGCGGCTCCTCCGACGTACCGAAGCAGCCGCACTGCATCCTGCGACCGGACCAGGCGACTACGCCCACCGCAAGGGTAAAAACGACAAGCAGCACGAGTGCGGCATCAGCGGCGAGACTCCGCAACGGTCCGGCGACCAGGCCGACGGCGACTACCAGCTCACCGAATACCAGTGCCCGCGCCGCCGCGCCGGTCCACCTCTGCGACAGCCCCAAGTCGCGCATCATGTCCGCGGACGCGGACGGGTCGGTCGACTTCGCGATCGCCGACATCGCGAACAATGCTGCCAGGAGCACCCCGGCCGACTCCATCAGAAACATCATCACAATCACCCACTCCTCGGGTTCCGCCTGCGCGGGCGGAACCCGAGCAGCTGACAGGTTCGACCTAGTGGGTCCCGCATCCCTTGAAAGTGTCGCCAAACCAGTAGCAGTAGGCGTTTCCGCTGAAGCAGATCGTGGTGGTCCCGGCCATCCGGCAGTAGGTGTTGCTCTTGAGCGACTGGACGAGCCCGGGATCCTCTACCTTGCGTTCGGCTGCCGGCGGCAGCGCGTGGTAAGCCGCCATGACAGCCGCGAAGTCTTGCTCAATCGACTTGGTATTCATCACTGTTCCCCCTTGTGGTTCGGCTTGAGCCGGGCCTTTGCCCGGCTAATATTTGGCCGATGTCAAGGAATCTAGAAGCCGCACGAACGATCGTCAATGATCTAGATCCGATATATATCTAAGGAAATAGCGTCCCCTATGCCAACAGATAGAGCCGAGCCACCACCATCTGCAGGGAGATGGATACCACGCGTGCGCGGCCTAGACCGCGTGTGCGAGCAGGCTGGTCGCGACCTCAAGCGCCCGGACGCGCTGACCGTCGACGAGGCCGATCCGGGTACGCCGATCGATCAGGTCTTCGGGCGTCATCGCAAGCTCATGCTGTATGCCGAACACCAGCTCGGCGCGTATCACCGGCGAACCGGGGACGACGGGCTCGGCGAGGTCCTTGTTGTCCGCCGCGAGCGCGACGAGTTGTTCGGCTTCGACCCCATACCGGTCGATGAGCCGCTGCGGCGCCTTAATCTCGGCAAGCCGTTCGCGCGACGCCGCGCCAACGAGCGGCAGCGCACGTGTCTGACAGTCCGCAGCCCAGATACCGGCAGCCTCGACCGCCTTGTCGACTGCCTCTTCGGCCATCTTGCGGTAGGTCGTCAGTTTGCCTCCGACGATGGTCAGAGCGCCGGTGTCCCCGATGGTGATCTGGTGTTTGCGGGACAGGTCGACCTCGGCACCCTCGTCATCGACGGTGACCGGTCGCAGTCCGGCGAACTGGCCGATGATGTCGTCGCGGGTCAGCGCGACCTCGAGAGCCTTGTTTGCCGTCGCGAGCAGGAAGTCGACGTCATCCGCGGTCGGCTGGACCGGACGGTTGATGTCGTCGATGAGTACGTCGGTGGTGCCGATGTAAGTCGTGCCGTCGTTCTGCGGCAGCACGGAGACGAACTGTTGGAACGTACCGTCAACCGGTACGAAGAGCGCCGCGCGCGGATCGCGAAGTGTGCTTGTCGGCACGATGATGTGGCTGCCGCGACGGGCCCGCAGACGGACGCCCGGTTCGAGCTTGCCGGCCCAGACACCGGTGGCATTGACCACCGAGCGCGCGTTGATCCGCGTCTCGAGCCCGGTCAGCTCGTCGCGTACCTGGGCGCCGTCGCCGGCTATCCATCGCGCGGTGACGCGGGGCATGATCTTGGCGCCGTACGCGGCCGCCGTACGCGCGACCGCAATGACCAGTCGGCAGTCGTCCTCGAGCTGCCCGTCGAAGGACAGCAGCCCACCGGCGTCCGCGCGCATCGCCGGGAACAGCAGCTTGGCCTCTGCGCCGGAAATACGCCGCGGCGAAGGCAAAAGCGTTTTTTGGGTGCGCACCGAAGCCCGCAGCAAATCGCCCGCCTGGAACCCAAGTCGCGCCAGTCGACGGCGTTTGGCCGGGATTTCCTCGAGATCGGGCATCAGCATCGGCAGGCTGCGCACCAGATGCGGCGCCGTGCGTTCCATCAGTATCCCGCGCTCAGTGGCCGACTCGACCGCGACGTTGATCTGCCTGCTGGCAAGATAACGTAGCCCGCCATGGACGAGCCCGCTGCTGTAAGCACTGGTCCCAGAGCCGAGATCGGACTGTTCAACGAGCACGGTGGACAGTCCGCGGCTGGCCGCGTCGAGCGCCACCCCGGCGCCGGTGATCCCGCCGCCGATGACAAGTACGTCGATCGTCTCGCCCGATGCAAGCGAGTCGAGATCACGTTGTCGGCGATCTGCGGTCAACGATGGCCAGTGAAGGGACACGATATCTTCGGCTTTCAGTGATGCCCACGGGGGAGCGTGGCGTGCTAGCAGTAGTGCTAACTATAGCAAGCATTTTGCGGTGCTGCCGCGACGTTATCACCGAGAATGGCCGCGACATCGGACCCAAGTCGGTAGGTTGTGCAAATGACCTCGCGACCACTCGACCCATACGTCGACAGCGAAGTGGGCCAGCTGCGCGCGGTGCTGCTGCACCGGCCCGGCGCCGAACTTTCCCGACTCACACCCCGTAACAACGATCGGCTGCTGTTCGACGGCGTGCCATGGGTCGCCCGCGCGCAGGAGGAGCATGACGCCTTCGCACAACAGCTGCGCGGCCATGGCGTCTCGGTCTTCTACCTGACCGACCTGCTCACCGACGTACTCGCGCTGCCGGCCGCGCGAACTGACACGATCGACGCCGTCCTTCGGGACCCGCGACTTGGCGACGACCTCGGCGCCATCGTAGGTATGCACCTCGCCGGGCTGCATCCCGACGAGCTATGTGAAGTGCTGATCGGCGGAATGCTGCGCTCAGAGCTGCCGACCGGTGTCGGACTCCCCTATGCGCTGCTCGGCGACCAAGACTTCATCGTCAATCCGCTGCCTAATGCACTGTTCACCCGCGACTCTTCGGTGTGGCTGCGCGAACAGGTCGCGGTGACCTCGCTGGCGATGCCCGCCCGACAACGGGAGTCGTCGCTGACCGGCGCAATCTACGCCCACCACCCAATGTTCAACGCGCCCGAGCTGCTTTTCGCGCCAGACCTTGAACCACTCGAAGGCGGCGACGTACTACTGCTGGGTCCGGGCGTGCTGGCCGTCGGTGTCGGCGAGCGTACGACGCCCGCCGGCGCCGAACGACTTGCCCGGCAAGCCTTCGCTCGCAACCTCGCCGACCGAGTGCTCGCCGTACCTATTGCCCAGGACCGAGCCACGATGCACCTCGACACCGTCTGCACGATGGTCGACCAGGACGCGATGATCCTCTACCCCAACATCGCCGACGGGCTGGTCGCCTACACGCTGACCGCGCCCGATGGACCGATCGGACGGCTACGCGTCGACGGTCCGCAGTCATTCCTGGCCGCCGCGGCCGAGGCGCTGCAGGTTGACCGGATCCGCACCATCGACACCGGTCTCGATCAGGTTGGCGCCGAGCGCGAACAGTGGGACGACGGCAACAACACCCTCAGCATCGCGCCCCGCGTGACCATGGCGTACGAACGCAACCAACACACCAACCGGGCGCTGGAGGACGCCGGCATCGAAGTCATCGAGATCGCTGGCTCGGAGCTCGGCAGCGGCCGGGGCGGGCCTCGGTGCATGAGCTGCCCCATCGTCCGCGACCGTTTAGTAACCCGGTCATCGAGCGAGGCGAACGAAATTTAGCGGAGGGTGACCTGGCGGCCGATAATGCCGGCGCGACTGCGGCGTTCAGCCTCATTGAGCGGTTCGGTGACCGCCAGCGCCTTCTCGACCCGAGCGAGTAGCTGCTCGGCCGGCCTCTCGAACTCGCTGGGGTGTGCGTCGATCGACACGTCCCAGACGGGGACGAGGAGCCCATGCGCCCGGAACTGTCCGGCAAACTTCGTGTCCTCACCAAGCGTGAGCTCCCCGGCAGCAGACAGGCGCGCCAGTGCATCGAGCAGCGCATCCTCGTCGTACGGCATCGGCCACCGCACGTGAGCCTTCGGCCCTGGCGCACACCAGTACGCGGCCTCGACGGAGGTCAGCCGCGCCGTCGGGAAGACCGTCTCGTTGGCCCGCTGCATCGAGAGCTTGACGTCCTCGCTCTGTGAGTCCAGGTCCTCGACCCAGAAGGAAAAGTCCTCATGCACCGTGACCTGCGGAATGTCATCGGACAGTACGTCGGCAAGCATCGGACCGTCGACCGGTGCGGCCTCGTAATCCAGCAGCGTCCCGGGCTCGGCCTCCAGCGCGCGCAACAGCGCGTGCGCGATATCTCGGCCAGCATCCGGGGACGGGATCGTGGTCTGCGCGGCGAGCACGACGCGGCCGTCGTCACGGACCAACGCAGGCACGGCCATCGGCAGCACTGTGCCCAGCTCGACCTTGCGGTCGGCGTACTTCGGGTCCCGAAGAGTCAGGGGAGCGGTGGCCGCCGGGACCAGCTCGCGCAGCGCCACCCAGTCGCATTCACCGGGTACACCGGCAAACGGCCGCGCCACCATCGGTCGCACATCGCGTTTTGTGCGCGCCTTATCCGCCACGTCGCCGCGCGATATCGACCTGGCGTGGGCCTGGGCATTCTTCTTACGACGTTCGGACTTCTTGCTCATATCGGATCCTTAAATACGGCTGTCGCGGCATCGCGGGGCTGTTGTTGCATCAGCGAGAGTACGTCGTCCGCCACCAGCATCGGCGTAGGACATAATCTTGCCGCATGCCCGCTGTTGTCGTTTTCCTCGTCGATGTCGTCCTCGTCGCGGTATTTGCCACGATCGGGCGGATCAGTCACGCCGAAGGCCTGTCGCTGGCCGGGATCGCGGATACTGCATGGCCGTTCCTCGCAGGTGTCGTACTCGGTTGGATCGTCGCGCACTCCTGGAAACGGGGCGCTCCACGCACCGTTGTCGAGGGAGTTCCGGTGTGGGCGGTCACGATCGTCGCCGGCATGCTGCTGCGCCACGCGGTCGGGCAAGGCACGGCAACCGCCTTCATCATCGTGGCGACCGTCACGCTTGGGGCATTCCTGCTGGGCTGGCGTTTTGTCGCTCGGCTTATTATCAACAAACGCACATCGTCACGCGCGTCCTCTTAATAGCGCTCCGGGCAACGGCGCACACCGCTACGTCGAACAGGTGATTACATGCAAGGCTTAATGCAGGACTACCCGCTGACTCTGGTCAACATCTTCCATCGGATGGAGCAGCTCTACCCCGATCACTTGATCATCACGGGAGGGCCGAGGCCAAGCCGGTTCACGTACGCCGAGTTCGCCGACCGCACTCGCCGCCTAGGTTCCGCACTCGACACGCTGGGCGTGTCCGCGGACGGCCGAGTCGGTTCGTTCTGCTGGAACCATGTGCAGCACCTCGAGCTCTACTACGCCGTTCCGTGTGCCGGACGGGTCCTGCACACCCTCAACATTCGGCTGTTCCCCGAGCAGCTCACCTACATCACCAACCACGCCGAAGACGAGGTCGTATTCGTCGATCGATCACTCCTTCCCGTGCTCCTGCCGCTGATCGATACCTTCACCACCGTCCAGAAGTACGTCGTGATCGACGACGTACCTGACGGCGCCGACGGCCCGGAAGTCCCCAACGACGAGCGGTTTATCGATTACGAAGAGCTCATCGCGGACCAGCCACGCGCCGATTTCGAAATCACGGACGAAAACCAGGCCGCCTCGATCTGCTACACCTCCGGCACAACAGGCAATCCCAAAGGCGTCGTCTACAGTCACCGTTCGATGTGGCTGCACGCCTCGTCCGCGACCTCGACCGCTGGCATCGACGTGAAGCCGACCGACACGGTCCTGCCGATCGTGCCGATGTTCCACGCCAACGCGTGGGGCTTCTGCCACTCCGCGCCGATGGTCGGCGCCAATCTCGTCTTTCCTGCCTCGGACATGACCCCGGCCGGGATCGCGCAGCTGATCGTCGATGAGAAGGTGACGCTCGCCGGCGGCGTACCAACGATCTGGCAAGGCATCGTGCCGCTGTTCGACCAGTACGACTTCTCGCACCTCGACCGCATCCTGTGCGGTGGCTCCGCAGTTCCGGCCTCGCTGATCGAGGCCTGGCGGCCGACCGGCGTACTCGTCTGGCAGGCCTGGGGCATGACCGAGACCAACCCGGTCGCTACCGGCGCGATCATCGACCCACGCAACGCCGACAAGTCCGAGGACGAGCTGCTTCCGCTGCGGGCTCGTGCCGGTACGCCATTCCCCGGCATGGAGTTTCGCATCGTTGAACCCGACGCGATCGAACCGCTCCCCTGGGACGACGAGACCACCGGTGACCTCCAGGTACGCGGGCCGTGGGCGGCCCGCGAGTACTACAAGCCGGACGCCGGCGTCACGCTGACCACCTCGGACGGCTGGATGTCGACCGGTGACGTAGCAGCGATCGACCCGTTCGGCTCGATCAAGATCGTCGACCGCACCAAGGATCTGGTGAAGTCCGGTGGCGAGTGGATTTCGTCGGTGGACATTGAAAACCTGCTGATGGGCCATCCCGCCGTCCGAGAAGCCGCGATCGTCGGGATCCACCATCCGAAGTGGGACGAGCGACCGCTGGCATGCGTCGTGCTGGCCGAGGGCAAGACTGCTACCGCGGAAGAGCTGCTCGACTTCTTGCGACCAAAGATCGCCAAGTGGTGGATGCCGGACGCGATCGAGTTCATCGACGAGTGGAGTAGTCGGCCCGATCTGCCCCTAACTGTGACGTCACCGAAATATCTCGCTGTACTGGTGTTTCGCGCGTTCCGATCACGTAGCCTGGTGCGGTGCTCGGATCCTTACTTCGTCGTTACACGCCACTGACCTACATCGAACAACCACGCCGAGCGGATATACACCAGGCGATTTTTCTCTTCCCGCTAATCCTCGTGTTGTTGTCACTTGGCGTGTCCCGCACGGACCTCTTCTTTAACGCCAATTTTCTCCTCGGCGTCGGTGCGGCCCTGGTTGCCACGATCTTGGCCTTCAGCGTGCCCTGGATGCAGGTACCAGAGCGTTTGGTCATGGTGGTACCGCTACTCGACTTCGTCGCAATCGGCCTTTATCACGATTCGACAGTCAACGAGACGTCATCGCTCTCGCTGCTGTGCTTCTTCCCGGCAGTGTGGCTCGCGCTGCTCTTCGACATGCACGGCGTACTTCTCGCGACCGTGTCTACTGCGTTCGTCTCGACCGTCCCCACGTTGCTACGACTGCGCGGGGCGCTCGATCTGTTCATCGTCGTGCGTCAACTCCTCCTCCCCCTCGTTATTTTGTTGGCGACCACCATGCTGGTCATTAGTCGATTCAAGTACCGCACCCAGCGCCGGAAGTTGATCGAACAAGCGTATGAGCTGCATCTCTCACTCGCCGCGGCCGAGCGGAACGCGCGGCTGCTCGATCACATCATCAACGGCTTGGCCGTCGGGATCGTCGCTGTGGACGCCGCTGGTAACGACCTCATTCGGAACCGGACACAAGACTCGTTCCATGCCCTTGCCTCGCCGCCAGCGAACGAGGACAAAACCGAGGCCGGTCATCACCTCTACCATCGTGACGGGATCACCCCGCTCGCACCGACCGCGCGCCCGGTGTACCGCGCCGTCCAGGGCGAGACGTTCGCCGGGGTGATCATGAACATTGGTGCCCCCGGGACTGCGCAGCGTGTCGTATCGGCAGCCGCGCAGCCGATGGTCGATGAGAACGGAGAGCGAGAAGGCGCCGTCATCGTCTTTAGCGACATCACTGACATGGCCGAGATCGCGCGTAACCGCGAGGTATTCGTGTCCGCGGTGTCCCACGAGTTACGTACGCCGATCACCTCGATCGTCGGCTACCTTGATCTGGTGCGGGACGATCCGCAGCCACACTCGGCCGAGACCAACGCGTATCTGGAGGTCATCGATCGCAACGCCGAGCAGGTGCTGCGGATCATCGACGACCTTCTCACCTCGGCGCAGGTGGCCAATG
>CAJDTT010000097.1_pt1 | contig 12378 bp, 13 predicted proteins | sample 7389841 | NCBI WGS metagenome assembly CAJDTT01 (sample SAMEA7055655, study PRJEB34461) | soil metagenome | biome: terrestrial ecosystem; feature: Peninsula; material: soil | place: Antarctica | collected 2016
CGCGCCTCAAGGAGATCTACGAACAGTCGATCGTCGAGCTCGAGCAGGGTCTCGCCCCCGAGCTCAAGGACGAGCTCGATCGACTGTCGCTGCCGTTCACCGACGACGCCGTACCGAGCGAGTCCGAGCTGCGGATCGCCCAGGCACAGCTCGTCGGATGGCTCGAGGGCTTGTTCCACGGGATCCAGACGGCTCTGTTCGCGCAGCAGATGGCATCGCGAGTCGCGCTGGAGCAGATGCGCGGCGGTACCCCGCACGCGCTGCCCGGCGGCATGAACATCCAACGACCCGGCGGCGAGGACCACACCTCCGGTCAGTACCTTTAACCTCACGATCCGTCACGAAATCCGCGCGATCCGTCACGAAGTCCCGGTCGATCCGTCACAGGCTGGGTTCGGCTGCTCGTGGTTGCCTGTTTGAAAGTCGACCTTGCTCGGGCTAGACGCCGAGGGTGCGGCCACGGTCAACGAGCGCTCGTACCGAGGCCGGCACCGGCGTACCTTCGGGGACAAACTCACTCGGCTCGGGCTCGCCGTAGACCGTGTACGCCGGTACGACCCCCGTCCACGCCGTCGCGTCCTCGCTCGGCTCCCCCGGTCCGCCGGTTCGCACCTTGGCGATCCAGTTATCGTCATCGATCTTGAGTCCGACGGCGAGGGTCGCGGCCATCTCCTTCGGCGTCGCAGTGACCACTTCCTTGCTGCGCCCGGGGATGATGCCGTCGCTCATGACAGCGAGCGCGTCGTACGCCGTGTCTTTTGGCAGTTGGCTCAGCGTGCCGCGGACCACAACGGAGCGGTAGTTCGCGCTGGAGTTGAAGAGGTTGTCAGCGACAACCACGCCGTCCATAAGGTGCACGCAGAACGACGCCTTCGCCCCCTGCGCCACGTGCCGAAGCGCCCCGGCGCCTGTCGAGCCGTGCAACACGAGCATGTCATCGACCCGGCCATAGAGCAGCGGCACCGTCCACGGCTCGCCATCTTTCACGGTGGCGAGTACGCCGACGTTCGTCGCGTCAAGGATGTCGTAGAGGTCGGCCCGTTCGGTGCGCCCACGTTCTGGTCGGCGGCGTAGTTTTTCCATGTCCCTATGATGACTGGCATACTGGCCCCACTGGAAGGTCCAGTATTTAACAAACCTACAGACCAGTATCTAGGTATGCCATGCCCCGAACAGCACTTCACCCGACGTTCGCAATCGCCCTCGCCCGCGGCACCGCTCCGCTGCGGCACCGACTCTGCGATGCACTGCTTGCCAAAGTCGCCGACGGCACTCTGCAACCCGGCGACCACGTGCCGTCGACTCGAGTGCTCGCCGAGACCCTTCGCGTCTCACGCGGCGCGGTGGTCGCGGCATACGACGAACTGCTCGCGGCCGGTTACTTAGTCGCCAAACCAGGCTCAGGCACGCAGATCGCGACCGGCGCAGACCGGGCTATGCGCGCCGGAGCCATCACCCACGCTGCCCCGAAACGTGCTCGATCGACAAGCAGACCGAAGTCAATCCTCAACTATAAATGGAATCTCCAGCCCGGAAGTCCAGATAGCTCGCTAATCAACCGAGCCGACTGGAACCGGGCCTGGCGGACCGCTGCCGCCGGTCCCATCGGAGACCAACCGCCACGATCCCTGGGACACCGCGAACTGCGCGAGGCGCTGAGCGACCATCTGCGGCGCAGCCGGGGAATCAACTACGGGCCTGACGACTTGTTCATCCTGCCCGGAGTGGCGGCCGCCGTACGCGTCATCGCTGAGGCGGTCGGGGTCAATCGACGTACGGTCGCGGTGGAGGACCCCGGCTACACAAACGCCCACCGAGCGCTTACCGCCCTCGGAGCGAAGCTTCAGCCCACGAAAGTCGACGAGCACGGCATCGACCCATCCACAATCAGCCGGGCCGCAGTCATGGCCTATACGACGCCCGCCAATCAGTACCCCTTAGGCAGCAGGCTTTCGGTTGATCGGCGAGCCGCGCTCATGAGCTGGGCGCGGGCCGGTGAGCGGACGATCATCGAGGACGACTACGACGGCGAATTTCGATACGACGTCTCACCAATGCCCGCCCTCGCCTCGTTGGCCGGCGCAACGGAGGTCGTTGCCTATATAGGTACGGCGTCCAAGATTCTGACGCCGACGCTGCGGATCGCGTGGCTGGCGCCACCGCGCCACCTCGCCGAATGCGTCCGTGCGGTAATCGACGACTCCGCGCTCGACGTATGCGCTACCTCGACGAGCGCCCTCGCTCATTTCGTGTCGACGGGCGCGCTCACTCGCCATCTCGCGCGCGCCGCGCGCACCTACTATGCCCGTCGGTCAGCCTTCCTGGCCGCGCTCCGGAGCGAGCAACCTGGCCTGGATGTTCGCGGGATTAACGCGGGACTACACGTCATGATTCCGCTGCCCGACCGTACCGACGAGGCCCAGTTCTTGAGGACCCTCGCCGTCCGCGGGGTCGGCGCGAGCGGGCTTTCGTCGTACACGCTCGCCGAACGTCCCGAACGCGGAATCATCTGCGGTTATGCGCGGCTGCCCGAGTCGCAGGCGCCGGTTGTGGCGCGAGAGATCTGCGCCGCCCTTCGACAAGCTCAGGGCACGGCTTAGTAAAGGCTCCTAGTCGAGAAGGGATTCGAGGTATATGGCGGTTCCGTCTTCGGTGATCGGGCCGATGACCTTGTCGGCGAGCACCTTCGCAGAGCTCGAACCGTTCTCCGGCACGATGGCGGTGCCGGCCCATGCGAGCATTTCGAGGTCGTTGTTACCGTCCCCGATCGCCACGACGTCGATCGCGTCGATGCGCCACCGTCGGGCGAGTGCCGCCAGGCCAAACTCCTTGGTGACGCCGTCGGCGGTGATCTCAATGAGCCCACTGGCATTAGCCGACCAGGATACTGTCACCCGACCGTCGGTCAGGTCCGCGAACTCGCGCGCGATCTGCATGCTGTCCATGCCTCGGTGAAGGGCGAAGAGCTTCCCGGCGGGCTGATCACCAAAGTCCTTAAGCTCCAGAGGTTCTTGGCCGAAGGAATAAGACTCAAGGAGCTTAGGGTCGGAGAACATCGCCCGGTTGTGCGGCGTAAGCCGGCTGACCCCAAGATTGATGTCCGGCGCGCGCCGGCTGAACTCCTCAACCAACTCGCCGACCAGGTCGGCCTCGATTAGCTGGCACCCGATCACGTGGTCCCGACCAATATCGTAGGTAATCGCACCGTTGTCGCAGACCGCAATGCCGTCAAATCCGTGCGCCTCCAGCGGGCCGAGCAACGAGGTCGCCCGGCCAGTCGCCGCGACAAATCTGATGCCAGCCTCCTGGACTGCCTGCACGGCTTTCCAGGTGCGGTCGGACATCTCGGCGCGGTTGAACAGGGTCCCGTCGAGGTCACTCGCGATCAGCTTAGGTTTCTTCGGGGGCCGCACGACGTTGCTGGCGGAATTTACCAATTGAACAGTTCCTTTATGTACGTCGAAAATCCAAGTTCTTCGCAGGTTCCGGTGACATCGTCAGCAACCGCGAGTACGTCGGGATGCGCATTGGCCATCGCCACCGACCGGCCGGCCCACTCGAACATCGGGATGTCGTTGGGCATGTCACCGAAGCACAGTACGTCGGCCGCGTCGATCCCGAGGCGGTCCGCGACAAACGCTATCCCCGTCGCCTTGGTAACCCCGACCGGGCTGATCTCGACGAAACCGATCCCCGAGTGCGTGACGGATGCGGTGTCCGGCGGGATAACCGCTCGCACGGTCTGCAGCAGGTCGTCGATGTCCTGTAGGCCGGTCTCGACGAAGATTTTTAGTACGTCGCCGACCAATACGTCGGAGGAGTCGACGTAGTCCGCCTCATCCAACGAGTAGGGCCACTGAAAACCGTGCTGCAGCCGCAGCGGGCGGCCGAAATCGTGAGCGTCCTCGGCGCCAATGCGCACCTCGCCGAGCGCACCACGCACCTTGTCGGTGATCGTGAGCGCATCGTCGTACGGCATGGAGTCGGCGTGCAGCAGGGTGCGGCCGCCAAAGACCACGGCCCCCTGAGCCATGATCAAGTAGCCGTCGCCGCCACCAACCTCGGCACGGGTGAGATCGAGTAACCGCGGCCCGCGGCCGGTGGCCGGCACGACCGGAATCCCCTTATGTATCAGGTATTCCATCATGTCCCGGTGCTCGTCGGACATGCCGTGGTGATGCGAGACCAGCGTGCCGTCGAGATCGGTGACAACCAACCTCGGCAGCCAGCCGTCTCGGGCCGCCGCGATCTTGTGGGGGGCTAGCGTCACGGCTTCCCCGCCGGTTCGATTACTTCCAGCCCGCCGAGGAACGGCCGCAGTGCGGCCGGGACGTGCACCGAGCCGTCCTTCTGCTGATGCGCGTCGAGCAGGCAGGCAATTGTCCGGGTGATCGCACACAGGGTTCCGTTGAGGGTGGCCGCGGTGGCGGGCTTACCGTCCTCACCGCGGTAGCGCACGTTCAACCGGCGCGCCTGGTAGGTCGTACAGTTCGAGGCGCTGGTCAGTTCGCGGTAGCGCCCCTGCGACGGGAACCACGCTTCGCAGTCGTACTTGCGAGCCGCGGACGAGCCAAGATCGCCGGCCGCGACGTCAATGACTCGGAACGGCAGCTCAAGCGCCGTCAGGAACTGCTTTTCCCAGTCCAGTAGCCGTTTGTGTTCGGCCTCGGCCTGATCCGGCGTCGTGTAGCAGAACATCTCGACCTTGTCGAACCAGTGCACCCGGAAAACGCCCTTGGTGTCCTTGCCATAGGAGCCGGCCTCACGTCGGAAACACGAGGAGAAACCGGCGTACCGCAGCGGTCCGTCGGAGAGGTCGACGATCTCACCGGAGTGAAACCCGGCGAGCGCGACCTCCGACGTACCGACGAGATAGAGATCGTCGCGTTCGAGGTGGTAGACCTCCTCGGCGTGCGCGCCAAGGAAGCCGGTGCCTTCCATGGCTTCAGGACGCACAAGGGCGGGCGCGACAATCGGCGTAAACCCGGAGGCCATCGCCTGGGCCATTGCCATGTTCATCAGCGCCAACTCCAGCCGGGCACCGATGCCGGTCAAGAAGTAAAAGCGTGCGCCGGACACCTTCGCGCCCCGCGGAATGTCGAAGACGCCGAGTTCGGCGCCGAGCTCGTCATGGTCCTTCGGCTCGAAGTCGAGGTGCGGCACCTCGCCGACGGTCTCGATGGTGACGAAGTTTTGCTCAGGGCCGGGCGGTACGCCGTCGAGCACGATGTTGGCCACCGCACCCTGTGCCTCGCGCAACTCTGCCTCGGCCTGCGTCACCGCGACCTCAGCGTCCTTCACCTGGGAGGCCAGCGACTTCGCCGATTCCAGCAGCGCGGGACGCTCGTCTTTGGAGGCCTTCTTGACCTGCTGACCCATCGTTTTCTGGGACGCACGCAGCGCCTCGAATTCCGAAACGATGCTGCGCCGCCGCTCGTCCGCGGCGAGTAGCGCGTCGGCGGATGAGGGGTCGGTACCGCGCGCCTCTTGGCTGGCGCGCACGGCGTCAAGGTTTTCACGGACAAATCGCAGATCAATCACTTGTCCAGGTTACCGATGACCGAGGAAGGACGTACCGCTGCGCTCCCCGCCAGGCGGTGATCTGGCCGACTCTCGCTCCGCTCCGGGTATGATTAGCCGTCGTGAAGTTCCTCAACGGCCAACTGCCTAACTACGACCTGACCTATTCCGACGTATTCATGGTGCCGACTCGATCGGCGGTTTCATCCCGCCTCGACGTCGACCTGCGCACGCCGGACAACGTCGGCACGACGATCCCGCTGGTCGTCGCCAACATGACAGCGGTCTCCGGCAAGCGGATGGCCGAGACGATGGCCCGCCGCGGCGGCATGGCGATCCTGCCGCAGGACATCCCGCTCGATGTCGTGGCGCGAGCGATCGACCAGGTCAAGGCGGCGCACCCGGTCTTCGAGACGCCGGTGACCGTCGACAGCACCACCGTCGTGGCCGAGGTCCTGGCGCTGTTGGGCAAACGCGCGCACGGTGCCGCGGTCGTCGTCGACGACGAGAAGCCGGTCGGCATCATCACCGAACGCGACTGCATCGAGGTCGACCGGTTCTCCCAGGCCAAGGAGGTCATGACCAGCGATGTGGTGACGACGACCGCCGACCACGACCTGATGAGCGCGTTCGACACACTCGCCAGCAACCACCTCGACGTCATACCGGTACTCGATGGAGGCCGGATGGCCGGCGTACTGACCCGCAAGGGCGTCCTACGCTCGGCGATCTACCAGCCCGCGCTCGACCCGGACGGCAAGCTCATGGTTGGCGCCGCGGTCGGCATCAACGGCGACGTCCGGGCCAAGGCCGAGTCGCTGCTGAAGTCCGGCGCCGACGTACTCGTCGTCGACACCGCCCACGGGCATCAGGAGAAGATGTTCGCCGTACTGCCGCTGATCGTCGCCGCACGTGACGCATACGCCGACACCTCCGGACGACGGATCCCCATCGTCGCAGGCAACGTGGTCTCATCCGACGGTGCGCGCGATCTCGCCGCCTCCGGTGCGGACATCATCAAAGTAGGTGTCGGGCCGGGCGCGATGTGCACCACCCGAATGATGACCGGGGTGGGGCGCCCGCAGTTCTCCGCCGTGCTTGAGTGTGCCGATGCTGCCCGCGACAGTGGGGCGACCGTGTGGGCCGATGGCGGTGTGAAGTACCCCCGCGACGTGGCGCTCGCGCTCGCCGCGGGTGCGGCCAACGTGATGATCGGATCGTGGTTTGCCGGGACCCACGAATCGGCCGGCGACATCGTCCGCGACGCCGACGGCAGGCTCTACAAGGAGAGCTTCGGGATGGCCTCGGCTCGTGCGGTCAAAAAACGCACGAAGGACCAGTCCGCGTTCGACCGGGCCCGCTCCGCGCTCTTCGAGGAAGGCATCTCCTCCTCGCGCATGTATCTCGACCCGCAACGCCCAGGTGTTGAGGACCTCATCGACACAATCATCGCCGGCGTACGCAGCTCGTTTACGTACGCCGGAGCCAGCACGATCCCCGACTACCACGACCGCGCAACCGTCGGCATCCAGAGCGCGGCCGGGTACGACGAGGGTCGACCGCGTTCCGAGTCGTGGTGAGGCCGTGCCAATCGTCATGGGCCGGCGTAAGTTCGAACGGCTCGTCAGTGACGCCCTCGACAAGGTTCCGCCGGCGCTGACCAGCCAGATGGACAACGTCGTGGTCATGGTCGAGGACCGCAACCGCGAGGAGCCGTCGATCCTCGGCCTGTACGACGGTATCGCCCTGACCGAGCGGGGCCACGAGTACGCCGGGGCGATGCCGGATACGATCTGGATCTACCGCGACGCGATTCTCGACATCTGCGATACCGAGGACGACGTACGCGAGGAAGTGCTGATCACCGTCGTACACGAGATCGCGCATCACTTCGGAATCGACGACGCCCGGCTGCACGAGCTCGGCTGGGCCTAGCCCCGCGGCGCCACCCTCGTCCGAAACCTCCCATGCAGGTTCGCTTCCACGGCACGCCCGTTCGGGTATGGCCATCCAAGTCCGCTTGGACGGCAGCTTCGCGAGCAAGCGACACCGCGGTCGGGAGGCGCTCCGCTGGGGTATCGTCCGAGGCATGGCTGATCCAAGTACGCCTTCGCAGACCCCTCCACCCATGCCGAAGATTCCGCGGCAGTTTCCTAAGTGGGAGGATCTGCAGCCGCTGCTCGGATTCCGCAAGTTCCAGTTCGATGGCACCGAACGCCGGCTCTCGCGCGCGGTCAGCATCGAGGACCTGCGACGACTGGCGAAGCGGCGTACCCCGCGGTCCGCCTTCGACTACACGGACGGCGCCGCCGACAACGAAGCGTCACTGCGCCGCTCTCGCGAGTTGTTCGACAGCGTCGAGTTCCGCGCAAACGTGCTGCGCGACATTTCCAAGGTCGACCTGAGCACAAGCATCCTGGGCGGGCCGTCGACCCTTCCGTTCGGATTCGCGCCGACCGGCTTCACCCGGATGATGCAGTACCAAGGCGAAGTAGCGGTCGCCCACGAGGCCAACACCGCCGGCATCCCCTACACGCTCTCCACAATGGGCACCACGTCGCTCGAGGACGTCGCCAAACTGACCCCGGACACCCAACGCTGGTTCCAGCTCTATGTCTGGAAAGAGCGGGTCGGGACCAAGGAGCTCGTCGAGCGGGCCAGCGCGAACGGGTACGGCGCACTCCTACTCACGGTCGATACGGCGGTCGCCGGCCAACGCCAGCGCGACGTACGCAATGGCCTGACAATCCCTCCGCAGCTGACCCCGAAGACGTTCTTCGATATGTCACTGCACCCGTCCTGGTGGGCGAATCTCCTCACCACGGCACCCTTGGAGTTCGCCTCGTTGCGTCAGTCCGGCGGCACTGTGGCCGGCATGATCAACCGAATGTTCGATCCGACACTGACGTTTGACGACGTGGAATGGCTACGCAGCATCTGGCCCGGAAAGCTTGTCGTCAAGGGGATCCAGACCGTCGAAGACGGTAGGCAGGCCATTGCCTCCGGCGCCGATGCGGTTCTGCTGTCCAACCACGGCGGGCGCCAGCTCGATCGGGCGCGCCCTCCGCTGCGACTGCTGCCGGACATGCGCGAGGCGCTCGGTCCGGATGCTCAAATCATGGTCGACGGCGGCATCATGAACGGCGGTGACGTCGTCGCCGCCATCGCCCTCGGCGCAGACTTCGCGCTCGTCGGTCGCGCCTACCTTTACGGTCTGATGGCCGGTGGCTACCGCGGCGTACGTCGTACGATCGAGATCCTGACCGCCGAAGTGACCCGCACGATGCAGCTACTCGGTGTCGAAAAGATCGCCGATCTCGATCCCCGGCACGTGGTCCTGCCCTAGATAGCGGGCCACACCTACAGTGCCGTACGCGCGTTGATGAGGGTTCGATACCGTTAGCGTCGTGGTACAAAAAACAACCGATGACGGCAAGCTGCCGATCATGATGCTGCACGACCGTGTCCTCGTAAAAGTATCGACGGAGGACGGCGACCGGCGCTCCGCCGGCGGTATCTTGATCCCGGCGACCGCGCAAGTGGCCAAGCGGCTGCTGTGGGGAACGGTCCTCGCGTCCGGTCCCAACGCGCGCAACGTCAAGGTCGACGACCGAGTGCTTTTCGCGCCCGAAGACCAGCACGAGGTCGAAATCCACGCCGAGACCTACATCTTGCTGCGGGAGCGTGACATTCACGCAGTTGCGGCCGAACGCGTCGAGGTCTCCACCGGCCTCTACCTCTAGACGCGCCAAAAGGCGAGCTAGCCGAGGCCGAGGCCGACCCAGTCGACGATCTGCGGCCGCTTGTCGGGCTCTGCCGGTACGTCGATTTCGATAATCCCGGTATTAGGCAACAGGTTTTCGAATGCGAACTCCAAGGAGACGCCGTCTGCCCAGCGCTGCGCCGCGGTCCGCAGGCATAGTCCATGGGCGACCGCGACGACGGCGTGGTCGCTGTCCCCGTGCAGTCGACGCATCTCGTTTAGGTCTGACATCATCCGCTCGACGACGTTCTGTCCAGTCTCACCACCGGGCCTGCCGTAGGCCAGCTCTTCGTCGATGTTCCAACGCCTGGCGGTCTGGTCGAGCTCGCTGTAGGCGTCGCTGTCATTGCGCTCGGCGAGGTCACCGAGCTGCACTTCGTGGAATCCACTGAGCTCGGTCAGGTCGTAGCCCAGCCGCTCCGCCAACGGTGTCGCTGTCTCCGCCGTACGCCGCATGGTGCTGTGATAGACCGCGCTGACGTCGCGCTCTTGTAGGGTATCGGCGAGCGCCTCGGCCTGTTCGAGTCCCGCGTCCGAAAGCGGGCTTCCTGGCCGCTCACACGCAATGATGTGTGAAGCGTTTGCGACCGACTGCGCATGCCGCACCAGGTAGAGCTTCATCTGTTAGTCATCCTTACCATTTCGAATCGTCGCCAACCAGTCCTGCGCCGCATGGAATGCCTTGTCCGTAGCAAAGGCAGGCAAGTCTTCGTTTTTCCGGTCCGCCCGCGGGTAGGAGCCGATGAAACGTACGTCCGCACAAATACGATGGAGCGACGCGAGCGCCTCACCGACGCGCGGATCGGCCACATGCCCCTCGCACTCGAGGATGAAGTGATACTCCCCGATCCGTTCTCGCCACGGGCGTGACTCAATTCTAGTCAAGTTAATCGATCGCGCCGCTAGCTCGGTGAGTACGCCGTTCAGCGCGCCGTGGCGTTCTTGGGCGATGTGTACGACGAACGTCGTGCGGTCGTTCCCGGTCGGCTGAGGCGGGGCGGACGGCAGCCCGACGAGGACGAAGCGGGTGACCGCACCCGTGCTGTCCTCGATACCTTCGGCAAGAACCTGCAGCGAGTGGTTTTCCGCCGCGATAAGAGCGCAGACCGCCGCGTCGTACTCCCCTGCCGCCACCATGCCGGCCGCCTCGGACGTCGATGGTGCCGCGACGTACTGCGCCGTAGGAACGTTGGTCTCGAGCCAACGACGCACCTGCGCGTGTCCATGCGGGTGCGTGGCAACGGTCCGGATGTCCTGCATCGTTGTACCGGAGCGCGCGCACAGCACGAACGTCACATTGACGAACACCTCGCGCACTACTCGCAGCGGATCACCGAGTACGAGCTCGTCAGTCGTCGTCGGCACTGCACCCTCAACCGAGTTTTCCATCGGTATCAGCCCGAAGTCCGCATCACCGCCACGAACCGCGGCACAGACTGCCGGTACGCCGGAACACGGCACAAACTGCGCATCCGACGGAAGGCCGGGGAGGCTCAGGAGACCCTGCTGAGTGAACGTCCCTGCAGGACCGAGGTAGGCATAACGATCTGGCACACCTTCGAGACTAGTCGGAATTTTGAGGTGGGCCGGGATATCAGTATCCGAGATCAGGCTGCACGATATGCGCCATTGGTTCACCCGCGAGAAACCTGCGCAGGTTGGCGATAAAGGAGTCCACCAGCCGGTCTTCCTCACGGTCGTCGAGGGCCGCACTGTGCGGGCTCACGATGACCTGCGGGAAGTCCCACAACGGGCTTTCCTCGGCCAGCGGCTCTTTTGCGAATACGTCGAGTGCCGCGGACCCGACCTGACCGGAATTCAGTGCACCGATCAGCGCACCTTCGTCGATGACCGTGGCGCAGCGTCGATCAGGCCCTCGGTGTATTTCGTGCCAGGCAGCGTGATCGCGATGTGGTCGGCCTCGCCGACGATCTGCGGGAGGTCGTCGTTGGTGTAGACATCGTCGACACCGGGCACTTCTACGATCGTGCGCTTGGTGCCGATCACCCGCATTCCCAGCGCGGCTGCACGCGTCGCGATCGCCGTACCAATTTCGCCGAGACCGACGATCAGCAACGTCGCACCACCGACCGCCCGCACGGTCGCGCGTTGGCGCGGCCACTCATGTGAGGCCTGCTGCGCCTGCAGGCGCGCAAGATTCTTCGCGCCCGCGAAGATCCCGAGAATCGTGAACTCGGCCAGCATGTCGGCGTGTACGCCGGCGGACGTAGTAAACGTCACCCGCTGTAGGTCCTCATCGGAGATCTTGGCCGAGGCAACCATCGCCCCGCCGCCAGCCATCTGGGTATGCACCCAGCGCAGCTTCTTGTTCGCGGCGACGGTCCGCTCCAACGCCGAACGCCGACCGTCTGGAATCGTGTAAAGCACATCCGCGGAGTCGATCAGGGACTCGAAACGGGCCTGCTCGTCGGCGCTGCGTTTGAAACCCGGCGGCGGACCGTGATGGTCGCCAAGCACTCGTTCGGCCGGGAAGAACGCGGGGTCCGAGAGCAGCTCGATTCTCGGATCAACCTCGCGGATCCGGGTCGCCAGATGTTCACTCAGCGCTACCCCGGCGACGATCCGAACGGTGCTCATGGTTGTTCTCCTCTTACCGCTCGCGAAGAAATCACTGCTACATATACGAACTCACCGTCGGGGATCCGGGCGAAGAGCATCCCGTGGTCATCGAGGTCGCCGGCGTACTCGATCCTGCCGTCGCGCTCGATCGCGTCGATGAAGTCGCTGCTGACCCCGGTGATCCCGATCGGAACCTGCGTGTCGTCGGTGGTCTGCACAACCAGTCGGCCACGTTTGCCGGGCGCTGGGCGGGCCAGAATCTTGACCGGCACCTCGCGCCACGGGTGCCTCGAAAGCGTACGCCGAGCGCGACCCCGGTAGAGAAATCCGAGTATGGCTGCGATTGCGACCATCGCGCCGAGCAAGAACATCAAGACACCGAACAGCACACCCGTCGCGCCGAGGGTCGTGAGGTACATCCCGCCGGCGACAAAGATCAGACCGACGATGATCGCGAAAATGAACGCGCGGTCCTTGGTCCGCTCGTGTCGGCGAGTGGCTGGGTCCTCCGATGC
>CAJDTT010000104.1_pt1 | contig 12324 bp, 8 predicted proteins | sample 7389841 | NCBI WGS metagenome assembly CAJDTT01 (sample SAMEA7055655, study PRJEB34461) | soil metagenome | biome: terrestrial ecosystem; feature: Peninsula; material: soil | place: Antarctica | collected 2016
GGCGACGAAGGCGATGGCCTGGACCCACTTGACCATCTTGAATCCGAGCTGCGTTTCCACCCGCAACCGCGCGGGCGCGCCGTGCTCGACCGGTAGCGGCGCGCCGTTCATGTCCAGTGCGAGGATCGACTGCGTGTGCGCGGCCAGGTGAATCGGTATGGTTCCGTAGAAGTAGCCGTACCGACCCTCGCCTTCGGTGAGGCCCTTGTCGTCCATCGCGTAGAAGACGATGTGGCGCACCGCAGGGTCGGGCTCGACCAGTTCGATCAGCTTCAAAAGCGGTACACCGGACCATTCCGCGACGGCGGTCCATCCTTGGATGCAGTTGTGGCGGGTGATCTGGCTCGTGGTGCCCAGGGCGCGTAGCTCTTTCAGCGATAAGGCACGGGGGTGCGCGACCAGTCCGCCGACCGCTAGGCGGTAGTCATCGAAGTTGTGCGCGGCTAGTTGCGCGTAGTCCTCGGCTGGCGGGGCATAACCGTTGACCCGGAAGTAAGACGAGATGTCTTTGCGTCGCCATTTCTGCCGAGATTTGAAACTGCGGGAGATCGCACGTTCGAACGGGTCGACCATGAAGCCCAGCATCCGCTGGGTGGCTCGCTTGTAACGCAGGGACAGCACCGTGATCAGGGTGTGGAACACGAGAATCGCGAGGATCCCGCCTAGCCCGACGACGACTGCGAGCGTCCGGTTGGCGTGTTGGCTGCCCAGCACGATGCTCGCGAACTCTTTCGGTACGCCGTGGATGATCACCATGAACGTGTGCACCACGGTGAACAGGCCGAACGCGCACAGGCCGAGGAAATGCAGGCTGCGGGCGCCTTGTCGACCGCCGAAGATCTTGCCGAACCACCCGAATCGTGCGAGGACGGACGGTGACATCGCCGCTCCGGTGAGGATCTGGAACGGTGCGAGGATGAAGATGACCACGAAGTAGCTGAGCTTTTGCGCCGGTTCGAACGGCTGGCCGGGAATCTTGGACGGTAGCTCGAAGTGCAGATAGGTGCCGACCGCGCGGATCGAGTCCGGCACGATCGACCAGTGGGTCGGGATGAGGTAATGCCAGTACCCGCTGGCAAACACCATCGCGATATATACCGCGCCGGTCAGGATCCAGAACTGCACCGTCATGAAATGCCAGTGCCTGCCGAGTCCGAGGTTCTTTCTTCCTGGTAGCGCGACGACCGGGTTCCAGGCCTCTTCCTCATCGAGTGAGGACCACGTCTTGCGGGACTCTGCGCCGTACATCTTTTTGGACAGCCGCAGCCATTCGCGCCCGGGCGGGCAGTCCTCGTGCCAATACAGTTTGGGGAACGCCGAGAGCACCTCGATGCCCGAACGAGCCAGCAGCAGCAGGAAAAAGATGTTCAGGAAGTGGGTGATGACGACCCACAGCGGGAAGGATGCCGGCATTTCACGCTCGCTGTCTGGAATCGACCGCCGTCTGCTCCGGTTGGCCCAGACGCTTATTAGTGCGGTACCCGCCATCGGTGGTTGCTAATCCGGGGTAGCCCAACGGCGCAGAATTGACCTGAACGGGACTGAAACGCTGGCAGACGGGGAACCATAAAGAGGTACACAAGCGGTATGAAAAGGGATGAGAGCTGATGACCGACCGAGACGGACATGCTTCCTATCGTCCGAACCTGTCCTCTGACGCGCGGGAGACCCAGGCGCGGATCAATGCGTTACGCGACCGGCTACTGGGTGGGCGCGGGCCTGGCGCATCAAGCGAAGAGTTGGCCACGAATATGCGCGACAGGGTGATGTTAGGTGCGATTCCCGCCATGGTCGAACGTGAGATGGTGGCTCGACGTACCGAGGTGGCCCGGGGCCGGAATACCGCCGCGATGCAACAGTTAATCGACCAGGAGCGTGCGGCCGTCGCGGCCACGGTTACCCAGATCCTCGAGCGTCTTGCCCCCGGCAGAGTCGTCACTCACGCGGTTGCAGCGAGTCGAAGGCGGGTCGAAGTGCTCCTGGGCGTACCCATCGGTCGGCGAGATAATGCGCAAAGAGCATCGGAGGGCGCGGGGAATGATCAAGGGTTCGCGGATCCGCGTTGGTGGCGCGTGTTCACCGCCGGTGCGGCGATAGGCGCGGCAGGTGCGATCGGAGTGCTTGCGGTCGCTAGCCTTTCGCAGCGACACCGCTAGGAACGCCGATGCCTTGCGAGACTGCACATTCGCGGTCGTCCTTGATTTTCTGGCTGTCGAGGGTGATCGTCACCGCGGAGACGTTCTGGCTCGTCGCGTTCACCGTCTGGTCGGCGTTCGCCGTGCCGGGCGCGGTGATCTGGAAGCGGACCAGCTTGGTGAATTGACAGTTCGACGCGACGGACTCGATGCTGAACTCGACGGACTCGATGCTGAACTCGATCGGTACCCGTGGGCTGCCGGTGTTGATTGTGTCCAGGCCGCCGGCGCCGGTGGAGCCTTCGACGAGGGTGATCGGATGCCCCTTCTGCTCGATCTGATTTTCCTTGTTCTGCGCGTGGAGGTGACCGGCGTTCGTCTGACGGATCTGCCCGGGAAGCTCCTTCACCAGCTCGGTGACCGCAACCGGTTCGTGGGCCGCGAAGATGTCGAAGTGCGCCGAGGACGGGATCCCTTTGACGGCGCCGTCGACGGCATGCTGCTCCAACGGTGTCACCACGCTCGGCGTGTCCGAACCGTAGGCGCCCGGCCCGCCGTACACCCTCGGATCGGGTACCGCCGCGATAGTCAGCCCGAACGCGTTGAGCGTTTGGGCGGCCACGGTGAACCCGTCGTCAGGATTCGCCTTCTTGGTGCCTATCACGGTGACGCCGGGGATCGAGCGCATCACCTCGACGGTGGCCGGCGAGTCGTGATTGCCGGCCAGCCAGATCATCGGGACCGTCGCGGTGACGGCCTTGAGCTGGCTCAGATAAGTCGGGGTCATCTCGGCGGTCGTGCCGAACTCGGACTCGTCACCTGTATTGACGATGAGCTTGATATCGAAGTTTGACGCGTACTGCTGCACCAGCGGGTACGTCGCGGCCAGGTGCATGTCGGAGATGAACATGATGTTGAACGAGGTCCCCGGACCCTGTGTCGCGTCGATGTTCTGCTGCAGGCTCGCTTCGATACCGGCGATAGCGTGCACCACGTCGGTGGCCTTGTTGTGCTGGTTGTAGTAGTCCTTCAGTTGTCCGGGGAACAGCTGCAGGGACGCGAGTGTCCCGGTGACGTGTGAAGTGTCGAGCCAGCGCGCGTTGAAGGTGAGTGCGCCGTATCCGGCGACGACCATGAGCACGGCCCCGGCGCCGGCGAGCTGGAGGAACCGGATCCGCAGCTCGTGGAGGCGGTGATCTTGTCTGCGTAGGTAGCGCATGGACAGGCTGACCGCCACGGCGGCGACTAGCCCGATGAGGACACCGATCAGGACCTCGGCCACCAGCCACAAGATGATTGTCGACAGCTGCCGTTGAATGTCCGCTTGCAGGCCATCGACGTAGGAGGGACCGTTCTGCGCGGCGGCTTGGGCAAGGCGTACGACGTCCACTCGCTCGGGGCTGATGTGTACGCCGATCGGGAGACCGTCGACGTGCGGGAAGACCCAGTTGCCGATCGTGGTGTCGGCGCTGATCCCCGGACGGGTGAGGAGCGTGCCTCCGACGCTGAAGTGGACGCCACCGGCGACCGCGCGGTAGGGGAACAGTTGCAGCATGGTCACGGCGCCGGCAACGGGTAAGGCGAGGCGCAGGGCCCACCGCATCAGGAAACCGGCGACGTCCTCCACGGCGCGCCATGGTCGGTGACGGACATTCTCTGCCGCGCTGCGAAACCACAGCACGGCGCCCGTTCTGATCCGGGCACCGAAAGATGGCGGCGGGTAGGGGTCCGGCATGTGAGCGGGATCCCCGCCGACATCGGGTTCTTGCGGGTCATCGTCGATAGTTCGAGTATGCGACCCTCGGCAACGATCTGGTCTGGCCCCTCAGCAAAACGAAACACCGAATATATACATGCGATCCAGAGGTTAGCCGGGGTTGATTCGGCGTGGGCGATGTGTGCAGCGCCACTCGGCGAGACTCATACGAGGCCCGGCCGAGTGACTTCCTGATAGCCCGCTGAGATCGAGGGGCCAAAACGCTCCATCGCCGCTGGTAGCACGCGTTATGAAATGCGTTCCTCACACGGAGCGGCGTACTTTCGGTTGAGTGACACAGCCCGCGTCCTCGAAGCCTTTTGCGCTCGTCAAACTCGTTGTTGCGATTGCCTGCGGCGGCCTGGTGCTCGCGTTGATGCTCTTTCCCGCGGTCGGCGGTGCCGGAGTCGTCACGCAGAGCGGAGCGAGTCTGGTCGCCGACGTTTCGGCGAGTTTCGGTGCCCAGACCCCGTCCACGGTCAGCACCGCGCTCGCCGCCGACGGCAGCGTCCTGACGAGCTACTACAACCAGTACCGCACGCCGGTCCCGCTGGCCCAGATGGGTAAATGGATACCGAAGGCCATCGTCGCGATTGAGGACAGACGGTTCTACCAGCACGGCGCCTTGGACACCGCCGGCACGGTGCGGGCGGGCCTGGAGGACTTGGTGTCCGGTGGCGTGACACAGGGCGGCTCGACCATCACCCAACAGCTGGTCAAGAACACACTTCTCTATCAGGCCACGACACCGGCCGAGCAGAAGGCAGCGGTCACGGACACCATCGGGCGCAAGCTGCGCGAGGCCAAGATCGCGATCGAGTTGGAGAAGAAGTACACCAAGGACCAGATCCTGGAGAAGTACCTCAACCTGATGAACATGGGCGACGGCGCGTACGGCGTACGCGCGGCCGCGATCAGCTACTTCGGCGTCGAGCCGGCGCAGTTGAGTGTCGAGCAGGCGGCGCTGCTGGCCGGCGTCGTACAGAACCCGACGAAGTTCGACCCGTTCAACAATCCCAAGGCCGCCAAGGAGCGTCGCGACACGGTGCTTGCGGCGATGGCGAAGAATGGCGACATCAGCGAGCAGCAGGCTGACGATGCGATGAAGCAGCCGATCACCCTCAACCCCGGCTCGACACCGGGGCGCTCGTGTTCGACCGCACCCAGTGACGGCGGGTTCTTCTGCGACTATCTCTGGACCTATCTGACGCAGACCCTTGGCATCCCCTCAACTGTGCTGAAGAACGACGGGTTGACGATCAAAACCACGTTCCAGCCGTCGTTTCAGGAGTCCGCGACCAACGGCATCCTCGGCGCGAGCGCGGCGCTCGGCCGAGACCCGAGCATTTTCGGCCTCGGCGACCAGCGGTTGGCGATGATGGATGTGCTCGATGCCACCAACGGTCAGGTTCTGGCGCTGGCGGTGAACAAGAAGTTCGGCAACGACCCCAACGATCCGAGTCAGACCTCAGTCAACTACCCGACCGTGCCCGGTGAGGGCGCGGGCTCGACGTACAAGCTGTTCACCGCCGTCACCGCGCTCGAACAAGGAGTGGGCGTCAACTTCGTGGACGGTGCGAACGCGCCATACACCTCGACGAAGTTCAAGAACAACGGCAAGCCGTACGTGGTCAACAACGCCGGCAACTACGGCGCGAACCTCCCACTGTGGGAGGCGCTCTACCAGTCCGAGAACACGTACTTCGTGGGGCTCGAGGATCACATCGGAAACATGAACCCGATCGTGGACACGGCGACCGCGATGGGGCTGTGGGCACCCGGCGATACGACGATCGCCGACCAGGTGAAGGCGCAGCAGCAGGCTTCGTTCACCCTTGGCCCGGGGTCCGCGAACCCGTTGCGGCTGGCCGTCGCGTATGCGACCACCGCCAACCGCGGCACGAGATGTGAGCCGGTGCCGGTGACAGACGTCCTCGGTCCGGACGGCCAGCCGCTGGTCAACCCCAAGACCAACAAGCCGTACTTCACCCCGGGTACCAACTGCACCTCAAACGTCATCTCGTCGGGGGTCGCGGACACGATCAACAACATCCTGATGAAGGACGTCATGCCGGGTAACGCCGGGCAGACCGCGGCGCGGGCGTATACCGGTGACGGCCGGGAGATAGCCGGCAAGTCCGGTACGGCGCAGGGCAACGCGTCGTACACGTTCGTCGGCTTCACCCCGCAGATAGTCGCCTCTGTCATGGCATACAACCCGGCGAACAACGACCCGCTGCCCGCGCCCGGCGCCGGCGAGCAAGGCTTCGGAGGCGGTTACCCCGCAACGATGTGGAGGCTGGCTATGCAGAACATCCTGAACAGCTATCCAAAGGTCAGTTTTCCGCCGCCGGATCCTCAGGTGGAGGCCGGCAACTCATCCAATAGCAACAACGCCGGCAGTGGTAACAACGGCAACGGCGGGAGCGGCACTAGCAGCACCAGCGGTGGGTAGCGGATCGCGTGCGCTGAGCGACGGGCGGCTACTTTACTTCGGTTCTCATGACCAGCCGGAGACCGATGACCATCGGGATGACGAGCCAGATGATCCCGCTAACGCCGATCTGCGCCCACTGTTCGCCGGTCAGGGATTTGTCGAAGATGAAAAGGCCGCCCTGGGCGAACTGGAAGTCGAGCCAGGGCTGCAGGTCGTGAAACCACTGCTGGCTGGTTGCCAGCAGGCCCAAGAGCGTGGGCACCAGGAACGTGTACACGAAGTACGCCACGATTGCCCCGGTCGAGGAGCGGAGGAGAACTCCAAGCATGAAGCCGATCAACAGGCTGAGGATCATCCCGAGGACGTAGTAGAGGCACTGGGTGATCGTCACGTCCCACACTAGGGCCGTGTCGGTGACGGCGGCACCGAGGATATTGCCGACGGCGCCGACAACGAAGGTGAGCGCCATGGCGGCGATAGCGATGGCGACCGACGAGATTGCCTTAGCGGCGATGATCCGGTTCCGGTGCGGGACGAGGGTAAAGGTCGTCAGCCCGGTGCGTTGGCTCCATTCGCTCGTGACGGCCAGGATCGCGATGAGCGGCAGGATGATCACCACGGGGAAGCGGATCGCCGTGGCGAAGGTGGAGTAGGTGAGCTGGTCGCGCGGTGCGAACAGGATGACGCCGGCGGTGGCGAGCACGGCCGTAATGGCGATGCTGGCGATCAGCCAGAAGCCGGAGCGAGTGTCGAACATCTTGCGAAGCTCGACGGCCGTTATCCGGGCCAAGGGGACCGGGCGGATGTCGGCGCGCGGGGTTGTGCTGCGACTGATTGCGGTTGCGCTCATGTCAGTACTCCTTCTCGTTGGGTGGTGGAGGTGAGCTCGAGGAACAGCTCCTCCAGGCCGGCGCCCTCGGCGACCCGTAATTCGGTCAGGGCGACACCAGCTTTCAGCGCGACCTTGCCCACGAGTACGGGGTCTGCATCGGTGCGCAGGGCACCGTCGCCGGACGCGCTCGTGGTGACTCCCAACGCATGCAGGGCGTTCTCGAGTCCGGTCAAGTCGGCGGCGCGTACGACGGTGCCGGCCGCGTGCAATAGTTCGGTCTTCGTGCCTTGGGAAACGATCCTGCCGTGGCCGATCATGACAATGTCGTCGGCGATGACCTCGATCTCGTGGAGGAGATGTGAGGAGAGCAGGACGGTCCCGCCGCGGTCGGCGTACCCGCGCAGCAGGTCGCGCATCCAGCGGATACCGGCCGGGTCCAGCCCGTTGGCAGGTTCGTCGAGGATCAGTACCTCCGGGTCGCCGATCAGGGCGGTCGCGATACCGAGGCGTTGACGCATGCCGAGGGAGTAGTCACCCACCCTGCGGGACGCTTCGTCAGGGGTGAGGCTGACGACCTCCAGCATCTGTTCGACCCGGGCCCGCGGCAGGCCCAGGAAACGCTGAGTGAGCGTGAGAATTTCGCGGCCGGTCCGGCCCGCGTGCTGGGCGGAAGCATCAAGCAGGACGCCCACCTCGAGCCCCGGGTTGGGTAGGTCGGCGAATCTGCGTCCGGAGATCGTAGCGGTCCCGGACGTGGCGGGGGTGAGCCCGACCATGATCCGCATGGTGGTCGACTTGCCTGCCCCGTTGGGGCCGAGGAAGCCGGTCACCCGACCTGCGGCGGCGGTGAAGGTGACGTCGTCGACGGCCAGTGTGCGGCCGTAGCTTTTCGTGAGTCTTTCGATGGTGATCATGGACGATCTTCCTGGTCGATATTGGACGATGGCGCGCGCACCTCGCGGATACCTGAGGTGCGGTGCTATGGATGCCGTAGCGGGCTAACCGGTTCGGGAGGATTGCTCTGAGGTGGGCCGGTAGGGCCGACGGAGATCACTTCGGCATTGACCGATGTCAGGTGCATCAGGACTCCGTGCAGGTGAGCGGGGTCGATGATCTCGCCCACCAGACGAGTGACGCCGTCGGTGGCGTGGTCGATGGTGAAGTCGTCTAGGAGCGGCCGGAGAAGGGAGGTGCTGGCTCGGCCTCGGATGACGATCTCGTAGCGGGTTCGCGGGGGCATGGCTCCATCGTGGTAGTGAGCCGCGTGACGATGCCTCACCCAGCCGCTTGTCTCACCCGGGTGAGATACCGGCGTACTTGCTTAGAGGAGGTGCGCGTCGCGCGCTGCCTGCACTGCCGCCTTGCGGTCGCCGACATCGAGTTTGCGGTAGATCGCGCGACAGTGGGTCTTCATGGTGTTGAGCGAAACGTAGAGCTCGGATGCGATCTCGCGTTGCGAGAGCTTGGTGGGTAGGTATCGGAGTACGGCGATCTCTCGGTCGGTGAGCGGTTCGACGAGGGCGTCGGCGTGCCTACCGCTCCCACCGGCGATGCGGTGGCGGGCTTCGGCGCGGGCGAGGTACCGCCCGACGATACCCGGGTCGGGGCAGCGGGCGATGACCGATCGGGCCTCGGCGAGGAGGGTCGTGCCGGCGGGATCTTCCAGCCCGAGAAGCGTGTCGCCGCAAGAGGTGAGGACGTAGCCAAACCCCAAATCGGTGGACGAACGCCGAGCTATTTCCACGGCAAGCAGCGCGTCCTGCCGGGCGCGATTGGGATCATGTTCGGTTCGCGCCCTGATTGCAAACGCCGGTGCGATGCCGTGGTACGCCGCCAGACCGAACTGCTCGGCCGTCGCCACCGCCGTACACGCAGCGCTCTGTGCGCTCGCGGTGCAGCCGGCATCGAGTTCCGCGATGGCGAGGTACACCAGCGCCAGGACGTGCGCCGTTCGGAACTGCTCGACAGCCGCCTTTTGGGCCGCAAATCGCAATACGCGCCTCGCGTCGTCGGTGATCCCCGCCCAGAGGTAGGCCGCGCCGGTCGCGGTCGCGAGATCGCATGAGTGGGAGGCCAACTGATCGGTGGCGATCACCTCGCGCGCCGAGGCGAGCGCCGTACCGACGTCACCGCGGGCGAGGTCGATGTTCATCCGCAACGAGGTCGCGTAGCTCTGGTCGAACCCGTTCGGCGCGACCTCAAGCATTATCTTGAGCCAGCCGTCCGCGCGGGAATAGTCACCTCCGATGTAGTCGCACCAGCCATACAGCAGCGCGCACCAGGTCAGTGTCTTGGCAACGTCGCCGAGGGCATCGAGGAAGCCCCGGAGAGTTTCGATCTGGCCAACCATGAGTAGCTTCGGTCCGAGGACGCGCAGGAGACTGGCCGCTGCGTGTACCTCGCCGCCCGCGAGCCGATGGGTGAACGCCTCGCCAAGGTCGCCGCGCGACTCGTACCACGCGGCGGCTCGACTGTGGAGCTCAGAAACTCCGTCCGGGAAAGTTTCGCGTGCCTCTAGCCGGAGTAGGTCACGAAATAGGTGATGGTAACGAAACCAGGTGCCGGTGTGGTCGAGGCTGATGAGAAGCTGGTTCACCGTAGCGGTGTCGCTGAGCCATTTCGCGCCGCCGCCCTCGTTCGTGAGCGCGTCGACAAGAGGGCCGGTGAGCGAGTCAAGGATCGATGTCTGAAGAAGGCGCCGGCGATGCTTGGCATCGACCACGGCTAAGAGCTCGTCGCGCAGGTACTCCACGACGAGCCGGTTGTCACCGCGGAACGCTTCGATGAAGGCGTCGGGGTCGGTCACTCGTTTCAGCGAGAGTCCGGCGAGCACCAGGCCCGCGGCCCAGCCTTCGGTGCGATCACATAGCTGATCGAGATGAGCTTGATCAAGCGACTGCCCAGCAACACCAAGTAGTCCCGATGCCTCCTCGGAGTCGAAGCGCAAATCGGCGCCCCGGATCTCCGCGATCTGATCGCGCACCCGGAGCCGGCCGAGCCGCATGGGCGGATCGACCCGAGTGGACAGCACAATGGTCACCTGGTGAGGGCATAAGTCGATGAGGCGTTCCATGCCTCGGTGCACGCTGTGGCTCTCGATGAAGTGGTAGTCGTCGATGACGATTACGAGTGGGTCGTCGACGACCGCGAGCGCATTAACTAGGGCGGAGACGACGACGAGGTCGTCGCCTCTCGCGCCGATGACGAGCGGTTTCAGATCGGGAACCGTGATCGGAAGTGCCTGTCCGATGGCCGCGACCAGATAGGACCAGAACCGAGTCGGATCCGAATCGCCCTCTTCGGTCTGCAGCCACGCGACGGCTTCGGTGCGGCCTGCCAGCCAGGACGTGAGAAGGGTGGACTTACCGGCACCCGCAGGGGCGCTAATCAGCACCAGCCGGACTCGGCTGTCGATGGCCGAGTCGAGAATCTCGTCGAGTCGAGACCGGCGTACCAACTGACGAGGTGGCATCGGCGGACGAAGTTTCGTTGCTGCCAGGCGCATCGGCGGCCTCTCAGTCATTTACACGACTGTACGGCGATCTCACCTGGGTGAGAAATTCGGCGGGGTGACGCGCCGTCCCTCGGGTTGCCGTGACCATGGAGTTATGCCCAATCCGTCAGAGTCGGAGCCCGGAAGTCTGGCTCCACAGATCGAGAGAAACACGATGAGAGCAATGGTGCAACACACGTATGGATCGGCCGAGGTCCTGGAGCTTAAGGACATCGGTGCGCCCGAGATCGCGGACGATGAGGTACTCATTCGGGTTCGGGCCGCCGGCGTCAATCCGGGGGACTGGGCGATCATGACCGGACTGCCGTACATCGCCCGACCGGTGTACGGGATGCGCAAGCCAAAGACCGGCATCCGGGGAACGGACGTGGCCGGCGAGGTTGCCGCAGTGGGTGCCGACGTAACCCGTTTTCAGGTGGGCGAGCCCGTCTTCGGCCGATGCCTCGGCGCGTATGCCGGGTATGCGGCCGCTGCCGAGCGCGAGCTCGTAGCCAAGCCGGCTAACCTCACATTCGAGCAGGCCGCGAGCGTTCCGATGTCCGGCGTCGTTGCCCTGCAGGCTCTTCGCGACCACGGCAACGTCCAGGCCGGGCAGACGGTCTTGATAAACGGCGCCTCCGGAGGTGTCGGTACCTACGCGGTGCAGATTGCAAAGTCTCTCGGCGCGCATGTAACCGGCGTATGCAGCACGGGCAATGTGGATTTGGTCAGGTCGATCGGTGCTGATCAGGTCATCGACTACACGCAAGAGAACTTCACCCGCAACGAGCTGCAGTACGACGTCATCCTGGACAACGTGGCCAACCATTCGCTGTCCGAACTCCGCCGCGTGCTCGCTCCCGCGGGAGCACTGGTGCCCAACGGTGGACGGTTCGACAAGCGCTGGTTCGCCAGTGGCGGCCGCGTACTACGCGCGCACCTGTTGAAACGATCCTCGGACCCGAGGCTGCGACCGTTCCTGGTGTCGCCGAATCTTGCCGATATGGTCGCTCTCAAGGAACTGCTCGAAGCCGGCACGATCGTGCCGGTCCTGGATCACGTCTATCCGCTGAGCGAAACTCCGCAGGCCATTAACCATGTGGGAGCCGGACACGCCAGGGGCAAGGTCGTCATCACGATGGAGGGCTCATGACACAACAGCAGGAGGCGTCGGTGTACCCGGCGCGCCTCGAGGTGGAGTATCCGGATCAACACGACCGAGTGACCGTCCTCTTCCGAATATTTCTCGTCATCCCAATCGGGATCGTCATCGCGGTGCTGACGGCCGGCGCCACCCAGGCGGCATACAACGAGGGTGCCCAGGTAGTGCGCACCTCTAGCGGTGGTATCGCCGCAGGCCTATTCTTCGCGACCCTGCTGATGATTCTTTTCAGACGGCGTTACCCGCGCTGGTGGTTTGACTTCGCTCTGGAGCTCGCCCGTTTCAGTGCCCGCATCGGCGCCTACGTCGGACTGCTCACCGACAAGTACCCCTCGACTGTGGAGGAGCAAAGTGTGCACTTAGAGATCGACTATCCCGACGTCGAACGCGATTTGAACCGCGGACTGCCGCTGGTGAAGTGGTTCCTCGCGATCCCACACTTCATCGTGTTAGTCGTCTTGAGTGTGGCCGCGTTGTTTGCGGTGATCATCGCGTGGTTCGCAATATTG
>CAJDTT010000090.1_pt1 | contig 12271 bp, 8 predicted proteins | sample 7389841 | NCBI WGS metagenome assembly CAJDTT01 (sample SAMEA7055655, study PRJEB34461) | soil metagenome | biome: terrestrial ecosystem; feature: Peninsula; material: soil | place: Antarctica | collected 2016
CGCCAGCCACATCCATCCCGGTTACGGGTTCCTTAGCGAGAACGCCGACTTTGCACGCGCCTGCGACAAACGCGGGATCGTCTTTATTGGGCCCAGCGCCGACGTTTTGGAGGAGTTCGGCGACAAGAGCAAGGCCCGCGCGCTCGCGCTGGCGCACGACGTTCCGATACTGCCCGGTACACCCCACGCGGCGAGCAAGGAGCAGATGCGCGGGTTTCTCGACGGACTGGGCGCAGCCTTCGCGGAGGGCAAAGTCGCGGCGTTGATCAAGGCGGTTGCCGGTGGTGGCGGACGTGGGATGCGGATCGTACGTCGACTCGACGAGTTGGATGCGGCGTACGACCTGTGTGCCGCGGAGGCACAAGTCGCATTTGGCTCAACCGATGTCTACATCGAGCAGCTCCTGCAGAATGCGCAGCACATCGAGGTGCAGCTCATCGGTGACGGCACAGGAGCGATCAGCCACATCTGGGATCGAGACTGCAGCATCCAGCGGCGTAACCAGAAGCTCATTGAGATCGCGCCGTCGCGCATCGCCGACGACGAACTGCGTCAACGCATCTTGTATGCCGCCAAGCGGTTGGCCGGAGCCCTCAACTACCGCGGTCTGGCGACGGTCGAGTTTCTGCTCAGCGAAGACGGCGACTTTTACTTCATGGAGACCAATCCGCGCTTGCAGGTCGAGCACACCGTCACCGAGGAGGTGACCGGTCTCGATCTGGTGCGCGCGCAGATTCAGGTCTGCAGCGGGCATACGCTCCAAGACCTCGGCCTCGAGCAGCAGCAGATTCCCGAGCCTCGGGGGTACGCCGTGCAGGTCCGGATCAACGCCGAAGTTATGAAAGAGGATGGTACGACTGTCCCGCAGGCCGGTCGGATCAGCGCCTTCCACCTCGCCTCAGGCCGCGGCATCCGGGCCGACGCCAACGCGTACGCCGGCTACGGCATCAACCCGCGGTTCGACTCGCTGCTGGCGAAACTTATCGTGCGCAGCAACCTGAGCGACTTCGAGAGCGTCGCCGCCATTGCAGACCGGGCGCTCGCCGAATCGCAGATTAGCGGCGTCGAGACCAATATCGACCTGCAGCGGGCGATTCTTCGGTCGGATGAGTTTCGCAACGGTACGGCGCGGACCGACTTCGTCGACACCCACATCAAGGCACTGCTGGATGCAGTGCCTGCCGCGCAGGCGCTTTTCGCCGATCATGCGCCCGCGCCGCGGGCGCAGAAGGTGACGGTCGACCTACCTGCGGGCATGAGCGGCGTCGAGTCGCCGATGAGCGGTGCGGTCGTGTCGATCGAGGTGGTGCCCGGTGACTCGGTGAAGACCGGCCAGACGCTTCTTGTCCTGGAGTCGATGAAGATGCAGCACGTCATTGCCGCCCCGGAAGCCGGCGTAGTGCACGAGATCCACACCAGCACGGGGGATGTCGTGGACGCTAACGCGATCGTGGTGTCCTACCAGCCGCGCACCACCGCCGGCGACGATGTGGCCGAGCAGCAGCAGATCGACCCTGACTACGTCCGGCCCGATCTGGCCGCGCTCATTGACCGCAAGAAGTTCCTCTGGGACGAGAACCGCCCGCGCGCAGTGGAGAAACGGCACAAGCTCGGCAAGCGGACCGTCCGTGAAAACGTAGACCGACTGGTCGATCCCGGCACCTTCGTCGAGTACAACTCGCTGGTGATTGCGGCCCAGCGTAAACGACGTAGCTTGGACGACCTCATCGAGAACACTCCCGCTGATGGGTTGATCACCGGGCTCGCGCGGATCGGCGAGGCTACGTTTGGCCGCGAGAAGTCGATGTGCGCGGTGTTTGCCTATGACTACACGGTTCTGGCCGGTACGCAGGGCTATTGGAACCACAAGAAGACCGACCGGATCTTCGATGTCGCGTACCGCCAGCAGCACCCGGTGATCCTGTTCTGTGAGGGCGGCGGTGGTCGCCCCGGTGACGTCGACCCGGACAAGGTGTCCGGGCTGAGCAATCCGTCCTGGCTTTGGCTTGGCAAGCTCAGCGGTACAGTTCCGCTCGTTGGGATCAGCTCGGGACGATGCTTCGCCGGCAACGCCGCGATGCTGGGCGTCTGCGACGTCGTCATCGCGACGTCCGACTCCAACATCGGCATGGGCGGCCCGGCAATGATCGAGGGCGGTGGCCTGGGAGTTTTTGCGCCGGAGGAGATCGGCCCGATCGACGTACAGACCAGAAATGGCGTCGTAGACATTGAGGTTGCAGACGAGGACGAGGCCGTTGATATGGCCAAGAAGTACCTGTCCTACTTCCAGGGCGACTTGACCGAGTTCCAGGCGCATGACCAACGGCTGCTGCGACACGTCATCCCCGAGAACCGCAAGCGGGTGTACGAAGTACGTCAAGCCATCGAGCTGCTGTTCGATGTTGACTCGGTGCTGGAGCTGCGGCCCAAGTTCGGTACGACGATCATCACCGCACTGGCCCGACTCGAAGGACGCGCCGTCGGGGTCATCGCCAACAACCCGAAGGTGCTTGGCGGCGCGATTGACTCAGACGGTTCGGACAAGGCCGCCCGCTTCATCCAGCTCTGCGACGTGTTCGGCATTCCGATCATCTCGCTGTGTGACACCCCCGGTTTCATGGTCGGGCCCGACTCGGAGAAGACTGCCAGCGTGCGCCACATGAGCCGGATGTTCTTACGTGGCGGCAATGCATCCGTCCCGATCGCGATGGTCGTGCTGCGCAAGTGCTATGGGCTAGGCGGCATGGCGATGGGCGGCGGGAGCACGTTTGTGCCGATGGTCGGTCTGGCCTGGCCGACGTCCGAGTTCGGCGGGATGGGCCTCGAAGGCGCCGTACGACTGGGATTTCGCAAAGAGCTCGAGGCGATCGAAGACCTCGGCGACCGCGAGAAGCGCTACCAGGAGCTTGTCGACGGAATGTATGAATGGGGCGGTGGCATCAACACCGCAACGCATCTGGAGATTGATGATGTCATCGATCCGGCCGATACTCGCCGATTGCTGTCGCTCTCGCTCGGTGACGTGGACAAGGGCAAGTGGACCAACAAGCACTCCAACCCGGTGGTTGACGCCTGGTAGTAATGCAGTGATGAATGATGGCACCCGAGTGAGGAAGATCGGTTAATGACAGTCGACGATACGCAGAACCAAAAGGTCCAAGACCACGTGGAAGCGCCGGAAACTCTCTCAGAAGAGCAGATCCTGGCCGACATTGCCCGCCGCCAGCAGGAGTCTTGGCCGGCCAGCGTCCCGCGCGAAGTGACCTACGAGCTGGGGGAGATCCCACTGTCGGAATACGTCCGGGAGCGGGCCCGACGGACCCCTGATGCCATCGCGATCGTCTTCTACGGCTATGAGATGACGTTCGCTGAGCTCGATCGACAAAGCGACCACATCGCGGCGTACCTCTTGGCTAACGGGATGGCCAAGGGCGACCGGGTGGCGGTCATGATGCAGAACTGCCCGCAGTTCATCGCCGCGTTCTACGGCATCCTCAAGGCCGGCGGGGTGCACGTGCCGGTCAATCCGATGTTCCAGGAGGCGGAGTTGATCTACGAGCTTCAGGACTCCGGAGCCGAGATCATGTTTGCGCTCGACTCGGTCGCGGGGCTGGTCGCGAAGGTGCAGGATCGCACTTCACTGCGCATGGTGGTCACAACGTCGATCGGCCAGTTCGTGCCCGACGAGCCGTCGATGCCCTTGCCTGGGGGATTTACCGACCCTGTGGCGCCGGTGCACGGAATGGGTCGCTGGGCCGACGTACTCGGTACGCCGTTGCCTGACTCCTGGCCGCAGATCGATCTCGACGCACTCGCGGCGCTCAACTACACCGGCGGCACAACCGGCATGCCTAAAGGCTGTGAACACACGCAGCGACACATGCTCTATACCGCGGCCGCGAGCAAGTCCAGTCGTTTTTTTGGTGAGAACGAAGGCGCCGCGACCGTGAGTTTCCTGCCGGTTTTTTGGATCGCCGGCGAAAACGTGGGGGTGCTCAATCCGGTCTACTCCGGCACGACGTGCGTCCTGCTGACCCGCTGGGACCCGTTGGCAGTGCTTACCGGGATCGACCGCTACAACGTCGCCGTCACGATCGGTACCGTGGACAACTACGTCGAACTCATGGAGCATCCTCGTTTTGACGAGTTCGACCTGAGTTCGGTCACGGCGCCGATGGCGATGTCGTTTGTGACGAAGATGGGCCCGCAGTTCCGCGACCGGTGGCGCGATCTTGTCGGTGAGCACAGCGTGCTGCACGAGGCGGCGTACGGGATGACCGAGACGCACACCTCCGACTCGTTCGTGCACGGCTTCCAGGACGGCAACTACGATCTCGACCAGCGACCGGTCTTCTGCGGTCTGCCGATGCCCGGTACGGCGTTCAAGATCGCCGACTTCAAGACTGGTGCTGCGCTGCCGGTGGGCGCCGAGGGCGAGATTTGTGTCAAGACGCCGTCGTTGCTTACGAGCTATTGGAACAAGCCGGAGGCGACCGCGGCCGCGCTACGCAATGGATGGCTGCACACCGGCGATATCGGCCAGATCGGCGAGGATGGCTGTTTGCATTTTCTCGGCCGGAGCAAGGAGATGCTCAAGGTCAACGGGATGAGCGTCTTCCCGTCCGAGATCGAGGTACTGCTCTCGAAGCATCCGGATATCGAGGCCGCCGCCGTCATCGGTACGCCGGACGCGAAGCGCGGTGAGATGCCGGTGGCGTTTGTCCTGTTGGCTGAAGGAGCCGTCGCTGATCCGGACGCGATCAGGGCTTGGTGCAAGGAGAATATGGCCACCTACAAGGTGCCTTTGATCGAAATCGTCGACAAGATGCCACTCACCGACACCGGAAAGATCAAGAAGCACGTCCTCGCGGAGCGCTACAACGCCCCCGTGTAAGGAAAGCTAGCCTACGCGGCGTTCGAGCCGGTTGCGCTTCTTGTGGTGGTCGCTCATTGCGCGTTCGATCTCGCGGTTGGCGTCGCGGGCGGCAAGCGTCTGGCGCTTGTCGTAGGCGGTCTTGCCGCGCGCTAGTGCGAGCTCGATCTTGGCGAGCCCGTCCAGGAAGTACAAGCTCAGCGGGATGAGAGACGAACCGTGATCCTGCAGCGCGAGGCTGATTTTCGTGATCTGCCTGCGGTGCAAGAGAAGTTTGCGTTTGCGTCGCGCCGAGTGGTTGGTCCAGGTGCCTTGCGAGTATTCGCTGATATGCACCCCGTACATCCAGATCTCGTCGTTCTCCACCACCGCGAACCCGTCAACTAGAGAGGCCTTCCCCTCGCGCAGTGCCTTGACCTCGGTGCCGGCGAGCACGATTCCCGCCTCGTAGGTGTCCAGGATCGCGTAGTTGTGGCGGGCCTTGCGGTTGGCGGCGATCTGTTGGCGTCCCGAGTGGTCTCTCATGACTCCTATTTTGCGGTACGCAGAACCGCGCTGCCGAGGAACTGGCACGCTTGCAGCGCCACCTCCACGTCAAGCCGGTCGTCGGTCAGCGCTCGCCCGCGTTCCTCGAGTGCTTTTGCGACCCGGTACTTGACCGAGTTTCGATGCATGTGCAGTTGTTCGGATGACTGCGTGTAGCTGCCGCCGGTACGCAGGAAACACTGCAGTGTCTCGCGCAGTCGTTCGCAGTTTGGAGTGTTGTCGGCGAGGGGTCCGAGTACTTCGTGGATCCAGGACCGTGTCGTATCCAAGTCTCGGGTGAGGACCGAAATTATCGCCACCCCGGGGTCGCCGTAACTGACCGGGTTTGGCACGTGGCCAGCGGACGCGAGGCTGAGGACCTTGGTTGCCTCGGCCTCCACGTGGGTACGTCGGAAGCCTGGCGCGCCGTAGCCGGGGAGCCCGATCGAGATCCGCCCACCGTTGGTCTTGTCAACCAGGCTGTCGATCTCGCCCACGCTGATGGGCCGGCGTGTCTTGCCCATCGGAAGCCAAGCCCACCCGGTGTTGCGGTCGATGGCCGTGAAGATCGGTGGTGCGGGTGTCTGCACCTTAGCCGCGAGATCGCGCGCGAACCGCTCGAGCATCATGACCTCGTCGTGGGTTGGCTCCGCGCCCGGCGTCCAGAGCACAATGCCGACGTGGAACTGGTCGAGCGAGTAACCGGTTTCTTCCGCGAAGGCGGCCGCATTGACCCCTTCGTTGGAGAGGATCTTATGGATCAACGAGGCGCTGACGTTACCGGTCGTCGTACTCCAGCGGCGCTGTTCCTCTTCGTAGATATCGAGCAGATAGACGCAGATCCAGTCGACGTACTGGTACAGCACGCCGGAGATGTGATGCATGACCTCGACCTTCAGGGCGGCATCGCAGTCGAGTCCCTGGGCCTCGTCGAAGAACGCGGCGAGCAGATTGTCTTGGCCCATGTGATACGCGCGGATCAGAGAGTTGGCAGAGATGCCACGCTGCGCCAGCCTCAGCGCATATTCGACCGCGGCCGTCGAAGCCTGCAGATGGTCGATAGGAATCTGGTTGCTGATGACATGGAAGATCGTCTTGACGTTGCCTTCGATGCTGGCCTTCATCAGGTCGCGTAGGTACCGGTCGGCGACGAGATACTCGATCCCGGCGAGCAGATCGGTCATCGAGTCCGTGATTTCCGATTGCCGTGAGTTGAGGTTGTCGGAGGCCTGGGCAGCCAGACGCACGATCTCCGGTAGTGCACTGTCTCCCACATCGATCTGGCGTTGTTCTGTCGTCCCCATCGCGTCAGCCCCCTCTAGCGGCACCCGATACGCATCAAAGGTACCTGAGCGCCGACAATGCTGCGTTTGCGCCGCACATTCCGTGTACGCCGCCGCCAGGTGGACTGGCCGATGAGCACAAAAAAACCCCGGGTACGCCGGTGGCATAAGGGTCGAGAGCGATCCGTGGCCGCATCACGATCTGACGAGCGTCGTTGCGGCCGGCGCTGATGTCGCCGCCGACGTAGTTTGCGTTGTACGCCGCGAGATCGGCCGTATTACGCACGAACGTATGCCGGATCCGGTCTCGAAAGCCCGGGGCGAACCGCTCTACCTGCGCGATGATTGTTTCTGTCGCATCACCGGAGTACCCGTGGGGGACATGCGCGTACGCCCAGATCGGGTTGATGTTGCCGACCGAGCGCGACGGATCGGCGAGGTACTGCTGGCCGATGAGCACAAATGGCTGTGCAGGCATGACGTGGCGCGCAATCTTTGCCTCTGCGTCGGCGATCTCGGCGAACTCACCTGCGACGTGCACCGTGCCAGCGCGGCGTACGAACTCGTTGGTCCATGGCACATCACCCTCGATGGCGAAGTCGACCTTGTACGCCGCCGGGCCGTAGCGAAACCGCGAGTACGCGCGCCGCACATGCGTGGGCAGCCGGTCGCCGAGGATTCGCACGGCGGCATCGGGCGCGGTGTCTAGCATGACGATGTCGGGATTACCGAGTTCGGAGATGTCGCGAACGGTGACACCGGTGTCGATCGTGCCACCGAGGGTGCTCAGCTTTTTAGCCATAGCCTGGGTAATCGAGCCGGTACCTCCCTTTGCGACTGGCCATCCGTAGGCATGCGCGGCGGCGGTGAGCAGCAGGCCCACGGAGCTGGACAGCGGCGTACGCAGGGAGTTGAACGCGTGCGCCGCGACTCCACCGAATAAGGCTCGTGCCTCAGGTGTTTTCCAACGGCGTACGAACCAGGACGCCGGTAACAGGGACCCCGCGCCGAACCGGGCGAGTTTCAGCGGATGCGACGGGATGTGCACTATCGGACGGAAGATGTCCTCGGCGAGGTCGTCGAAGTCGCGGCCGAGCGCACCGAAAAGCCGGTGCCAGGAGGCGCCGTCGGGGCCGAGGTGTCGCGCCGTACGGTCGACGTCGCGCCATAGGACGCCCGCGCGGCCGTGGTCGAGAGGGTGCGCGAGGTCGATTTCCGGCCAGCACCACTCAAGCCCGAACTTGTCGAGGCCCATGGACTGCAGGACAGGCGATCCGGCCCCGGTCGGGTGAAACGCCGAACAGTCGTCGTGGATCAAGCCGGGAATCGTGTTTTGGCTGGAGCGGGCGCCGCCGCCAAGAGTGGCGCCGGACTCGAGGACACGCACGTCGATACCGCGCTGGGCGAGAATGAGGGCGGCAGTGAGCCCGTTGGGCCCACTGCCGACCACTACTGCGTTTGTCACGCATCCACCCTTGCACTTCGCTCCGGGGTGCGAAGTGACCGGGTAGTTCCAGACGGACTTGTGGTCCGGCTGGAACTTCAATCGGCTGGTGCGGCGCCCGCCCCGGGGGGAGTGCCACCAGTTGCGCGGATGACTAGGCGGGGCCGAAACACCAGCGGGATCGAAGTCCCAGTACTAAGGCTAGGTGCGACAGCGCACGAGTCCAACGTGCGCGCGAGACGAAGAAAATGACGCGTTTTGTGCGACGGAGCCAGTCGCGGTGCGTCGTGCACGTCGACCGGTGCCCGCTTTGTGCCGCGAGGCCAAAGCGAGGCGTGATCGGGGTCCTACGTCCGCGCCAGGATCTGTTGTACTTCTTCGTCGGTGACCTGTGGGAACTCGTCGTACCATCGACCAACCGCGCCCAGAGATGCCGGTGTATACAGGCACAGCACACTGTCGGCGAGACGTTCGAGCATCTCGCGCGAGTCGCGGGCGCCCACCGGTACGGCTGCGATCAGCTCCCGTGGTTGTTGTTGTTGGATCGCGGTGAGCGCCGCGCGCATTGTCGATCCGGTAGCAAGTCCATCGTCCACGACGATCACCCGGTGATCCCGAATCGGGGGCGCAAGTTTTTCGCCACGATATGCGACCTCCCGGCGCCGTAACTCTGCCAGCTCGGCACGGAAAACCTCGTCGAAGGTCTCCTCCGGTACGCGGGCCCGATTGAGCACGTACTCGTCACGGACGATGGTGACCGAGCCGCCGATGGCGGCAATTGCGCCCATGGCGAGTTCGGGTTGCTCAGGAAGCCCGAGCTTACGTACGACGAGTACGTCCAGCGCGACGCCAAGCGCTTCGGCAATGGGTGCCGCCACAGGTACGCCGCCTCGCGGAAGCGCTAATACAAGCACGTCTGTGCGGCCGGCGTACTGCTTGAGTTTTTGGCCCAGCAGGCGCCCGGCTTCGGTGCGGTCGGCGTACGTCTTGCTGTCTGGTTTCATCGCCGTCAACGCTACCCTGACGCGCCTCGACGGGGACCGCGCTCGACAGCGATGACCGGTAAAGGCTGACTTAGGGAGCGAAAAGGTGAGAAATCGTGCCACGGATCGCGGGACGGTAGGGTTCCTAGCAGCGCGAAGGGAGCACGCATGACGACCACCGGCGAGCAGACGCTCACCAGCAACGGAATCACGATCGCCTACGACGTACGCGGACCCGAGGACGGCCCACCTCTGCTACTGGTAAGCGGGCTCGGTTCGCAAATGATCGGCTACCGTAGCGAGTTGTGCGACAAGTTCGCCGAGCGTGGTTATCGGGTGATTCGCTTCGACAACCGCGACGTCGGCCATTCGACATATTTCGACGACCTGCCGCTGCCGGATGTCCGCGCGATCTTGAAGGGTGACCTGTCGACCGCGCCGTACACGCTGTCGGACATGGCCGCGGACGCCGAGGGTCTGCTCGACGGGCTCGGCATTGACGCTGCGCACATCGTCGGCATGTCAATGGGTGGCATGCTCGTGCAGCGCATCGCGATCGACTTCCCCGAGCGTGTGCTGTCGATGACCTCGATCATGTCGACGACAGGTGACCGGTCCGTCGGACGCGCGGCCCCTGAGGCGAACGCCCGGCTGATGCAGCCACTGCCAGCCGATCGTGAGGAGGCGCTCGACAAGCTCACCGAAGACAGCCGCGTCATCGGCTCGCCCGGGTTCGCCTTCGACGCGGCGAAGATCCGCGCGCAGCACGTCGAGGCGCTCGACCGGGCGACGCATCCCGCGGGGACGGGGCGTCAACAGGGCGCCATCTTCGCCGACCCGGACCGCACCCCGGCGCTACGTGAGTTGAAGATGCCCACCCTGGTTATTCACGGCGCCGACGACCCGCTGATCAGCGTGTCCGGCGGTGAGGCCACCGCGGCGGCCGTACCCGGCGCGAAACTGAAGATCTACCCGGGCATGGGCCACAACCTGCCCGAGGAGCTGTGGGACGACTTCGTCGCCGACATCGCCACCGTCGCGGGGCTTCAGCGCGCATAGGCTGCGCGGGAACGAGACTGCGACCGTTGTGCGAACGCTAAGGTCTCACCCTGCGGGCAGTCGCGCCGCCCAGTCCTTGAGGATCCGTGCCAGGTCGTCGGGCACGGTCATCGGGCCCATATGCCCCGAACGAGTCTCGGTGTGCTCGATGTGCGGCGCTCGCAGGGTGATCGGCGGCATCGCCCCGTCGTCGGTACCGCTGACGAACAACACCGGAATCTCCGGGTGGGCCAGGATCGCCTCGCTACGGTCGGCTCGGTCGCGGATCGTCGTCAACGCAAACCGGGCGCCGTCCAGACTTGCCGAATTGGTGATCTCGACGGCTTCCTCGAGAATCTCCGGTGGGTCGTAGTCGGCGACGTACACCGGGAACAGGTCGCGTACGACGTCCTCCCACGGCTCGTTCTCGAAGCGCGTAATCGTCGCGCTCCGGGCTTGTTGCTTCTCCGGCGGGTCGGCGTACGGCTGCGAGTAGATGATCGCGGCGGCGCTCAGGACCTGCGGGAAGCTCGCGATCAGCTCCGCGGTGACGTAGCCGCCCCATGAGTGCCCCACGACAATAGGGTCCTCAAGCCCTAGTTCGGTGATAGTGCCCGCGACCTCGGCGGCGGCGTCGAGCATCGTGTGCGCGCCGGGCGGGACCTCGCTGCTGCCGTGGCCCGGTAGGTCGACGGTAACCACGTCGTACTCGTCGGCGAGCAGTGGCACGACCCGCGAGAAGATCTGCTGTGATCCCAGCAGTCCGTGGATGAGAACGACTGGTCTTCCGGAGCCGGTGCGCTGATGCTGGAGCATGACTGACTCTAACGCCCCGTTCGCCGCGGATCGGACGGCAGGTTCTCGCGGATCGTGACCGGCAGTTAGTGTCGAAGAGTGGCAGGTGATGGAGCGGAGAAGAAGTCGGCTACATCGCTGACCGTTGTCATCGCGTTTTCGGCTAACCTCCTCATCGCGGTGGCGAAGTCGTTTGCCGCGGCGTTCACCGGGTCGGCATCGATGACCGCGGAGGCCGCGCACTCCTGGGCCGACACGGGCAACGAGATCTTCCTGTTCGTCGCGGAGCGCCGCGGGGCAAAGCCGCGCGATGAGCGCCATCCGATGGGGTACGGCCGGGAAGCGTATGTCTGGTCGATGTTTGCGGCCTTCGGGCTGTTTACCGTCGGCGCGGTGGTGTCGGTTATGCACGGCATCACCGCGCTCACAGCAGATCCCGGCCCCGAGAACTATCCGGTCGCGTACGTCGTACTGGCGCTGGCCGCGCTGCTTGAGGGCGTCTCGTTTGCGCAGGCGCTGCGCGAAGCGCGCGCGGGGGCCCGACGGACCGAACAAGGCACCCTGGAGCATGTTCTCGAGAGCTCGAACCCCACTTTGCGCGCGGTGTTTGCCGAGGATGCGGCGGCACTGATCGGGCTCGCGATTGCGTTCCTGGGGATCTTTCTGCATCAGTTGACCGGTACGGCGGCGTACGACGCGGTCGGCTCCATCCTGATCGGCGTGCTCCTCGGGGCGGTCGCGGTAATCCTGATCGATCGCAATCGCAGGTTCCTGATCGGCGAGACGCCCGGCGCACAATCCGAGCAAGCTGCCGTCCGATTCCTGCTCGAACGCGACGAGGTCGACCGCGTGACCTACGTGCATCTTGAGTTTGTGGGCCCGAGCCGGGTCTATCTTGTGGCCGCCGTCGACATCCGTGGCAACAACGACGAGGAGCATGTCGCGGCGGACCTGCGCCGGGTCGAACGTGATCTCGAGACGCACGAATTCATCGAGGAGGCCGTCCTGACGTTGGCGACGAAGGACGAGAAGTCGCTGTCCGTCGGCTGAGCACCTATTCCGCGAGGTTGTCGCTGACGACTTCCAGCGTGATCGACTTCGCCCGCGCCGCGACGTCGCCGAGCTGGATCGTGAGTGCCGCGACGAGACCCTCGAGCAGGATGACCTGCGGGATCCGCGTGGTCACAGTGATCTCGTCTTTGAACGACAGATCCGGCATTCCGACCACGAGGGTGATGTCGGCGAGCGAAACCAGTGGCGAGTGCGAGAACGACGTCAGCAGTACGACGTTCGCGCCGGTTCCGCGGGCGGCGCTGACCGCCTGCATGGT
>CAJDTT010000091.1_pt1 | contig 12249 bp, 14 predicted proteins | sample 7389841 | NCBI WGS metagenome assembly CAJDTT01 (sample SAMEA7055655, study PRJEB34461) | soil metagenome | biome: terrestrial ecosystem; feature: Peninsula; material: soil | place: Antarctica | collected 2016
TGAACGGCAGCGACAGTCGATCGAGCTCGTCCTTGAGCTCGGGGGCGAGACCCTGCTCGAGCTCGACGATCGACTGTTCGTAGATCTCCTTGAGGCGCGCCCGAGACGCCTCGTCCAGTGGCGCCTGGCGGACCTCTTCGAGCAGCTGCTTGATCATGGTGCCGATGCGCATGACCTTGGCGGGCTGTTCGACCATATCGGCGACGTTCTTGTTGCTGTCGCCGACATTTTCGCCTTCGACCTCGGCGTCCTCGGGCACGTCGACCTGGCCAATCGGCTGCCCGTCGGGACCGACAACGATTACCCGTTTAGTCTTCTGGGATCCCGAACTGGATCCGGAAGATCCCGCGATCGGGGCATCAGCGGACTCGGTCGAGTCGTTCGTTGATTCGGACATTGACTCTCCTAGTTGCCTTCGCGAGTGCTGAGGACGATCTTGCCGATGTGAGTCGAGCCCTCGAGCCGCTGGTGCGCTGCCTTCGCGTCGGCCATTGGCATCACCCGGTCGATGATCGGCTTGATCTTGCCTGCCTCGACGAGTGGCCACAGGTCACCGACGACGCCTGCGACCACCTCGGCCTTGCTGTGCGGTCCGGTCACCGGACGAGTGCGCAGACCCGTCGCCGAGATCGAGAGGCGCTTGGGTAGAAGGCTGCCGATGTCGAGCTCGGCCTTGCGTCCGCCCTGCATCCCGAGGATGACCAGTCGCCCGTCCGGCGCGAGTACGTCGATGTTTCGTTCTAGATACTTCGCGCCGATCAGATCGAGTACGACGTCGACACCCTTACCGTCGGTGTATTCGCGAGCCTTCGCCACGAAGTCTTCGTCTCGGTAGTTGATCGCGGCGCTGGCACCGAGTGCCAGACAGGCATCAGCCTTGTCTTTGCTACCGACGGTAACGATGACCTGAACGCCTTTTGCGGTCGCCATCTGGATGGCCATAGTGCCGATCCCCGACGAGCCGCCGTGCGCAAGAAGCGTCTCACCCGCTTCAAGACGTCCGGTTGAGAACGGCGCGAAGAGGTTGGACCACACCGTGCAGGCGACCTCGGGGAGCGCCGCCGCGGACACCAGGTCGATGCCCTTGGGCAGTGGCATCACCTGGACGACGGGGACGGCCACCTTTTCGGCGTACCCACCGCCGGCGAGAAGTGCGCACACTTCGTCGCCGACGGACCATCCGGTGACGTTTGCGCCGATGCTGGCGATCGTGCCGGAGCATTCCAGGCCGATGATGTCGCTTGCGCCCGGAGGCGGCGGATAGTGGCCCATGCGTTGCATCATGTCGGCACGGTTCACCGCCGAGGCAGCCACCTCGATGACCACCTCGTCGGCTCCTGCCGTGGGATCGGGTGCATCAGACCAGATCAGCGCTTCGGGACCACCGGGTTCGGTTACGACGATTGCCTTCATTGTTGGCAGCCTATTCCATTCTGTGTTGGGTGATGTGTCCTAGTTCGGGCCCTGAGGCGCCCTTACTGCCGGAGCCGTTAGTTCCAGAGCACGGCTTGAGTGCAGCGGAACAGCGCGATCTTGCGGCCGGATTCGACGTGGGTGACCACCGCGTCCCACACCTGCGTGGTGCGGCCGGCGTGCGCGGCAGAGGCCTCGACCTCCAGTGTGCCCTCGCGCGCGGTGCCGAGGTGGTTGCTCTTCAGCTCGAGTGTGGTGAAGCCGCTCGCGCCCTCCGGAAGTACGCCGCGCGCGCCGAGTCCGCAGGCGGTGTCGGCAAACGTCACGACCGCGCCCGCATGTAAATATCCGTTAGGTGCCAAGTTGTCCGGCGTAATCGTCATCCGCGCACGGACGGACCCGACCTCACTTTTTACCGCTTCGAACCCGAGTAGCCCGGGGAACCGGCCCTCGCATGCGGCATTGAACTCTTCGGCTGATGTCAACATGACCACTACCTTATTGGGTCGCTCGTTGTGGTCTTCACCGCTATGGGCTGCGTAATTGGCCATAACCTGGGAATTTTGAGTGAGACGCCTCTAGTGTGTGCTAGGCATTAACCGGAACCGATGGGGTCATGCCCACGTCGGACCCCCTGTCTGTTGATCGATCACCGTTGTGGTCGGCCCCCTCGTCTATAAGGAATTGCCTAATGAAGAAGAAGATCGCATCCCTTGCGTTGCTCGCCGCGCCGATGATCCTGCTCGCCGGTTGCAGCAAGCCCGACGAGGGCAAGGTTCACGACAAGCTCGTGAAGGAAGGCGCTTCGGAGGGCCTCAACCCGGACCAGGCCACCAAGTTCGCCGACTGCGCGGCACCGAAACTGCACGACAAACTGTCGGCTAGCAGCCTCGACACCTTCGTGAAGGACGGCATCGGCTCGAAGATCAAGAAAGAAGACGCCGACACAGGCAGCAAGATCATCGAAGACTGCGCCAAGTCACTAACCAAGTAGGTACGCACCACTCAAAATGCTGTCTGGGCCGCAAGGCGCAGGCAGCATTTTTGTTTGGTGGAAGGTGTGGGATTTGAACCCACGGACGGTCTCCCGTCGCGCGCTTTCAAGGCGCGTGCACTCGGCCACTATGCGAACCTTCCGGGCCCACTAGTTTGCCATTCCCCAGCCGGTCGCGTGCAACAGGTCTAGCCGGCAGCCTCCTTCATCGGACCACCGGCGCGACCGTACGACGTAGCGACGATGTGCGCGACGATCGACAACGCCATCTCCGGGCCGCTTCGGCCGCCCAGATTGAGCCCGACCGGCATCTGTAAACGGGCGAGTTTGTCGGCCGGGGTATCTCGTGCGGCGTACTCCTCGAAGACCCCCGCCGAGCGGGCGCGGCTGCCGACCATTCCGACGTACGTCGCAGGCCCGTCGAGGACCAGGTCACGCATCGGCGCTGCGTCAGGCTCGTCGTGATCACAAAAGACCACGGCGTCACGGGCGGTCAGCGGGTTCGCACGAAACCAGGCAAGCGGGTCTTCGGTCAGCAGCACCGTCTCGCGCTCCACGGCGGTGGCGATGGCGATAATCGACCGGCTAATCGGATTATCGGTCACCACGACGATTCGCCCGTGTACGGAGTCCTCGTCTGACCAGGGTTGGTTGCCCATGGCGGCTCTCCTTGGGGGCGACGGATGTGGTACGACGAGGTTATCTCGCGGCGTACCGGAGGGTCTACGCGCCGTTAAGGCAGAATGCTCAACGTGAGCCAGCCCGATCTAATCCCGCCCTTTGACCGGCCGCGGGTCCGCCGTGAGGTGTGGATCGTGCTGGGGCTGTCGCTCGGTCAGTCTGCGCTCTACTCGATCGTCGCGATCATCGGCCGGCTCACCGCGCCCGCGAAGCTGTCCAGCCAGACCGCGACGCTCAACCAGTCGCAGTCGACGCAGTCGTTGCTCGACCTGACCTACCAGCTGCTGGGGATCTTCTTTGCCCTGATGCCAGTTATGTTGGCGCTCTACCTGCTGTCGCGGCCCGGTCACCCCGCAACGCGGGTGCTCGGGTTTGACTGGCGTGGGCGGCGTACCGCGGGCGCCGACGTACTGCAGGGCGTCGTACTCGCCGCGCTCATCGGCATCCCCGGTCTCGCGTTCTACTATCTCGCTGTTGCGCTCAACATCAACGCGACCGTCGTGCCCACCGCGCTGAACACGCACTGGTGGACCCTTCCGATCCTGGTCCTCGCGGCGATTCAGAACGCCGTCCTCGAGGAAGTCGTTGTCCTCGGCTACCTGATGACTCGGCTGCGGCAACTTGGTGCCAGCCGGTGGGCGATGTATGCCGCATCGTCGCTACTGCGCGGGAGCTATCACCTCTACCAGGGATTCGGCGGATTCATCGGCAACATCGTGATGGGGCTGGTGTTCTGCTTCTGGTACGAGCGCCGTGGCCGGGTCATGCCGATGGTGGTGGCGCACTCGATCCTCGACATTGCGGCGTTCGTCGGCTACGCGCTGTTCAAGGACGTGCTCACATAGCCGCGGCCGACCTGGGTGGGGGGAAACCGTCGGGCACATGTATTCTTACCCGCTGCAGATGGTCTCGACAATTTAAGGACGTACGGCGCCCGGGTCGAGCATTGTCAGCGTGGAGGATTCGCCTAGTGGCCTATGGCGCCGCACTGCTAATGCGGTTGGGGTTCGCCCCTCCCGGGTTCAAATCCCGGATCCTCCGCTGAGTGTCGTGATTTACATATGCGATACTATTTGGCGCTGCCACTCGCAGGCGGTGCACAACAGAACACGCGTAATGCGCCCATAGCTCAGCTGGATAGAGCGTCGGTCTACGGAACCGAAGGTCAGGGGTTCGAATCCCTTTGGGCGCACCAACATGGTGGTCGGTAGTCCTCACGGACTGCCGACCACCGCTCTTTCCACGATCCGTCACGAAATCCCGCCGGTCCGTCACGAAATCCCGCCGGTCCGGAGCCGAAGGTTAACAAGAGGTAAACGGGCGGCGAAATGTCCTTCGGGTCACCTGTTCGCTGCGCCTCATTGGCCCCGGATGTCCTGGACAGCGGCTGCTTTGGCCCGCACCATTAACGCATGGCCGAAATGGTGATCCTGGTTCTGGTTGTGGCAACCGCGCTAGCGTTCGACTTCACCAACGGATTTCACGACACTGGCAATGCCATGGCCACCTCCATCGCCACCGGGGCGCTCAAGCCCAAGGTCGCAGTCGCCATCTCCGCCGTACTCAACTTGGTTGGCGCATTTCTTTCGATACAGGTAGCCAAGACTGTCTCAAAAGTCGTCAGGATCCAGTACACCAGCGATACGACCGGCCCGGACGGCGTCGTACATCATGCGGGCGAGCCGATAGCAGGGCTCTCCGGTCATGCATTGATCATGATCGTGTTCGCCGGCCTTGTCGGCGGCATTCTGTGGAACCTCATCACCTGGCTGCTCGGTCTTCCATCCAGTTCGTCGCACGCGCTTTTCGGGGGACTGATCGGAGCGGCGATCGCCGGGCTCGGGTTCAGCAACGGCGTCGACTGGCCGCTCGTGATCGGCAGCATCGTCATACCGGCCGTGCTCGCACCGATCGTCGCCGGGATCGTCGCCGCGCTGGGCACGTTCTTCGTCTACCGGCTGACCCGAAATGTGGCGGAAGGCGCAAAGGAAAAGGGCTTCCGAATCGGCCAGATCGGTTCGGCGTCGCTCGTCTCCCTCGCCCACGGCACCGGAGACGCTCAGAAGACTATGGGCGTGATCTTCCTGGCCCTTGTCGCGCACGGAACCGTCAGCGTAGATGGAAGTATCCCGTTTTGGGTCAAGTTCGCGTGCGCGGCCGCCATTGCACTTGGCACCTACCTAGGCGGGTGGCGCATCATCCGCACGCTCGGCAAGGGACTGGTCGAGATCAGCGCGCCGCAGGGTATGGCGGCCGAATCAGCGTCCGCGGCAGTCATCTTGTCCTCGAGCCATCTGGGGATGGCGCTGTCGACGACGCACGTCGCGACCGGCTCGATCCTGGGCACCGGAGTGGGTAAGAAGGGCGCCCAGGTGCGCTGGAAGGTCGCCGGCCGGATGGCCGCCGGTTGGATCATCACCCTTCCGGTGGCCGCGTTGGTCGGCGCGGCATGCTGGTGGATCGCCAACCTGCTCAAAGGCCCCGCCGACGGGCTGCTAGGCATCCTCGTAGTGTTCGCGATCCTCATCGTCTCCGCGACATTCATCTACCGCCGGTCCCGCAAGGCGCCGGTCGATGCCGACAACGTCAACGCCGAATGGGCCGAGGGGAGCCCACTCGGGGCCGATCGCCCGGTCTCGGCCGAGCACCCGGCCGGCACCCTGATCGACGAGGGGCTCGCGAAGATGCTGCGCGAGGGCGACTTGACCTCGGACGGCAGGCTAACCGCCAAAGGCAGACTGGCGTCCGAAGCCAGAATCTACGATGACGCGGCAGGGATCTAGCCATGGACTTCATCGCGACTATCGCGCCGATCTGGAAAGTTTTGTCTGTCGGGATATTGCTGGGCGCGGGCCTGCCCGCGATCTTCGCTATCGGGATGCACCTGCAGAGCCCCGCATCATCGGACGGAGTCAGCGTCGCCATTCGTCCCGCTGCCGTTCGACGGATCGCAGGCATCGCCTGCTTCGCCCTCGTGATCGCCGCCGTGGCCTTTGGTCTTGCCGTGCTCGTGGGTGGCGACAGCGTGCTGCGTGCGGTAGGACTAGGTTGACCGTGGATGAAAGGACGTTGTCGTGAGCACCGCCGACGAGACTGGGGCTTCCAGTGACCGATCTCGCCCGGGCATCCTGACCGGCATCCTCGACTGGCTGCGACAGGGCTATCCGCAGGGAGTTCCGCCGCAAGATCGGTTCCCGCTGATCGCGCTACTCGCGCGGCGACTGACCGACGAGCAGGTCGAGTGGGTGGCCGAACAAGCCACCGCAGACGACGCGACCCCGATCTCTCGAGTCGACGCACAGGTGTTGATCACCAAGGTCACCAACGAGTTGCCGTCGGGCGGCGACATCGAGCGTGTACGCCGTCACCTTGTCGCCGCCGGCGTGGATATCGACTGGGATGCTCCGCGAAATTTCGACTAGCGCTGTGGCGCGTGCGGCCGCGCATATGCGCGGGTATTGCACCGAGATTCGTGGAATCCGCCCGTGGACCGGACATGTGCGCGATCGGTGTCGTGGCTAGGGCGATTCGAGCACCGAGGTAGCGGGAGCGGTTGTGACCTCCGGCGTGCGGTTCAGTGGGTCTTCGGCGCTACGGCCGTCGACGTTGAGCACGCCCTCGATCTCGATCTTGTCCTGGCCCCAGATCAAGTTATAGAACAGCGCGCCGATTACGGCACCGATCAGCGGCGCGACGAGGAACAGCCACAGCTGGCCGAGCGCCGTACCGCCGGAGAACACCGCCGATCCCAGACTGCGCGCCGGGTTGGCCGATCCGCCGGTGACCGGGATACTCACGAGATATACGACCGTGAGCGTGCAGCCGATCGCGATGCTGGCGCTGGCCGCCGTACCGATCCGGTCGGTGGCCGCTAGTACGACGAAGACCATCAGAAACGTCAGCGCGATCTCGATGCCAAACGCCGAGGTCTGGGAGTAGCCGTCCGGGCTTGCCGTACCCCATCCGTTCGGCGCAAGACGATCGACGCCGGACTGGTATCCGGGCCGTCCGCTCGCGACACCGAAGATGACCGCTGCACCGGCGATCGCGCCCAGCAACTGTGCCGCGACATAAGCGAGCGCATCCTTGACGGCGATCTTGCCGGTGACCATAAGACCGACCGTGACGGCGGGGTTGACGTGGCATCCGGAGATCGGGCCGATGGCGTACACAAGGAAGGTCAGCGTGAGGCCGAACGCCAGCGCGACGCCGAGGTTGCCCACACCCGACCCGCCGAGGACAGCCGCGCCGACCCCGGCCATAACGAGAATGCCAGTGCCGACGAATTCGGCGAGGTAGCTGCGCCAGGCGTTCATCTTGGTCCTTTCAAACACGGGTACGAGTAACCAGCCGAGCGCACGCGCGCCGCCTGAAATCTATCAGCGAGCCGTGGGGTCGCGGTTTATTTCACAAGGTTTACGGTCGGTCGGGTGCGGCGAAGAGCGGATGCAAAGAGCTCGCCAACACGGGAACTGCGGCCACCGATCTCGGCGGGATTGCTGCGCTGCTCCAGCTGGCCGGGGGAAGCCTGCTGTGGGCGGGCCGTCGGCGTACGGTCTGAGGGATGACAGCCTGGACCCAGCCGACTGAGGCAGAGCGGTTCGCACTGCTGCGTGATGCCAAGACCGTCGCTATCGTCGGTGCCTCACCCAATCCGGAACGTTCCTCCAACGAGATCGCACGCTATCTCAAGGCCCGGGCGTCGTACGACCTGTACTACGTCAACCCGATGTCCGACGAGGTGCTTGGTGAGAAGGCCTACGACTCGCTTGTCGACCTTCCTGTCGTACCGGACATCGTCGACGTCTTTCGCCGGTCTTCGGAGTTCCCGGCCGTCGCGGACGAGGCGATACGCATTGGTGCCAAGGCGCTGTGGGGCCAGCTTGGCGTCGCGGACCAGGCGGCTGCGGAACAGGCCACCGACGCGGGGCTCAGGGTCGTGATGGATGCCTGCATCGCCGTGGAGCACTCGAAGTATCGCGCCGAGTTCGTCAGAGGTGCTTGAGCGCCTCTCGTTTGCTCAGCCCTGATAGTCGATCCTCATGGTCGGCCACGTAGCGGCGTACCCACTCGGGATTGTGCCTGGCGTACTGCCGAAGTGCCCACCCGATGGCCTTGCGGATGAAGAACTCCTCGTCGTCAATGTTGTGCTCGATCACAGCGGCGAGTAGCTCAATATCGGTCTGCCCGCGCATTCCCAGCTGGGCAATGATCGACGTACGCCGAAGCCACATATCCGGATCTTGCGACCAGGTAAGCAAAGTAGGCGTGATCTTGGCAGGGTAACGCCTCAGCAGCTCGCCCATCCGATGACCGGCCACCTCGTCGACGGTGTCCCACCACGCGCCGCGGGTGATGAGGTGCCTATACAGAGGTACGGCGGCGGGTCGCTGAAATGCGTCGTACGCGCGATAGCCGCTTAACGCGACGGCCGCGTACCGCTCCTCGCGAAACCGTGCATCGTCGAACATCGCGCGCACCGTCTGCCGCCACGACGGGACATCGGGCAGGATGTGCTGCGCGAACGACTGCGTGCAGATCTTGCGCACCGCGGGGATCGGTACGCCGTAGTAGGGCATCGCGGATTTCATATATGCCTGCATCTTTGGCGCACGAGTGCGGTCGGAGGCGCCTTCGAGCTGCTGACGGATGTCGGTGATCAGGCGCTCGCCGACTGGGTGCACGTGCTAGATGCTTCCGCTGAAGGTGTCGCACTTGGACATGTCGCCGGAGTCGATGCCGCGTTTGAACCATTGGTAGCGCTGCGCGGAAGTGCCGTGGGTAAACGATTCCGGGTTGACCCCGCCGCCGCCCTGGGACTGGATGTGGTCGTCGCCGATCGCTTGCGCAGCACCGAGGCCCGCTTTGATGTCCGCATCGGTGATCTCGGTGATGATCTTGACGCCCTGACTGTCAGTGGTTCCGGTCGCATGGCTGGCCCACACGCCGGCGTAGCAGTCGGCCTGGAGTTCGATGCGCACGGAGCCGCTGTTGGCTCCGCTCTGCCCGTCCTGGGCCTGCGACAAGGTGCCGAGCAGGTCCTGGATGTGGTGTCCGTATTCGTGCGCGACGACGTACGCCTGCACGAACGGCACGTTTTGGGCGCCCAGCTGCTGGAGCATCGTGTCGAAGAACGACGGATCTATGTAGACGACTTTGTCGTTAGGGCAGTAGAACGGGCCGACGGCGGAGGTCGCCTGGCCGCAGCCGGTATTCGCCCCCTGGCTGAAGAGCTGCGTGACCGACGGCTCGTAAGGGACGTGCTGCGGCGTATTTTTCGGAAGGTAGCCGTTCCAGAACTGCTGAACGCTGTTGACGACGAGGTTGAGCCGGCAGTCGGTGCGCTCCACCGCATTGGGATCGGTCTGGCAGGTCGCAATGTCTCCACCGCCGACCTGTGGTGACGCGCCCTGTGCGGCGCTGCCAGCGTCACCGAACATCCCACCGCCACCGCTGCCGAGGAACTGCATAACGATGAAGATGATGACCCCGACGATGCCGAGACCGCCTGCGCTGCCGCCGATGCCGCCTGGCAGCCGTATGCCGCCGCCTCCCCCGCCGCTACTGCCGCGTACGTCTTGAATCTGCGAAGTATCGATCTGCGCGTTCTTATTGAATTGCATAACGGAGCCTCACTCGGGCGATAACGGCTGCGGGACTTCGGATGCGCTTATTTCTCCGGCTCAAAGACTAGTGCAGTGGCTCGCGCGGAACTGCACGAAACAACATATCCGCCCGTTGCACCGATGGCGAGGAGCCGTTCGACGGCGTCCGGCGCGTCCAGGTGGACGATGACCTGACCCTGGTCGAGTGCCTCATCCCTGATCTGTTCCCACCTGCGTCGGGCCTGGTGCCCGTCGGCAAGCAGACCGGCAATATCGCCGGTGCGCAGCAGTTCGCGTGCTCGGCTGAGCTGTTCGATGTAGTTGCCCAGTGTCGCGTCCAGGTGCGGGTTGCCAGTGATGATCGCCTCGACCAGCTCCGGTCGAGTCGCCGCGACCCGGGTAGCGTCGCGGAACGACCCGGCGCCCAGCCCGAGCGCCGGCTGCCAGTCGCTGCCGACTGCAAGTGTCTCGGCGAGGATGTGAGGCAGGTGACTGATCCAGGCCACCGACCGATCATGCGCGTCGCTCGGGGCGGGGGTGATGCGCCCGCTCGTGGCGGTGACGAACTGCGCGACGCGCGCCCACCTACTTATCTCGGTCTGCGGGTCGAGGGTGAGCACCCAGCGGGCGTTGTCGAGCAGATCGACCGTTGCGGCGGCGAACCCGGACTCCGACGTACCGGCCATCGGGTGGGCGCCGACGAACCGGTGCGCGTGCGGTGTACGGGCCGCGACATCACGCAGCGGCGACTTCACCGACACGACATCCGTCACGGTGACCGACGCGTGGGTCTGCGCCAGCACGGTCGGCAGCATCTCCAGCACCGGTTCGAGCGGCGCGGCGAGTACAACGAGCGCGTCGTCGGGCAACTGCGCGAGGAGCTCGTCCTGGCTGTCGGGCGTGCTGATCCCTGCCTCGTTGGCCGAGCGGCGCGTGTCGGGGTCCCGCGAGAAGCCGCGGACGTCGTACCCGAGGGACTGAAGTTTGAGCGCGAGCGAGCCGCCGATCAGTCCGAGGCCGAGGACTGCGACGGTGGGTTTCGTGAGCGTTGCCATGGAGTAGAGATTAACCATCCCAGTGCGTCAGGATCTAGGGCCGTAACCTTGCCGCATGGGTTTTGCGGCTGGGGCGGCGTACGACGTCGCGATGCGTATGGCGCTCGACCGGGGTCGGCGGGCGCTTGAGTCGGGCGACGTGCCGATCGGCGCCGTACTAGTGGACTCCGCGGGAGCTGTCGTCGCCGCTGGCTTCAATGCCCGCGAACGCGACGGGGACTCGACCGCACACGCCGAGATTGTGGCGATTCGGACCGCGTCGTCGGCGCTCGGTAGTTGGCGGCTGGACGGCCTGACGCTGGTCGTCACGCTCGAGCCCTGCACGATGTGCGCCGGGGCCGCGGTGCTGGCCCGGGTCGACCGGATCGTTTTTGGCGCGGCCGAACCGAAGACCGGGGCAGTCGGCTCGCTGTGGGACGTTGTACGGGACCCGCGCAACAACCACCGTCCGGAAGTCCTCGGGCCGTGGGATCTTTCGCCGGAGGTGGCCGCCGAGTGTGCCGACCTTGTGCGGTCCTTTTTCGCAGATCGGCGGGGCGGGAGTGACGGATGAACGGGATTTCGTGACGGATCGCGGGGTGGCGTCGAGGCTGACCTGGCGATCGCGTACCCTTTTCCGCGGTGGCGTGTCCGAGCGGCCGAAGGAGCACGACTCGAAATCGTGTGAGGCAACCCCTCCGTGGGTTCAAATCCCACCGCCACCGCCGTGTGATGTCTCAGGACATCGGCAGAGCCCGAACCCACAGGCGTGGGTTCGGGTTCTTTGCTTGAACTAGCCGTTGTCGGTGTTCATCGAGAGACCGCCGACTCGTTGCCCTGCAGGCGGCGTAGCTCGCGCTTGAGCACCTTCCCGGTCGCGGTGCGTGGGAGTTCATCGATGAACTCGACCCGTCGCGGACACTTGAAGTGCGCGAGACGTGCGCGCACCCAGTCGATGAGCTCCTCGGCAGTGAGGTCCACACCCTCTTTGCGAACGACGATCGCGACGACGGTCTCGCCCCATTTATCGTCCGGGGCGCCGATCACCGCGACATCGTCCACGCCGGGGTGTCGGAACATTACCTGCTCGACCTCGACCGGATAGACGTTCTCGCCACCGGTGATGATCATGTCCTTCTTGCGGTCAACCAGCGTGTAGTAGCCGTCGTCTCGTCGCGCTAGGTCGCCCGTGTGAAACCAGCCGTCGCGCAGCGCCTCGCGCGAGGCCTCGGGACGCCCCCAGTAGCCGATGAACACGTTGGGCCCGCGGACCAGGAACTCGCCGACTTGTCCGTCTGGCAGGTCTTGCCCTTCGTCGTCCACGATGCGCACCTGTACGTGGTTCACCGGCCGGCCGATCGAGCCGGCGCGCTCGACCACGGCGTCGGCGTCGAGGTAGGTCGCGAAGGGAGCGGTTTCGGTTAAGCCGAATCCCTCAATGAACGTCAGGCCGCGATCGAGCAGTGCTTCGATGACGACCAGAGGGCAAGGTGCACCACCGGACAGGACTATGCGCATGGAT
>CAJDTT010000111.1_pt1 | contig 12140 bp, 8 predicted proteins | sample 7389841 | NCBI WGS metagenome assembly CAJDTT01 (sample SAMEA7055655, study PRJEB34461) | soil metagenome | biome: terrestrial ecosystem; feature: Peninsula; material: soil | place: Antarctica | collected 2016
CGCGGCGGCTTCGGGCACGGCTGTCGGGTTGCGGCCTAGTGAGAGCGTCATACCGGCGGCGTCGTAGCTGATGTCGGTGCGGCGCAGCGAGACGATCTTGTTCAGCGGCTGCGCCCATAGCAGCAGGATGAGCGCGGCGATCCGCGTGGATAGGCCCACGTGGGTCCATTCCAGGCAGTTGCGCACGAGGTCGATGCGTTCACTTTGGCGCAGGATCGGTTCCGATTGGGGATTGCGGAACGGGGCGTCGAGCCGGGTCGGCTTGGGGCGCCTTTCGTGCCGGTTGAGCCAGCGCGCGAAGTTACGCACGTGCTTGCGGGTGCTGGTGCCATTAGCGAGGTACTCGTCGATGTGGGCTTGGCGTAGCAGGTTGCTGCCGATCCCGTGTGTCTGACGCAGCCAAAGGAGGAACTTGCCGGCCTCGGTGATCTCTTGTTTTGCCGCGTGGGTGACTGTTTCCATGTTCACGCCTTCGTCCAATGCTCGACCGCGTACGCGTTTGAGGTGGTGCCAGGTGGCGAACCGTTCGATGGGGGACTGGATCGTTGGGGTGTTTGCCAAATCGTCGATGCGGGTGGCCAGCCATCGTTCGAAGGCGGCGTGCCCGCAGATGCCCGGCCGCGGTGCTGGTGCCGAGCTGATCGAAAGCGTCGTGGGTGAGGGGTAGTTCACGGCTGCCGATGGATGAGAGCAGTTCGCGGGTCTTCTTGCCGCGAAGGTAGGTGTAGATGCTTTCGGGCCGGTCCGCGGCGCTGAGGACTTCGACGAGTCGCCGCAGCCGAAGGTCAGTTCCGGGGCGCAGTATTGCGTTGAGGTCGTCGCGTACTGCGCAGCGGGCACAGGCCCCGCCGCGGAATCGCTCGGCTTCTTGACCGCATGTGGCGCATTCGAGGTTGGTGGTGATGCTCGCGCACTCGCGGCAGATTGCGTGGCCGCTGTTGTCGCGTCCGGGCAGCATGCGGTGCTCGTCTTCGCATTCCGGGCACCGTCCGAAGGTGTGCGTTGCTTGGGTGAAGCAGATGCCGCAGATCGCGCCGTCGGGCCAGTGGACGCGGATCTTCGCCACGTCGGTGCGCCCGCACCTGTGGCAGGTGAGCTGGCCGATCGCGCGTGGCCGCCCACGTTTCGCCGGCTCGGTCAGCCCTCGCAGCGTGGGCGGGCGCGCAGATCCATTTCCGCCCGTGGCCGGACGGCCTCGTCGTTGTGTGTTCTTACTGGTCATCGTCGTGGAGGATGCGGGCGCGCACGGGGCGGTAGTCGCGCAGGTCGCGCACGGATCCGTCGTCGCCAGCGGCCTTGCGGTTGCGGATGGTCTTCGCGTCGTGCGCGGTGTAGGTGATCAGGTCGTTCGGGGTGACGTCGAGCGCGTCGCAGAGCGCGACGAGCATCTTGAGTGAGATCCGCTCGGGATCGCCGGACACGATCCGCCAGATCGCGTTCGGTGTAAGGGTGATGCCTCGCTCGTGCAGCAGGGGAGCGAGCTCCTTCGCCGTGAGGATCCGGCGCCTGGCCATAATTTCCCTGACTCTCCAGGTATAGCTGAGTTCTCGTCTGGTCATGGGGTGCTCCTTGCGTTGGGCCGAGGGGAGCGAGCTGCGTCCATTGTTCGATCGTGTGCGCGTTCGAGCGCGAGCCGCTGATAGTCGGGCGAGGGCAGTGAGTAGATCGACGTAGTGGCCGCGTGCTCGTGGCCGAGCTGCAGCTGCACGAATGTCACATCGAAGCCCTCGCCGGTGATCAAGTGCGTCGCGTAGGAACGCCGGAACGAGTGCAGGTCGAGTCCCGGCGGGAAGCCGAGCTCATCGACGAGTCCGCGTAGCTTGTCGAGCAGATGCGATTCGCTCAGCAGGCCACCGGGGCTTGTGGGGAACACATCGGAAACCGGTTCGCCGTAACGGGGCAGCCCGTAATCGATCCAGTCGCCGATCACGTCGGCGGCCCACTGCCAGACCGTGAGCACCGCTCTGACCTTCTTTGCCGACCCACGATGTGCCTTGCCCCAGCGCACCCGCACCACGCCGTAATCGCCCAGGTAGGGAGCGCGATTGTTGCGGGAGAAATCGACCGTTTGCAGGTGCCGCATCTCGTTGGTGCGCAAACCCCAGCCGTAGAGAGCTTTCAGCGCAACCGAATCACGCCAGGCGCTGAGCGCACCTCGCCGGCCGGATTCCAGAATCCTCGTGACCTCGAGGTCGGCTAGATCGAACAGCTGCTGCAGCTCGCGTTGGGTGAAGGGGCGCTTCGGTGGGCGTCCGGTGCTCGGCTGCGAGTGCGTCACGCGGTTCAGCTCGGTGATGACCTGTGCGAACACCTGGCCGAAAAGTTTCGCCGACTGTTCATTCCAGTCATAACGCGGATCGCAGGCATAATCGCAAAACAGCTTGATCGCGCCCTGATAGTTGCGCACCGTGGCGTGCGCGTGGTTCCGCACCGCGCGGCAATGACTGAAGAACTCGTCCGCATCGGCCAGAGTCCACTCCCACGGGTAGTGCCCGCTGAAGTCGATCAGCTCCAGCACCCGACGTTTACGCGTGCGGATGGTCGAAGGGGAGAAGTCCTTAGCCCGCTGCTGCTTCTCCCAGCCGGCCAAGACCTCTGCGACGAACAACTCCGGGTCCGGAGCCTGGTTACCGAACTTCGCGAACAGCACGTTCTCGGCGTCCGCCACGATCGACCCCTCACATGCCGTGGGCGCTCACCGAGCAAGCCACCACCTGATTGCGAGTCTCGCACACAGATTGCGAAACGCGCAATCATTTGAAGTAAAATACCAGGTCACAGCCGACATGTGCAGTCCGCTCCGACGACCTTCGACGCATCACCAACCAATGTCGGCGCCGCGGCTGCTGACAGCGAAATCCCTGGTCAGCCGGACTTTGCGGAGCACGCCGCGACGTTATCCGCATTCACACCGTGTGCGAGTCTCGCAAGTAGTGGGCTTTCAGGATGACATAATTATCGGCGTAACGGTAATATGCCGAACCCGGGTTTCACGGACGACGATCTACAAGTCACGTCGTGCTACGCATTGCTGATCCGCGATGTCACCACGTCTGCGCCGAGGCGTTCGTGCAGAGACGTGTTCGTGCAGTTAATCAGCACCCGACTCATCGACGAGAGCTCGGCGTCAACGGCTGCCTACTACGTATCCTGGAGCACGTCACCCTAAACGTCACTGTGACGTATGTGTAAGGCCCACGGAGTTGGCCACATGCCAGACTCACATCGCGGTATCGATTCGCGCTAGCGCATTTGTACCGAATGACGCAGATGCGCTCGACCGAATTGTCCGGCGCACATCGATTGCGCAACAATTGCGCCATCGCAGGCGTGACTCAACCGACGCTCCACGCGGCCCACACTTAAATCCCCGTACTCTTTGTGAATACTGCTACAGGTACCTAGTGAAGAGGTGTTAATGACCCGCGGCCGACTGCTGATATTTATCGGTGTGCTCCTAGTCGTGTCGGCCATCTTGCACGTGATCCCGCTGTGGATCGTCGTGCTCGCACCGATCTGGTCGACGCCGGTGAAGGTCGCCGGGATTGTCGTCTTCTGTGTGGGCGCGGTCGCCATGCCAATACTCATGATCGTCGGGCACGGGCAGAAGCGCGATCTGCCGGCACTTATCGGCGACATTTGGCTCGGCGCGATTTGGCAGTTCTTCGTGTGGGCCGTGATCTGCGAGTTTGCTGGATTCGTCGCCTGGGTCTTCGGTGCCGACCATGGCACCCGTGAACGATATGTAGCGTTAGCGTGTGTAGTAATCGTCGCGGGACTACTGGCCGGCGGCGCTATCACTGCACTGGGTCGCGTCGCGATTCGTCACGTGACGATACGATTGGATCGTCTACCCCCGGAATTCGACGGCCGCACAATCGCGCAGATTACCGATACCCATCTGTCGCTCGCACTCGGCGAGCGCTGGATGACCCGCATCGTCCAACAGGTAAACGACCTCTCCCCCGACATCGTCTGCCACACCGGTGATCTCGCCGACGGAGACGTAGCGCGGCGTACCGCGGCGGCTAGCGTGCTCGGTGAGATCCACGCTCCCCTGGGTCGGTTTTATATCACGGGAAACCACGAGTACCTGTCAGATGCCGCGTACTGGGTTGCGCACATGCGCAAAATCGGCTGGACGGTCTTACAGAACGCCCACGCGATGGTCACCGTCGGTGAGGCAACTCTCGCGATGGTCGGAATCAACGACCTAACCGCTCCCGGCAACGATGCCGCATCGGACCGACCGGATATCGATAAGGCGGTGCAGGGCATTCCAGCGGGCACCCGGACCGTTTTGCTTGCACACCAGCCAAAGCAAGTGCGTGATGCAGTACATCAAGGCGTGGATCTACAGCTGTCCGGTCACACGCACGGTGGCCAGATATGGCCGTTTCACTACCTGGTGCGAGCGGAGCAAGGTGCGCTTTCGGGCCTATCTCGTCCTGGCCCGAACACCCAGCTCTACATCAGCCGCGGTACCGGCTTTTGGGGGCCGCCGTTCCGGATCGGCGCGCCGCCGGAGATCGCGTTGATCACCCTGCGGCGCGCGTAACGCAGTTCACGGCTACCGAGGTGTCCACCCTCGCTGATTGCGGACATGTGATCGTTGCGGGTGTCTCGCTCAACAAGCGAAAGCGATAAACAATCAGTCGTGCTTGCTTTTGCGGGACGGTGATGCGACGATTCGGTAGTACCGACGTCAGAGAGGACGTTCGATGGCAGATCTCGCCAGCATTGTTAATGATCTCGTGGCCGAAGGCGACGACCTCGATCGCCTCGTGGCAGGGCTGGAACCCGCGCAGTGGCTGACTCCTACGCCCGCACCGGGCTGGACGGTCGCGCATCAGGTGGCCCATCTGAGATGGACAGACCGGGTCAGCGTGATCGCCGCGACTGACGCCGAGGAATTCAAGAAGATGATCGCCAGGCGTCAAGACGAAGCTAGCTTGGTCGACGTCGAAGCGGGCCTCGGTGCCGACGAGGATCCCGGGGACCTGCTCAGCAGTTGGCGGGAAAGTCGCCGCGATATCGCCGCCGCGCTCCTGGCGACCGCGCCGGGCGAGAAACTGCCGTGGTTCGGCCCACCGATGAACGCGGTGTCGATGGCAACCGCACGATTGATGGAGACCTGGGCGCACGGTCAAGACATCGCGGACGGTCTCGGCGTACCTCGTACGCCGACCGACCGGCTCAAGAATGTCGCCCACATCGCCTATCGTGCAAGGGGTTTTGCCTACATGGCGAACCAACTGACACCGCCCAAGAGCACCGTCTACCTCGAGCTCACCGGTCCGTCCGGCGAGGTGTGGACGTGGGGTGACCCGCAAGACGCCCAGTCTGTGAAGGGCAATGCACTCGACTTCTGCCTGCTCGCCGTGCAACGCCGACACCGGGACGAATGCGACGTCACGGCCAACGGTGCAGATGCCGATCACTGGCTCGAGATTATTCAAGCGTTCGCCGGTCCGCCCGGTGCCAAGCGAGAGAAGGCACGTGCATGAGCCCCACAACACCCGAGACGATCCGGATCGGCAACTGTTCGGCGTTCTATGGGGACCGCTTCTCCGCATTCGAAGAGATGCTGATCGGCGGCGACCTCGACGTCCTGACCGGTGACTATCTCGCCGAGTTGACGATGCTCATCCTCGGCCGCGACAAACTCAAGGATGCCGACACCGGTTACGCCAAGACCTTCCTGCGACAGATGGAAGGTTCGATGGGTACGGCGTTGGACCGCCAGACGAAGATCGTCGTCAATGCCGGCGGACTCAACCCCGAAGGCCTCGGCGAGGCGCTGCACAAGGTCGCCTCCGAACTCGGGCTCTCACCAAAGATCGGCGTCGTTTACGGCGATGACCTGATGGACCGCGCCGAAGACCTCGGCGTGCACAACGCACTCACCGCGAACGCCTACCTCGGGGGCTGGGGCATCGCCGAGTGCCTTGCCGGTGGTTCGGACATCGTCGTCACCGGCCGGGTGACGGACGCGTCGCTTGTCGTGGGGCCCGCGGCCTGGCGGTTCAACTGGCAGCGTGACGACTTCGACAAACTGGCCGGAGCCGTCGCCGCTGGACACATCATCGAGTGCGGGACTCAGGCCACCGGTGGCAACTTCTCTTTCTTCAAAGAGATCGAGGACATGACAAGCCCGGGCTATCCGATTGCGGAAGTCCGCGCGGACGGATCATGCATCATCACCAAACACGACGGCACCGGTGGCGCCGTCACCGTCGAGACGGTCACCGCGCAGCTGCTTTACGAAGTCGGCAACGCCCGTTATGCCAACCCGGACGCGACGTTGCGTTTGGACTCGATCCAGCTGCGCCAGGACGGCAAGGACCGGGTAGAAGTCAGTGGCGTACGAGGTGAGGCACCACCGCCGACGTACAAGGTGTGTGCCAACATCATCGGCGGTCACCGCAACGAGATGACGTTCATCCTGACCGGACTGGACATCGAGGCCAAGGCTGAGCTGATCAAGTCCCAGTTCGAAGCGCACCTAAAGAAACGGCCCGCGGAGGTGTCCTGGAAGCTCGCGCGCACCGAGCACGAGGACAGTGCCAGCGAGGAGGAGGCCAGCGCCTCCCTGCACCTTGACGCGCGGGATCCCGACCCCAAGGTGGTTGGCCGAGCATTCTCCAACACCGGCGTGGAAATAGCCCTGGCCAGTATTCCGGGATTCCACACCACTGCCCCGCCGGGGGGATCGCAGCCGTACGGCGTACTTGTGCCCGCAACGATCCCGGCGACGAATATCGAGCACCGAGTGCTGCTGCCCGACGGCACGTCCAAGGTCATCGATCCCACGACTACCACGCGCGAGCTGGTGGACGTAGTTGACGACTACGCCGTCCCGCCACCCGCTGAGCAACCGACCAAGCGCGCGGCCCTCGGCACCATCGCCGGCGCGCGTAGCGGTGATAAGGGTGGCTCGGCAAATGTGGGTGTATGGGTACGCCGCGAAGAGGCCTTTCCCTGGCTGGTGCACACACTCACCATCGCCAAGGTGCGTGAGCTCCTTCCGGAGGCAGCGGACCTGGTCATCCACCGGCAGCCCTTACCCAATCTAAACGCCGTCAACTTCGTGATCGAGGGGATCCTCGGGCTCGGTGTCGCGCAGAAGGCGCGATTTGATGCACAAGCAAAAGCGATCGGCGAGTGGCTGCGGTCACGCGTAGTAGAAATCCCGGAGGCATTCCTGTGAACGACTGGTTAGACACCCCCGAGCGCCGGGCGCTTGCTGACACCGTCCAGCAGTTCGTCCGCAAGGAAGTGGCGCCGTACCAGGACGCGTGGGAGGAGCAAGGTGAGCTCCCGCGCGAACTGCACAAGAAGGCCGCGGCGTACGGCCTGCTTGGTGTCGGGTTTCCGGAGACACAAGGCGGTGGAGGCGGCGACCTGATCGATATGTTGATCGTCGCCGAAAACATGAACCTTGCCGGCGCCGCCGGTGGCGTCAACGCCTCGCTGTATACGCTCGGTATCGCGATCCCGCATATCGCTACCGCTGGCGATCCCGCGCACATCGAGCAGTGGGTGAAGCCGACGATCAACGGCGACCTCATCGGGTCACTCGCGGTGACCGAGCCGGGCGGCGGTTCCGACGTCGCTGGGTTAAAAACGACCGCGGTACTCGACGGGGATGAGTACGTCGTAAACGGCTCGAAGATGTTCATCACCTCTGGTTGCCGGGCAGATTTCGTCACCACGGCAGTACGCACCGGCGGCCCGGGTGCACGTGGCGTCTCGCTGCTGGTGATACCCACCGACACGCCGGGGTTCGCGGTGTCCCGCAAACTGAAGAAGCTCGGCTGGCGGTCCTCGGATACCGCCGAACTGTCATTCCAAGACTGCCGCGTGCCGGCGGCGAACATTGTCGGAGAGCTCGGCACCGGGTTCAAACAGATCGCACGCAACTTCGAAGTTGAGCGACTGACGATGGCGACGCAGTGTTATGCCGGTGCGCAGCGTGCGCTCGACCTTGCCGTGCAGTGGTGTCGGGACAGGGTGACGTTCGGGCAGCCGTTGAACCGGCATCAGCTCGTGCAGCACACTCTCGGCGAGATGGCCCGCAAGACAGACGTCGCGCGCACCTACACCCGTGCGATCGCCAAGCGCTGGGTCGCCGGCGAGCCGGACCTGGTGGCCGAGGTGTGTTTCGCCAAGAACACCGGCGTAGAGGCCGCTGAATGGGTTGTCAACGAGGCTCTTCAGCTGTTCGGCGGAATGGGTTACATGCAGGAGTCCGAGATCGAACGGCTCTACCGCGACATTCGCATTCAAGGAATCGGCGGCGGCACCAAGGAGATTCTCGCGCTGCACGCCGCGAAGCGTCTGGGACTGACCTGATAACCAACCCGTGGACGCCCGACGTCAACTGAAAGGACGCCAATGAGCGTTATCCGTACGGCGATCGACGAAAAGTCCGATCTGTACCAGGGAAATCGCGAGTCGATGGAGGACAAGCTACGTCAGCTGCACGAGCAGCACGACAAGGCTGTTGCCGGAGGCGGTGAACGCTATATCGCACGGCACCGTAAACGAGGGCGACTCCTGGCCCGCGAGCGGATCAATCTGGTCCTTGACGAGGATTCGGCGTTCCTGGAACTGTCGCCACTCGCGGCGTACGGCAGCAAGTTCACCGTCGGCGCGAGCGTTGTCACCGGGATCGGCGTCGTTGAGGGCGTCGAGTGCGTGCTCGTCGCTCATGACCCGACCGTCAAGGGAGGTACGACGAATCCCTGGACGATGAAGAAGTCGCTGCGCGCCAACGACATTGCATTGAAGAACCGCATGCCGTTGATCAGCCTGGTGGAGTCCGGGGGCGCGGATCTGCCTACGCAGAAGGACATTTTCATACCGGGCGGTCAAAGTTTCAGGGATCTGACGCGGCTGTCTGCCGCCGGGATCCCGACTATCGCGCTGGTCTTCGGCAACTCGACCGCCGGAGGTGCCTATGTCCCTGGGATGTCCGACTTTGTGGTCATGGTCGACCAACAGGCAAAGGTGTTCCTCGGCGGCCCACCACTGGTGAAGATGGCCACCGGCGAGGATGCAGACGAACAGTCGCTCGGCGGTGCGCAGATGCACGCCCGGATGACCGGTCTCGCCGACTTCTTCGCGATCGATGAGCATGACTGCGTACGAATCGGCCGCAACATCGTCAAGCGTCTGAACTGGAAGAAGAAGGGGCCGGTCCCGCTCGGCGAAGGTCTGCCGCCGCGGTACGACGTGGAGGAACTGCTCGGCATTGCGCCCAGCGACCTCAAAGTTCCTTTTGATCCCAAGGAGGTGATCGCGCGGTTCGTCGACGACTCAGACTTCGACGAATACAAGCCGCTCTACGGCACGAGCCTGGTCACCGGATGGGCACAGCTCAACGGCTATCCGATCGGGATACTTGCCAATGCCCGCGGCGTACTTTTCAGCGAGGAGGCGCACAAGGCCACTCAGTTCATCCAGTTGGCCAACCGCGCGAACACGCCACTGATCTTCATGCACAACACGACCGGCTACATGGTCGGCGAGAAGTATGAGCAGGGCGGAATCGTCAAACACGGTTCGATGATGATTAATGCCGTCTCCAACTCGACTGTCCCGCACATGTCACTGATCATGGGATCGTCGTACGGCGCCGGCAACTACGGGATGTGCGGCCGGGCCTACGATCCGCGATTCCTGTTTGCCTGGCCGAGCGCGAAGTCGGCGGTGATGGGACCCGCGCAGCTTGCCGGAGTCTTGTCCATCGTGGGCCGGGCATCGGCGCAAGGGCGTGGTGAGGTGTACGACGAAGAGCAAGACGCAGCCATGCGCGCCGCCGTCGAGGCGCAGATCGAGGCCGAGTCACTGCCGATGTTCATGTCCGGTCACGTGTACGACGACGGACTCATCGACCCGCGCGATACCCGTACGGTGCTCGGGCTCTGTCTGTCGGCCATCCACAACGGCCCCGTCGAAGGTGCCCGTGGCTACGGCATCTTCCGGATGTAGAGGAACGCAACTATGACTACCCCACAACGCATTGAGCGCATACTGGTCGCCAACCGCGGCGAGATAGCGCGCCGCGTCTTCACAACGTGCCGTGCCATGGGCATCTCGACGGTGGCGGTGTTCTCCGACGCCGATGAGGATGCCCGGTTCGTCGCAGAGGCTGACCTGAGCGTGCACCTGCCCGGTGTGACACCGGGCGAGACCTACCTGCGCACCGACTTGATTCTTGCTGCCGCGAAGAGCACCGGCGCGACGGCGATTCACCCCGGATATGGGTTCCTCTCAGAGAACGCCGGTTTCGCCCAAGCCGTTTCGGACGCTGGGCTCGTCTGGATTGGGCCGCCACCAAACTCGATCAAGGTAATGGGCTCGAAGATTGAGTCCAAGCAGATGATGGCCGATTCAGGCGTACCGATCCTCGACAAACTCGATCCGGCAGACGTCACCGACGCCGACCTGCCGGTGCTGGTGAAGGCATCAGCGGGTGGCGGCGGTCGCGGTATGCGCATCGTGGAGACACTCGACCGCCTCGACGAGCAGATTGCCTCCGCTAAAAAGGAGGCCGGTTCCGCCTTCGGCGACGACACGGTCTTTTGCGAGCGTTACATCCCAACGGGACACCACATCGAGGTCCAGCTCATGGCCGACCGGCACGGCTCGGTGTGGGCAGTCGGTGAACGCGAGTGCTCGATTCAGCGCCGCTACCAAAAAGTTGTCGAGGAGGCCCCCTCTCCCCTCGTTGAGCGGGTCCCCGGGATGCGCGAAGAACTGTTCGAGGCCGCCCGAGCCGCCGCCAAGACAATCAACTACGTCGGCGCGGGCACCGTCGAGTTCCTCGCTGACGACGACGGGCATTTCTATTTCCTGGAGATGAACACCCGGCTCCAGGTCGAGCATCCGGTCACCGAATGCACGACCGGACTCGACCTAGTGCGCTTGCAGATTGAGGTCGCACAGGGCGAGCGACTCGAGGGCGAACCGCCGCCGTTCCGCGGATCGTCGATCGAAGTTCGGCTCTACGCAGAGGATCCGGCGCACGACTACCAACCACAGGCCGGCATGATGCGCGCCTTTAGCGTACCCGGAGTACGCCGGGAGTTCGGCGTACTCGACGGGGTGGGCATTCGGCTGGACTCTGGAGTGGTTGACGGATCGGTGATCGGCACCGACTACGACCCGATGCTTGCCAAGGTGATCAGTTGGGCACCTACCCGGCCCGAGGCCGCGGCGATCCTTGCCGACGCGCTGCGCCGCGCGAAGCTCCACGGTGTCACGACTAACCGCGACTCGCTGGTGCGTATCCTGAGGCATCCAGCGTTCGTGGCAGGCGATACTGACACATCATTCCTCACTAGGTACGGCGACGACGTGCTCGTACCGATGCCGGACGACCAAGACGTGATCCTAGCCGGGTTCGCTGCGGCGCTGGCTTATCGCGCGGGCCTGCATCGCCGCAGCCCGGTTAACCGCACGCTGGCCCCGGGATGGCGCAATGTCCTAGGTGAACCAATCGTCGACACCTTCTCAGCCGGCGGGCAGGACATTCAGATCCGCTACCTACCTGAGCGTTCCGGTCCGATACTCGAGGGCCGAGACGACGTCAAAGTCATCAACTATGACGCCGACCGGGTGCAGGTCGAGGTCGCCGGAGTACGCCAGACGTTGGAGGTCGCTCACTACGACTCGCTGTTCTACGTCAGCGGGCCGCGCGGGACGACGGCCTTGCAGCGGCACCCTCGTTTCGTGGACCCGGCCGACCAGGTCGCCGAAGGCTCGTTGATTGCCCCGATGCCCGGGTCGGTTCTGCGGATCGCCTGCACCGTGAACGATTCGGTCGCTAAAGGTCAGCCGCTCATGTGGCTCGAGGCGATGAAGATGGAACACCAGATCGTTGCGCCGTACAACGGAGTTATTACCGAGATCCTCGTCGACGTCGGCACTCAGGTTGACGTCGGTTCGGCGCTGGCAGTAGTCGAGAAGACCGAGGACGTCACCCAGGATGCGGCAAGCTAAGCGCCGCCACATCTCCAACACCGGTACGAAAGGACAGCACGAATGAGTGAGACCCCGGACGAGGTCGTGCATGCCACGACAGACAACGGCATCTGCACGATCACCCTCGATGCGCCACACAACCGCAATGC
>CAJDTT010000152.1_pt1 | contig 11860 bp, 12 predicted proteins | sample 7389841 | NCBI WGS metagenome assembly CAJDTT01 (sample SAMEA7055655, study PRJEB34461) | soil metagenome | biome: terrestrial ecosystem; feature: Peninsula; material: soil | place: Antarctica | collected 2016
GAAGAGCTGAAGTAGCGATTCTGCGTAGTTGTGCGGAGAATCTGTGCCCGGAACCTGCACAGCTACGCAAAACCAGCACCCGACCCGACACCGAACGCGCGGATTCCGATATCGCAATCGCTGCCGGACGAGGCGAAGATCGCGTTCCAGACCGTGCCGAGCGGATGGCTTTAGCGCCGATAGCGACGATGACCAGTACCACCACCAGCACCACCAGCGCATGGGCGCATCGCCCTATCAGTTAGGTTAGGCTAACAGTATTGAGCATGAAGGTGCGACGAGCACGCAGGCGCGCGTGACCGCTTCCGCGACGCTTAATGCTGGGCCAAGCCTCTAAGGGCACGACTCAAGTAGACGCGCGATAATTTCCACGGTCATGCTCGTGTTAAATTGACCGCGTTCTGCGTCAACAGTTGGGTTAAATAGTGTGTCGAGGAGTCCGGCGTGAATGCGGTCCTGATCGGAGCCCTAGTACTAGGGGCGGCCATTTGGGTAGGTGGCTTCGCCACGATCATCGTGCTGTCTCGCGCATCGCGGGCAGTCCTGCAGCAGGCGGATCGGGTGGCGCTATTTCGCGCGTTCGGTCGCGGATATCTGCCGGTGGCGATCGTGGCGATGGTGTTGATTATCGTGCCCGGCGGCGTACTGCTGGCGGAGCGTCCGTGGGACGGTCTCGCGACGACGCTCGTCATTCTCGCGGCCTGCACCGCAGCCGCGACCGCCATCGGCGTCGTCCAGGCCCGCGCGATGACCCGGCTGCGGAAGGCCGCACTGGATGCGCCGGACAGCCTCGACCAGCGGGTACGCCGTGGCGCGCAACGGGCCATGGTCCTGCGGGCAGCGATTGGCGTCCTCACCGTGGCGATGTACGCCGTCGCGATCGCCTGCGCCGCCACCTAAACTTGCCGCCCGCAATGTGTCGCTGACCGTCGCACGTCTCGACATACCAAAACGCCCGGTACTCGATGGCTGAGTACCGGGCGTTTTTGAGGTGCTGCGACTATCACGAACTATGGTGCGACAAACTACTGTGCGACAAACTACTGTGCGGCCACAACGTTGAGGTTGACCTTGGCGTCGACTCCATCGTGAACCTTGATGATGACTTCGTGCTTGCCGATCGCCTTGATGTGGCCGGGCAGCTCCACGCGACGCTTGTCGAGGATCGGACCACCAGCGGCCTTGACCGCGTTGACAACGTCAGCGGCAGTGACCGAACCGAACAGCCGGCCACCTTCGCCGGTGCGGGCCTCGAGCTTGACCGACAGCGACTTGAGGGTCGCGGCGATCTCCTGCGCGTGGCCGACGTCGCGGACTTGGCGAACTTCCTGCGCGCGCTTGATCTGGGCGATCTGCTTCTCGGCGCCCTTGGTGGCGACGATCGCGTCGCCGCGCGGGACGAGAAAGTTGCGGCCGTAGCCGTCGCGTACCTCGACAACGTCGCCCGGCAAGCCGAGCCCGCTGACTTCCTGGGTGAGGATGAGCTTCATGTGTCAGTCTCCTTAGCGAGCGGTGCTCGTGTAAGGCAACAGAGCCATCTCGCGGGCGTTCTTAATCGCCTTGGCAAGCTGACGCTGCTGCTGGGAGGACACCCCGGTGACCCGGCGAGCGCGGATCTTCCCGCGGTCGGAGATGAACTTACGAAGCAGGTTGATGTCTTTGTAGTCGATGTATTCGATCTCAGCCGACATGAGCGGATTAGGCTTCTTCTTCGGCTTGCGAATGACTGGTTTAGCCATGAGCGTTGATACTCCTGAATTCTGTAATAAAAGTTAGAACGGCGGTTCGTCAGAGAACCCGCCGCCGGCGGACGGCGCGGAGCCCCATGGATCGTCGGACTGGCCACCACCGCCGCCACCACCGCCGCTGTTACCGCCGAAACCGCTCGAGCCGCGCGATGCGCGCGTGACCTTGGCGGTAGCGTACTTCAGCGAAGGGCCGACCTCTTCCGCGTCAAGCTCAACGACGGTGCGCTTCTCGCCCTCTTTGGTTTCATACGAACGCTGCTTCAGCCGACCGGTCACGACCACGCGAGCACCCTTTTGCAGAGACTCGGCGACGTTTTCGGCGGCCTGGCGCCAGATGCTGCAGCGCATGAACAACGCCTCGCCGTCTTTCCATTCGTTCGCGTTCTTGTCGAACATGCGAGGCGTGGAAGCGACGGTGAAGTTAGCGACGGCCGCACCCGACGGGGTGAAGCGCAGCTCGGGGTCGGCGGTGAGGTTGCCGACAACGGTGATGATGGTTTCGCCTGCCATGGGAATCCTCTCGAAGATTCATTGCTTGTCGTCACCCGAACGGTGGCTAGGTCGTTGTTGCCAGTAAACCCACAACGCCCGACAAAGCGCGAACGTTCGGCGTACCACCTGTGGACGACACGCGAGGTGTGGATAAACCTAGCGGATCTCGGGACGGATGACCTTGGTGCGCATGACCGACTCGTTGATGTTGAGCTGGCGGTCAAGTTCCGCGACGGTCGCCGGGGTGCACTGCAGATCGACGACGGCGTAGATGCCATCGGTGCGCTTGTTGATCTCGTAGGTCAGCCGGCGGCGTCCCCAGATATCAACCTTGTCGACAGTGCCACCTTCGGTCTTCACGATAGACAGGAACTGATCGAGCGATGGGGCGACGGTACGTTCCTCGAGCTCTGGGTCGAGGATGACCATCATTTCGTAATGACGCACGTGTAAACCCACCTCCTCTGGACTGAAACGGCCACGGAAGTTCCGTGGCAGGAGGGTTTTCGCGTCGACCCGCTGCGCTCTGATAGAGCACTTTGCGAGTCTTAGGTGCCGAGCGCTCGGAAGAGCGCGGCGACAGATAAGGGTACCGCACCGACTCAAGCAGTTCGGCTTCACCCATCAGTCAGTACAGATAGCTACACCGCTAAGACCGATCCGCCTACGAGCGCGGTAACCGTGCTGAGCCTGCCGTGGATGCGGAACAAGTACCTGCACTCAACTGGTAAGTGCCTCGACCACTGAGTCGAAGACGCCATCGGCGTACTCACGCATCTCTTCGTCGGTGCGGTCTTGTACGGGGTGCGGCGTGAATACGCGCGCGATCGTACTGAAGCCGAGGGCATCGGCTTGAGTCTGGGCAGCCGTTACGAACCCTTTCGACGCGACCATTACGCCGGGAAGCCCGCGGAGCTCCAGATCACTAATGTCATGCACACTGCACGACGTACAACTGCCTCAATCGGCGAGCGCTTCAACGACCATGTCGCATTGGGTGGAGATCTCGTAGCGTAAATCAGCGGGGGCAGGCTTCGTAAATGTCGGCTTCTGATACCGACGGACCCTGGCGCCTACTCCAACGAGACGTTCCTCGATGCGGTCGAGGAATACATTGCCACGCGGTTTGGAGATGTCGAGCAGGCCGACGGTCTTCCCATCGAGTGACCCGGGTCGCGGGATCCGCTGACGGGCTACCGGCGAGCGTTCACTAGTGGGATCGAGGATTGTGGTCATCGTCTCTCTCCTTCGCATACTGGCGTCACGCTACCACCTCGCGAGTGACCGGTTGCGACCCAACGGCGCCGTTCGCCCAGCCACCGATGACGGCCGAGAAGAGCCCGGCCTCCCCGCCGGCGTACGCCAGCATGAGGCCGTTCGGGGCGAACTTGTTGATACGCCTTCCCGCCATGGAAGCGGGAATCCCCTCGGTGATACCGCCTGCGCCTGTGATGAGTTCGTCGGTGTCGATATCGAGGCGGGAGCGGATCTCGTCGACCACGCGGTCATAACCCCACCCGGCCTCCGCGAAGCGGCTACCGTGCTCGGGACTGAGCACGAGGATGGCATCGAAACCCTGCACCGTCTTCGGATGGTGCACCGACCGCAGGCAGACTGCCATCGTCGCCGCGAGACCCTCGGGATCACGGGTCTTCTGATCGACGATGCATCTCGGACCCTCACCCGCAAAGACGGTGAGCGCATCAACGCCGGGCGCGCTGCCGCGATTTTCGGCAAGCGAACCGAACGGCGAGTCGGGCCGCTCGGCGAAACAGAACGACAACTTGCCGGGGTTACCTTGCGTGGCCCGGTCGACTCCACCCGGACGCCCGCCCCCTACGTTGCGGACGACCAGCTGCACCGCCCTGCCGATCGTCATATTGGCGCGGTTGCCTTGACCGAGGACGTTTCCCTCGGAATTCATTCCGATTGCTTGCGTGCCCGGGCCACTGCACACGATCACCGGACCGACCGGCATTGTCGTAGCGAGTACGCCGTGCATATTGAACTCGTCGTTGCATAGCGCTTCAACTGCCGTCAGCACCCAGGGCAGATACTCCGGCAGGCACCCCGCCATCACCGCTGCGATCGCGACTTTTTCCACCGTCACGTCAACAAGGTCCGGCGGGATCACCGCCACAATCTGCTGAGGATCTCGCGTCGTACCGGTGAGCATCCGCAGGACCCGCTCCGCAGTAGGAGGCACGACGGGTAGTCCGTCGGTCCAGCCACGCTGGAAAAGCGCCTCGAACTCATCCTCGCGCTCTGCCAGCTCCACATGTCGTGAGTGCAGGATCGACCCGCCGAACTTGACGCGAAGCGCGTCGACCAAGTCCGGGTCGACCGACAAAGACCCGCATCCAGGACGGTGTTCGGGCAGTTCCAGGCCAAGCTGGTCGACGCCCGAGACTCGCTCCCAATCACCGCGCAACCAGCCGACGGTCCGATCGACCTCCTTGCCGCCCTCGACTCGGATCAACGTTGGCACGGTCTCGATGTCCAAGTGCCAACTGACCTCGAGCTCGGTGTCGTCGAGGGGATCGACCCTGGCTGGAAACTGCACATCGTCCTGGGTATAGACGGTCAGCTCAGTGTCGTCACGGCCGGCAAGCGACTGGAGTACCGGCTCGATGAGCCGGCAGGTCGCGCAGTCCTGCTTCACGATGGCTACGAGGCCATCGGGGAGATCGATTGCATTTTTCATGTGCCCTCCAAGGAGAGGATGTCGATGGCCTACGTCCGACACTAATCTATCGACCGAAAGGTCTGGGCGCGCTAGCGTCCGGCCCACTTCGGGGCGCGCTTTTCGAAGAACGCCGCGACGCCCTCCTGCTTGTCCGCCGACTGGTAGACCGCGTCGCGCGCGGTCGTCGTCAGCTCCCAGCCGGTGTCGTCGGTCGTCGAGACCGAGCCGCGGATCGCCTGCAGTGACATCTGGACTGCGAGCGGGCCGTTTCGGCAGATCCTCTGGGCCAGCTCGACAGCGGCCGCGAGCGCCGTACCCTCCGGCACGACGTGATTGGCGAACCCGAGCTCGGCGGCCCGCGCCGCGTCGATCGAGTCGCCGGTCAGGATGAGCTCCGTCGCGATGTTAAGGGGAAGCGCGCGCGGACCACGAAACAGTCCGGCGCAGGAGGGCACCAGGCCGCGTTTGACCTCGGGCAACCCGAACGTCGCGGTCTCGGAGGCGATTACCAGGTCGCAGGCCAGCGCGATCTCCATTCCACCCCCGAGTGCCATCGCCTCTACGGCGGCGATCAACGGCTTGCGCCGTTCGCGCCGGATGATCGCGTACTCGCCGCCGCGTTCGGTGTAGTAGTCGCCTTCGGACTTCAGGTCGCTACCGGCGCTGAAGGCGATACTGCTGCCGGCCAGTACGCCAGCCCACAGCTGCGGATCGTCCTCCAGCTCGTTGAACGCGACGTCAAGCTGATCGGCCATCACGCGGTCGACCGCGTTGCGTTTCGCCTCGCGCTGCATCGTGATGATGAGGACGTGTCCATCGCGCTTCGTGGCGACAAGATCGGCTGGCATCGGCGTACTCCTTGGGTGGGCGACTAGCGGTGACGTTACCGAGCACCGCGCGCCGGTGGCATCTCGGGCCGCTGCCGGCAACCAGATACCGACCCCGATGGTCCCCGTCGGATCCTCCATATTGAGGCTCTGCGTACGGCGTGGCCGCAGACACTCCGGTTCCGCCTCTTATCTGCGGGCGGTCCCGCGGGAGAGGATATCGACATGCCGACAGACCCCGAACCATCCGACCGAGTCGCTGCGGGAACGGCCGCGCTGATCGGCGACGGGTCGCGCCGGCGACCCGCTTTTTGTTACCACTCCGATGCTGGTGCGCGATGAAGACCGTGCTGCCGACAGTCCGTGACACGGTACGCGCACAACTTTGGCCAACGCCGGTTTTCGCCGTCGTTCTGGCGGTCGCGGCGGGGCTGCTGCTACCCGGTCTGGATCTGCGCATCGATGATTCCTTGCCAGAATGGCTTTCCAGTCTGACATTCTCGCTCACGGTGGTAACGCTGCAGTTGGCCAGCAGTCAATTCTCGCCTCGGCTGTTGCGCACTTTCGCCAGCGATGCTTTCGTGCAGTCGACACTCGGCTTGTTTCTCGCCACGTTCACATACTCACTTACAGTTCTGCGGTCGGTCCGCAGCAGCGCCGAGGGCACGTCGGCGTTCGTCCCGCGAATCTCGGTGACGATCTCGTTCCTACTGGCGATCGCGAGCGTCGTCAGCCTGGTGCTATTCCTAGCTCACCTCGCGCGGCAGCTCCGAGTCGAGACCATGCTGCGAGATGTGCACCAGAACACCACGGCAACGCTGCGCGCGGTACTGCGACCGCTAGACGACCGCCCCGGGTTCACCCCGTCGATACCGGAGCGACCCGGAAACGCGCTCACGATAACGGCGCCAGTGTCTGGATTTGTGCTTCGCATTGACAAGGACGACCTGCTTGCCGCCGCACAGACAGCTGATGCACTTGTGGTTATCCAGGCGCAGCCGGGAAACTCGGTGATCGAAGGAAATCCCATCGGCTGGATCCGGCCTTCGGACGGTCTGATGGACGACAGCACCGTCGACGTCCTCCGAGGCCGGATCGCGCGGGCGATTCACGTCGGTTATGAACGCACCGCGGCACAGGACGTTGCATACGGGCTGCGGCAGTTGACCGACGTCGCCAACAAAGCGCTCTCCCCCGGGATCAACGACCCGACGACCGCCGTACATGCCCTGGGGCACATTTCGGCCATACTGTGCGACCTCGCCGACCGTGATCTGGGCCCGGTAATTCTCACCGATGACGACGGTCAGGTACGAGTCGTGCTCCATCGACCCGACCTCGCCGCACTGGTGGACGTCGCAATCACCCAACCACGCCGCTACGGCGCGGCGGACCCGTTCGTGATGGCGAGACTGATGGCGCTGCTGCGGGAACTGGCGTGGCGGGCTCGCCCAGACCAGCAGCACGTCGTGCTCGGCCAACTCGCGCGGATCCGGACGACGGTGGGCGCGCAGGACTTCGATCAAACCGAAATCGCACAACTGCGGGTGGCGGGTGAGCAGGTGGAGGACACGCTGCGGCGCCGACTCGAACGCGAGCCAGGACAGTCATGATGGCGAAAGTGATCGAGGGCTCGGTCGTTCCGGTTCTTGTCCGCTGTCGCTAGTAGCCTTAGGCAGATGTCAGGCAACAACGTCATCATCGGTGCCCACGTCCTCGACGACGATCCGCTACGCGAGGGCAAGGACCGCGACGCGCAGGTCGTCCAGTTCTTCCTCGCCGATCCCCAAGGCTGGAAAGCGCCGAAGCCGCGTGAGGACCAGGAAGCACTGGCGAATTCCTGGGATAACGACAAGATCGCGGTGTTCATCCACTCGCCCTACGTCCTCAACCTCGCCTCGCCCAACAACCGGATCCGGATTCCGTCCCGCAAGATGCTGGCCGCGCACGCACAGGCAGCGGCCGCGGTCGGCGCCCGCGGACTCGTCGTACACGGCGGGCACGTCACGAAGGACGACGACCCTGCCAAAGGCGTCGACAACTGGCGCAAGGCCTTCGAGGAGGCCGACAAACGTGGCGGCTTCGAGGTGCCGATCCTGATCGAAAACACCGCCGGCGGCAGTTACTCCATGGCCCGGACGCTCGATGAGATCGCCCGACTCTGGGACGTTATCGGCGGCTACAAGCCCGGGTTCTGCCTCGACACGTGTCACGCTTTCGCGGCCGGGATCGACCTGCTCAGCGCCGTTGAGAAGATCAAAGCCATCACCGGGCGGATCGACCTCGTGCACTGCAACGACTCACGCGACGAGTTCGGGTCGAGCCGGGATCGGCACGCCACGATCGGCGAGGGCACCATCGATCCGGCGCAGCTTGTCGAGGTCATCAAGGCCGCGGACTGCCCCGTCGTGTGTGAGACGCCAGGTGACAAGCAGGCTCAGGACATCGCCTATCTGCGCGAGCATCTCGGCTGACGCGCGTTGGTACGTCGACACGACAGCGCACATGTCCGATCCGGGTTCGGATTTCGCGAGGTCCGGCGCATCATCCAGACATCTGCGCACGTCGCACCTGGCCCGGGGTTGCCGGCCTAAGTGACAGACGGACCGGTCGTAAGTGACGGATCAGCGGGGCGGGGGCGGTAGATCGACCGGATGACGAGTACGGCAAGTACGCACACGGCGGCCGCGCGAATCACCAACGTAAACCCGAGCCACCGGTAGTCCACACCGCTGAGCAGCCGGGTCGTCTTATCGTGCGCGGCAAGGTCGACGTTCTGGGCGTTGATATTGCGCTGGATCAGCCAGAGCATGGTCATCAGCCACACGACACCCTCGGTCACCTGCCACGGGATCAGCACCCGCCAGTCCGGCAGCGCGAGCGCCGCCAGCGGCAGCAGGTAGAGGGAGTACTGCGCGCTCCAGTCCTTGCTGGTCAGCAAGTACGCCGCCACCAGCAAGAACGCGACCTGCGAGAACTTCGGCACTACCGGCGCGGTAAGCACCAGCCAGCCGACGGCGATCACCAGTACGCCGAGCGACGCGATCACCAGGATGTCGAGCGTGCCGGCGCTGACCAGGGGCGTGTAGCCGAACTGTGGCTGGCTCGAAAGAGCGCGCTGGACCATGTCCCATAGGCTGGCCGGGTTAGCGTTCCGGTTCCAGCCGGTGGCGTACGCCAATCGCCACCCATCCCACGCACCGAGCATCACCGGGACGTTGACCACCAGCCAGGTCGCCACCGCGATCCCGATCGCGCGTAGCGCCGGACGCCAACTGCCAGCGCGCCAGGCAAGTAGGACGAGAGCGACCAGCAGCAGGACCGGATAGATCGCTGCACTGATCGCCAACCCGAAGAACAGGCCGGCGAGCCTCGATCGTCGTCGTACCCAGAGCATCACCGCGACGGACGTCAGTGCAACGGCGAAAAGAGTCCAGTCGGTGAACGCCTGCACGAAGACCAGAGGAGATAGCGCCACCAGCGCCGCGTTCCAGACCCGTCGACCTGCAGTCTTCGCGGTCGCCCACACCGAGACGTAGTAGCAGAGCCCGAGCAGCAGGCAGGTGACGACGAAATAGCCTTCATAACCGGCGAGTGCGCGGCCCTTGTCGAAGATCGACCCCGACAACGCATTAACCGGTACGGCGATCGCGTTAGCGACGTACATGAAGGCGCCGGTCAGCACTGGCACTTGCACGCCGCCCGGGTACGACGGGTTGTTCGCGTCTGCCGGGTGGGCACCGGGGTCGTAGCCGAAGTACGGGACGGCGTTGGCGTCGAGGCCGTCGGCATGCCACAGCGCCGCGACATCGGAATAGCACATGTGCGTGAGCTGCGTGTTGTTAGTCCACGGATCGTAGGCGCACGGGCGTTCCTTCACCCACGCGAACAGCAGGGTCAGGGTAGCGAATGCGAGCAGTATCCGCAGCGGCGTGAAGAACCGGGCCCTGCCGACCTCGGCATGGGTGCCCCACGGGCCGCCGATGATCGTGCTAGCAGCCCGGGCAACTGGGTCTTCCCACGTGGGGATCACCCGCGACGTGCTCTCGTGCGGCTCGCTCACAGCTGTGGTCCATCCGCGATCGAGTGCATCGGGCGCTATCCCCCAGCGCCGGGCACCGGAACGAGGCCGCCCCCAGGTTTCGGTGGCGCACCGGCCGGCGGCGTCGCTACGGACGGTGTTGGGGTTGGGGTCGGCGTCGGGGTCGGCGTTGGGGTGGGTGTTGGCGTGGGAGTCGGGGTGGGCGTGGGAGTCGGGGTGGGTGTTGGCGTGGGAGTCGTCGGATCTGCTGGGGTGCTCGTCCCACTCGTGGAGGGGGTTGAGCCGCCGGAACTACCCGAGCTGCTCGACCCAGCCGAGTTCCCCTTGGTTGCCTTGATGAGTGCCTTACTCGGCAACTTCTCGACCGGCTTACCGTCCAGCGCCGCGTTCATGTACTGCTGCCAAATCTTGCCCGGTATACCTGCGCCGTAGATGATCTTGCCGGCCGACGTCAGGATCGGGTCAGAGGCCTGGGTACCAATCCACACGGCGGTGCTGAGCTGCTGCGGCGTGTAGCCGACCATCCACGCGTCTTTGTTGTTCTCGTCGCCGAGTTGGACTGTGCCGGTCTTGGAGGCACTCGGGCGCCCCTTGGCGAGTGGGTCGTTCGAATAGCTGGATACCCCATCGAGCGCGTAGGTCACATCACTAGCGACGTCCTGGGGGATAACCTGTTTGCCCTTGTTTTGATGCTCGTAGAGGACCGCGCCGTTGGCGGCGGTGATCTTCTGGACCATGTACGGCGAGTTGTAGATACCGCCGTCGGCGAACGTACTGAACGCCGATGCCATGTCCTTGACCGTGACCTCGTACTGGCCGATCCCGATGCCGGAGGCAACCGTGCCGTTAGCCTCCTGAAGAGTCGGCGCACCTGTGTCGACGCGTTTTGGCAGAATGCCGACCTTGTGCGCCATGGCCGCAACATTCGCGCCGCCGAGGTCATAGGTGAGGCCGTAAAACGTCGTGTTGTAGGAGTGCGTGATCGCTTCCTTGAGCGAGCATGACCCGCAGCCGGAGCCGCCCGAGTTACGCACCGGCTGCGTGCGATCCGGGAAGTACTGCGGCGACGAGCCGTTCCTCACCGAGTTGACCGAGTAGCCGTTTTCCAACGCCGTCGCGAGCACGAAAGGCTTGAACGACGAGCCCGGCTGCCGATAGCCGCGACCGGCATAGTCGAAACCGGTGCCCTGCGAGTTGCCGTAGTAGGCGACGATCGCGCCGCTGGTGGGATCGATCGACACCAGGGCGGGAACGAGATTCTGTGGTTGGCCGGCGAGCTGCTCCTGGACCGCGGCCACCGCTTGGCTCTGGTAGTACGGCGAGATCGTCGTGGTGACCTTGAGGCCCTCGCTGTAGACCCGCTCTTCGTCGTACCCCAGCGCCGCGAGTTCGTTCTTCACCCGGTTGACGATGACGCCCTCGGGACCATTGAGCTGGTTGAGCTTGCCCGGCCCAATCGGCAGCACCTCCGGATACTTTGCGTCCTTGCGCTGGGCCGCGGTGATCCACCCCTTCTCCGCCATCCCGCTCATCACGTAGTCCCAGCGACCCTTGGCGGCCTGCGGATGGTTCTGCGGGTCGTAGCCGGCGGGGCTGCGGATGCTGGAGGCGAGGACCGCGCCCTCGGCGATCGTCAGCTGGTCGACCGGTTTGCCGAAGTAGACCTCGGCGGCGGCCTCGATGCCATAGGCGCCGCGACCAAAGTAGATCGTGTTGAGGTAGTACCCGAGGATCTGGTCCTTCGAGTACTCCTGCTCGAGTTTCACCGCGATGATGAGCTCTTTAAACTTGCGGCTGAGCGTCTTGGTGCCACTGAGGTAGGCGTTCTTCACGTACTGCTGAGTTATCGTCGAACCACCCGGCGTCTCGTCGGTGGTCAGATTGAGCCAAACTGCCCGCAGAATGCCAGTAGGCGAGAACCCGGGGTCGGTGTAGAAGCTGCGATTCTCCGCAGACAGGACCGCTTTCTGCACGTGTTCGGGTACCCGGCTGAGCGGTACGATCGTCCGGTTCTCCTGGCCGAGCCGAGCCATCTCCGTCGTACCGTCGTTGTAGTAGATCGTGG
>CAJDTT010000078.1_pt1 | contig 11834 bp, 11 predicted proteins | sample 7389841 | NCBI WGS metagenome assembly CAJDTT01 (sample SAMEA7055655, study PRJEB34461) | soil metagenome | biome: terrestrial ecosystem; feature: Peninsula; material: soil | place: Antarctica | collected 2016
GCAGAAGAGCTCCCGGCCGGCTCCTTGGTATTGGTCTGCGACCCGCAACGCGCGCACGCCCGCGCTATTGAGATGGTGCATTCAAGCCAGGAGTTCCTCGACGCCTCGTGGGCCGTCGCAGCCGATGGCGGCGAAGCGCCGATCGACCTGGGCGCCGCCGCATACCGCAGTATCGACGAGGTACGCGAGGCCGCGGAGGCGAGCGGGCAGCTGTGGTGGGAGCTAGATCCGCTCAGTGACGGCGGCGTCGAGGGCGAAACGACCATCGACGCACGCGTGGTCGAGCAGTACGTTGGCGACCCTGAGCGCCTCATGGTCGATGTGCGCGGTTACCTGGCCGACAACTGGACCGTTGTTGTCACCTTCGCCGGCCACGGCACGGCACAGCGAGCGGTCGAGCGATTCTCCGATGCGGACATTCCCGCGCAGTACGGCGGGGAGGTGCGCGCGGGCGTTGTCACTGTCACCACCGCGCTACTCGGCGCCGGTTTCGTCGCGCCGACCGCGGGGCTCGTCGTCATCACCGAGTCCGACTTGACGAGCTCTCGTGGGCAGTCCACCAAGCAGATGGGCAAGATGCCGTCCCGACGACGTAACGCGGTCGACCCGCTGCAGCTGCAGCCCGGTGACTTCGTCGTGCACGAGCAGCACGGGGTCGGCAAGTACGTCGAGATGGTGCGCCGAGCGCTCAACGGCGGTGAGCGCGAATACCTCATCATCGAGTACGCCGCCGGCAAACGCGGTCAGCCGGCGGACCGGCTCTTCGTGCCCACCGACCAGCTGGACCAGGTGACGCGCTACGTGGGCGGTGAGGCGCCGTCGCTCAACAAGCTCGGTGGTTCGGACTGGGCAAAGACGAAGGGGCGCGCCCGCAAGGCGGTCAAGCAGATTGCCGGCGAGCTGATCCGGCTGTACGCCGCCCGCACCTCCGCGCCCGGGCACGCGTTCGGTCCGGACACCCCGTGGCAGCGCGAGCTGGAGGATGCGTTCCCGTACGTCGAGACCGCCGACCAACTGGCCGCGATCGACGAAGTGAAAAGGGATATGGAGAAGTCCGTCCCGATGGACCGGGTGATCTCCGGCGATGTCGGCTACGGCAAGACCGAGATTGCCGTTCGCGCAGCGTTTAAGGCGGTCCAGGACGGCAAACAGGTGGCGATCCTGGTGCCGACTACGCTGCTGTCGCAGCAGCACTTCCAGACATTCTCCGAACGCTTCAGCCAGTTCCCGGTCAAGATCGCCGAACTGTCCCGCTTCACCCCGCATGCCGACGTGCAAGCCACGATGGAGGGTGTTGCGGACGGGACGATCGACGTCGCGATCGGCACCCATCGGCTGCTGCAGCCGACCACCCGGTTCAAGGATCTTGGGCTTGTCATCGTCGATGAGGAGCAGCGATTTGGCGTCGAGCACAAGGAATACCTCAAGCAGATCCGCACGGCCGTCGACATGCTCACTATGTCCGCCACCCCGATCCCGCGCACGCTGGAGATGAGTCTTACCGGCATCCGGGAGATGTCCACGATGCTGACTCCGCCCGAGGAGCGGCACCCGATCCTGACGTTCGTCGGAGCGCAAAACGACAAGCAGCTTGTCGCGTCCATTCGCCGGGAGCTGCTTCGCGACGGCCAGGTCTTCTATCTGCACAACCGGGTCCGCTCGATCGACAAGGCCGCCGCACATATCCGCGACCTCGTTCCCGAGGCACGGGTCGCGGTCGCGCACGGCCAGATGGGTGAGGAAGAGCTCGAACGCATCATGCTCGGCTTTGGCGAGCGGGAGTACGACATACTCGTAGCCACCACGATCATCGAGGCGGGTCTGGACATCCCCAACGCCAACACGCTGATCGTGGAGCGCGCCGACCTGCTCGGGCTGTCTCAGTTGCATCAGATTCGTGGCCGGGTGGGCCGTTCGCGTGAACGCGCCTACGCTTACTTCCTCTATCCGCCAGACCGTCCGCTCAATGACACGGCGTACGACCGGTTAGCGACGATCGCTCAAAACACCGAGCTCGGCGCCGGGATGGCGGTGGCCATGAAGGACCTGGAGATCCGTGGGGCGGGTAACCTGCTCGGCGGTGAGCAGTCCGGCCAGATCGCTGGCGTCGGGTTTGACCTTTACGTGCGGATGGTCGGCGAGGCCGTCGCGGACTACCGTGGCGACGCCCCGACCGAAGACTCCGTCGACGTCCGCATCGATCTTCCGGTCAGCGCGCACGTGCCGCATGACTACATCGAAGGCGAGCGCCTGCGGCTGGAGGTCTACCGCAAGATCGCGGCGGTGACCGACGACGAGGCCGCCGACCGAGTGCGTGAGGAGCTCGCCGACCGCTATGGTCCGGTGCCGGTCGAGATCGAAAACCTCATCTCGGTGGCCAAGCTCCGGGCGCTGGCCACGCACCTCGGCGTCACCGAAATCTCGACTCAGGGCAAACAAATCCGGTTTGGCCCGATACACCTGGGCGACGCCGGGCAGATGAAGCTGGCTCGGCTCTACAAGGGCTCAAGCTACAAGTCCGGGCCGGCCGTCGCGGCGATCCCGCGTCCCACCGAGGGCACCGGAGTTGCCTCGCCGCCGCTGCGTAACCAGGCGGTCATCGACTGGGCCCGCGGCGTACTGACCGATCTCGTACCGGTCACGGCGCCGGTCTGACCGCTGCGCTAAGCACCGATTAACAGGGCCCGGCCCTGAGGGGAAGCGCGACATGGCGGACCTCAGCCCTCTCCCATGCCCGGTATATCAAGCGGCGCACAGGCCGACGGTCGGTCGACTGCCCCCGGGGCGCTAGCCCACCGGGGTACTGAACAGGGTGCCGATTCCGTACGTCGCGGCCATGGCAACGGCGCCACCGACGACCAGCCTGAGGGTCGCGCGTGAGCGGGAGCCGCCGCCGACCGCCGCGCTCACATAGCCGGTGATGGCCAGCGCGATCAGTACGACGATAAATGTGGTGACCGCTCGCCACGCCGGCGGTGGCAGCAAGATCGCCGCGAGAGGCAGCGCGGCGCCGATCGTAAACGAGATCGCCGACGCGATGGCCGCGTTGATTGGGTTGGTCAGGTCGTCGGGGTCGATGTTGAGCTCGGCGTCGAGGTGTGCGCCGAGCACGTCGTGCTCGGTCAGTTCCAGTGCGACCTGGTGCGCGGTCTTCGGATTCAGCCCCTTCTTCTCGTAGATCGCGGCCAGTTCCGCAAGCTCGGCCTCCGGGTCTTCGTGCAGCTCCTGTTTTTCCTTCGCGATCAGATCGCGCTCGGCATCGCGCTGACTGCTGACCGAGACGTACTCGCCGAGCGCCATCGACACCGCACCGGCCACTAGGCCGGCGATGCCTGCGGTGAGCAGGGTGCCCTGGTTGGTGGTGGCGCCGGCTACGCCGACGACAAGACCGGCGACCGAGACGATGCCGTCGTTGGCGCCGAGTACGCCGGCGCGCAGCCAGTTGAGGCGGTTGTTGTGCCCGCTGTCGTGCTCCTCGCCGTCATGTTGGATCCGGTCGTCTGGATCGGACATCGCCGAGTGGAGAGGGTCGGTTTCAGAGGCAGAGTTATCAGGCACGGGTATATCGAATCACGTCGCGACCGTAGCCGCCGCACCTCACTTAGGGTTGTGTGAGAAAGTGGACCGTCGTATCTGCAGTTCTCGGAAGGATCATTCTCAGTGGCCGTATCAGCACGTCGTCGCCTTGTCGGAGGCATCCTCGGTCTACTCGTCGGGGCCGTCGGGCTGAGCGCCTGTTCCAACTCCAACGATATTGTCGCGAAGGTGGGTAACAAGACCATCACCGTGGCGCAGTTCGACAGTGCGGTGCAGGACGCTTACAGCGACCCTGTCATCGGCAAACAGGCCAAGAAGGAGGGCGCGACCTACCGTCAGACCCTCCTCACCCAGATGATTCAGAGCGAGGCGATGCGACAGATCGCCCGAAAACAGGGCATCTCTAATTCCCCGGCAGACATCAAAGCGTTCGAGAAGACCCTCTTCCAGGGCAAGACGGCCGGCGAGCTACAGAAGTCCATCGCCGCTGGTGGCGCCCTCTACACGGTCCAGGCAATCCACGACGAGGCGGAAAAGGGCCTCGTCGCGATCGCGCTCGGCGAGAAGTCACTCGGTAAGACCAATGCCGAGTTGACCGCGGAGGCGGCGAAGACGCTGGCCGCCAGTTCCAAGACCCTCGCCCTTCGCTATGTGCTGGCGCCGGACGCGGCCGCCGAGGGCTACCTGAACGAGCTTAAGGCTGGCACCACCACCCTCGACAAGCTCGGCGCGGCGCTCGGCCCAGCCACGGACGGTAGCCCGCAGCCGCTCGAGGAACCTTCGGTCGACCTCACGCAGCAGCCAGACCAGATCAAGCAAGCCCTCACCGGTGTGCCGCAAGGCGGGTTTGCGGCGATTTCAACCGGACAGGGCACCACGCTGATCGTGCAGGTCACCGCCATCACTGACCCGCCCGCGGGAGAGCTGCAGGCGCAGGCCGAGAGCCAGGCGCAGCAGCAGATCAGCCAAGCCGGACTGACCGAGGCCGCCAAGCTCGCGAAGAAGCTCAACATCAGGGTTAACCCGCGTTACGGCACGCTGCAGACCCCGAGCCAGGACCTGCCGAGCATCACCGGTTCCTCGCCTTCGACGTTCAAGACGCCCCCGGCGAAGAAGTCCAGCGCGCCAGCGCAGACCGGCCTTCCCGGTGCACCAACTGGTGGCTGAGCTCACGGGGCTCGCGCGGGCGGTCCAGATCATGGACCGGTTGCGTAGCGTCGGCGGATGCCCTTGGGACGCGGAGCAGACTCACCATTCGCTGAAGAAGTACCTGCTGGAAGAGGCCTACGAGACTGTCGACGCGATCGACTCCGGGGACCGCGATCATCTTCGGGAAGAGCTTGGCGACGTCCTGCTGCAGGTGCTGTTTCACGCGCGGATCGCCGCCGAGCACCCCACCGACCCGTGGCAGGTTGACGACGTAGCGGACGAGCTGAGCGAGAAACTGATACGCCGCCACCCCCATGTCTTCGCGGGCCTCCCTATCGAGGGCGCGGACGAGGTTAACGCGAACTGGGAGGCGATTAAGGCCACCGAGAAACAGCGGACCGGGACGTACGACGGAGTCGTGTGGTCGCAGCCTGCGCTGTCCCTGGCGGCAGCGGTCCTTCGCCGGGCGGAGCGCGCCGGGATCGGCCTTGAGGCAGACGGTGCGCCCGCGGACCCCGAAGAGCGCATCGGTCGCGGGCTGCTACGGCTCGCCGCGGAGGCGCTCGCTTCGGGTGTCGACCCGGAGCTCGCGTTACGCCGCGTTGTACGCAAGGCCGCCGGCGCTAAGTAGCCTCGGCCAGATCGGTCGCAGATCACACGGTATGCCGTCGCGACGCGGAGCCGAATGGTCGATATCGTTGTGCAGACGCCCCCGGCGGCGTGATACCCATTTTTAAGGAGTTTCTGTGGCCAGCATTGAGGCAGTCGGTGCACGCGAAATACTCGACTCGCGGGGTAACCCCACGATCGAGGTTGAGGTCGTGCTTGATGACGACACCTTCGCGCGCGCGGCGGTGCCCAGCGGCGCTTCGACTGGCGCGTTCGAGGCCGTGGAACTGCGCGACGGCGACAAGAAGCGTTACGGCGGCAAGGGCGTGCTCAAGGCGGTCGCCGCGGTTCTCGACGTCATCGGCCCGGAGCTTGTCGGGTACGACGCCGAGGAACAGCGGCTGATCGACCAGCGGTTGAACGAGCTCGACGGCACCAAGGACAAGTCCAAGCTTGGTGCCAACGCGATGCTCGGGGTTTCGCTGGCCGTCGCGCGCGCCGCAGCAGAAAGTGCCGAGCTGCAGCTTTTCCGTTATATCGGTGGGCCCAGCGCCCACGTGCTCCCGGTGCCGATGATGAACATCGTCAACGGCGGTGCGCATGCCGACAACAACGTCGATGTACAGGAGTTCATGATCGCGCCAATCGGCGCCGCGTCCTTCTCCGAGGCGATGCAGTACGGCACCGAGGTCTACCACTCGCTGAAGTCCGTTCTCCAGGCCAACGGCTTGTCCACCGGTCTCGGCGACGAGGGTGGGTTCGCGCCGAACCTGGCCGGTAACCGCGAGGCGCTCGAGCTGATCAGCACGGCGATCGAGAAGGCCGGTTTCAAGGTCGGCACCGATATCGCATTCGCGCTGGACGTGGCCGCGACGGAGTTCTACGCGAAGAACAAGTACACGTTCGAAGGCAAGAAGCAGAGCTCCGACCAGCTGGTGACCTACTACGAGTCGCTGCTGGCAGACTTCCCGATCGTGTCGCTCGAGGACCCCCTCGACGAGGAGGACTGGGAGGGCTGGGTCGCGCTGACTGCGCAGCTAGGCGACAAGGTCCAGATCGTCGGAGACGACCTGTTCGTGACTAACCCGGAGCGTTTGCAGCGCGGCATCGACGGCGGCGCGGCCAACGCGCTGCTGGTGAAGGTCAACCAGATCGGCACCCTCACCGAGACCCTGGACGCGGTCAACCTCGCACACCGCAACGGCTACCGCTGCATGATGTCGCACCGTTCCGGCGAGACCGAGGACACCACGATCGCCGATCTCGCCGTCGCTACCGACTGCGGCCAGATCAAGACCGGCGCGCCGGCGCGTTCCGAACGCGTCGCAAAATACAACCAGCTGCTGCGGATCGAAGAAGAGCTCGATGACGCGGCCCGGTACGCCGGTCGCGGCGCGTTTCCGCGGCTCGCGCGTAAGTAAGGGCACAACCCACTCCGATGGCATCCTCTTCCCGGTCACCAGCACCTCGCCGTTCGTCGCGGCAGGGGCCGGCGGCAACCTCCGGTCGTTCCTCGGCATCACGCGCCCGTTCGAGCCGCCCCTCGACGCGGGCCACCAGCCGTCCGACTAAGCGCCCGGCAGATCGACCGACACGGGTCCGACGTACCGCGGCGCAGCCGACCCGTGTTACTCCGGGCACCGCATCCCGGGCGCGTAGCAGGCCAGGCGGAATCACCGGGCGCACCATCGTGCTCAGCGCGCTCGTGATCGGTGTCGTACTACTGCTGATCCTGCCGGTGTCCAACTACCTGCATCAGAAGTCGCAGATCGACCAGATCCAGCAGCAGATCGCGGATCGGAAGCAACAGATCAGCAAACTGACCGACAAGAGCCAGCTGCTCGATGATCCGACGTACATCAAGGCTCAGGCCCGCGAGCGGCTCAACTACGTGCTGCCCGGCGACAAGGTGTACGTCGTGTCCAACAATGGTCCCGGCTCCCCGACCGACACTAAGAAGAAGAAGTCCGCCGACGAGAAGAAGAAACAGGCGGGTTCGGCGCTGACTGACCTCGCGAAGTCGATCGAAGAGGCCGACAAGGGCAAATGAGCGACTCGTATGAGCCACATGAGCCGTTGAGTGACGAAGACCGGGTGGCAGTGCATCACCAGCTCGGTCGTCAGCCGCGTGCCATGCGCGCCGTCGCGCACCGATGTCCATGCGGGCTGGTCGACGTCGTACAGACGTCACCGCGGTTGGAGGACGGTACGCCGTTCCCGACGATGTACTACCTGACCTGCCCTCGCGCAGCGTCCGCGGTCGGCACTCTGGAAGCCGACGGCATGATGCGCGAGATGACCGAGCGGCTCGGCACCGACCCTGAGCTCGCGGCGAGGTACCGGGCCGCCCACGAGGACTACCTCGCGCGCCGCAACTCGATTGAGTCGTTGGGGCACGAGATCACGGCGGGCGGAATGCCAGATCGGGTCAAGTGTCTGCACGTGCTTGTCGCGCACTCGCTCGCCGCCGGGCCAGGTGTCAACCCGCTCGGAGACGAGGCGCTCGCGGCTCTACCCGACTGGTGGAAGTCCGGCCCCTGCGTCGATGTCGAAGCGCCGCTGCCCAAGAAGCGTCGCAAACCATGACTGTTCGCCGGGTCGCCGCCATCGACTGCGGCACCAACACTATCCGGCTGCTCATCGGTGACGTCGCCGATGGCCGCGTGCAGGAGGTCTGCCGGTTGATGGAGACCAACCGGCTCGGCGCGGGTCTCGGCGCGACCGGAATGATCAGCGTCGAAGCCATGCAACGCAGCGCCGCCGCGTTGGAGGTATTTGCCGCCCAGATCGATCGGTTGCAACCGGACGCGTTGCGGATGGTCGCCACCAGCGCGAGCCGCGATGCCCGCAACAGTGGCGATTTCGTCGAACTGGCTCGTGCCACCGTCGGCGTACCACCCGAGGTCATCAGCGGCCAGGAGGAAGCGCAGCTGTCCTTCGCCGGCGCGACCGTTGGGCTCGACCCGAGCGTCTGCAGGTTGGTAATTGACATCGGTGGTGGGTCGACGGAGTTCGTTGTTGGGGACACCGCGGTACGCGGCTCGCACTCGACCGACATGGGCTGCGTGCGCCTTACCGAACGCCACCTGAAGCACGATCCGCCTAACGCTGCTGAACTAGTCGCCGCACGCTCCGACGTGCTAGCCGCGATCAATGAGGCTCGGGAGCGGGTCGACATTGCCAGCGCGACTCGGCTCGTCGGGGTCGCCGGAACCGTCACGACCATTGCCGCGATCGCGCTCGAGCTTCCGGCGTACGACGCGGCGGCCATCCACCAGTCAGTTATCACGGCCCCACAGATCGCGGATATCACTGAGATGTTGACGCGCGCAGACTTCGCGACCCGGCGCGACATTCCCGTCATGCACCCCGGTCGCGTCGACGTCATCGCGGCCGGTGCGCTCATCCTCGACACGATCATGCGGGAACTCGGCTTCGATGCGCTGACAGCCAGCGAGACCGATATTCTGCACGGCATCGCGCTGTCGATCGCCTAGCTCCCTTCGGCGGGCTCAGGGCAAGTTTTCCACAGGCCGCGCGTCGTCCACAGGCCCGGCTCGACGTCGTACGACGCGGCGTGCCTGATGCGTAACTTCATGAGCGAGAAGGCAATCTGGCAACTTCGTTCAGGGAAGCGGCGATGGCGGCAGCGATCACGTTCGACAATCTGGTGGGGCAGGCGATTGGCGACCCGCTAACGATTTGCGAGTCCGTGCTCGTGGCGAACTCGACCGAGGCCGAAGCCTTGGCCGCCGTGTTCCAGGCCGCGGGCGCGAGTACGGCGGAGTCCGCGATGCGTGCGCTGGAGGCGCAACAACTCGCCGAGGCCGCGGCCATGATCGACGACCAAACGCCCGTCCAGCTCATGGCTGAGGTGACGGCGACCCAGACCAGCCTCGATATCAACTCGACCCAGCTCAACTTGATCGGCAGCATTCTCGCGGAGGTCGGCGGCCAGATCCGCGCCACACAAGCAAAGCTATACATCTTGCTGGACAATATGTACGCCGATATCGCGGCTGCGGCATCGACGTACGAGTGCGCCGTACTCTATGACCCGGCCAGTGACGCGGTATTGCACGAGCAGTGCGCCCAGGCTGCGGTCGCGTCGATCAACACCACCGCCACGCACGCCCAACAGCTCGTTCAGGCCTACGACGCGTTCCTTACCGACCATCTCGGCACGCTTCATACCGACTACGGCTACGTCCCGCCGGCCGCTCTCAACGACGGCGCGTCGCTCGCCGGCTCCGCGGTGTACCAGTCGCTCCTCGCCGGGATGCCGGGCGCGTCTACACGGCCCGATCAGGTGCAACAGTGGTGGAACGAGCGCAGCGAATCCGAGAAGGTCTGGCTGATCGACAACCAAGGTGCCGCGCTGTCGGTGATGCACGGCCTTCCGGCGCTTGTGCTCAACCTTGTCAATCGGCGCGAGCTCACCGACGACGCGTCCAGCGTCGACTCGCAAATTGCCATGCTTGAAGCGCAGAAGACATCACTGATGCGGATCTGTGGCGTGAGCGACGCGAGCGACGTGTTCGACCATCCGGAGATCTTCGCGTCCAATCCCGAGGCGGCGGGAGAGCTGGCCGGCGTGCTACCCGCCCTTGCCGGTTTGAAAGTTCGGCAAACCAATATCCACGGCGTACAAAATGGCGCGAAGACCGTTGCCAAGGCCGACGGTACGGCGTACAAGACGTACCTCCTGGACTACGACGACCTCGGATCCGCCGACGACGGGGAAGCGGTCGTCGCGATCGGCAACCCCGATGATGCCACCGACATCGCTGTGCTCGTGCCGGGCACGACGAGCAGCGCGCGTACTTTGACTGGTTATGTCAACGCCGGCGGCGACCTGTACGCCGAGATGGATGAGGCGAATCCCGATTCCGTCAAGTCGGTGATCGCTTATCTGGGAATGGACTCACCCGACACACTCGTGCACGCCGCGATACCGACGTACGCAAATGACGCGGCGCCGGAGCTTGCCGCGGACATCGCCGGCTACGCCGAATCCAACCTCGCCGCCACAGGCGTCGACCCGCACCTCACCGTCATCGGGCACTCGTACGGATCGCTCGTGGTCGGGATGGCACTAGAGTCGGCTGGCCTGATCGCCGACGACGTCGTATTCGTTGGCTCGCCGGGCGTCGGTGTGAAGGACGTCGGCGAACTGCACATGGACGGCGAGCACGTGTACGCCGCGATTTTGCCGGGCGATGCCATCAGCCACGTCAATGACATCTTCGATACGAAGGCAGGTTCGACCGTAGGGGTACCGGACGGGGCGCTGTTCGGTCATAACCCCGCGCGCGAGTCGTTCGGCGGCGTCGTCTTCGACACTGACGAAGACGGCGGGCATGGGGACTACTTCGGCTATGGGACAACCCAGCTGGACAACATAGCGGCGATTGCGACTGCCCAGTACGACAAGGTCACGCTCGACTAACGCTCTGCGCCGGGGGTAAGCATGATCGTGTCGAGCACTTCCGCGCGCGGCCGCTCTGGTGTGTAGACCCGCCGGTCGAGTGCGATCACGAACGTCGTACTCCACATGCCTGCGGCCGCGACCCTCGCGGTCAGGTCTGGATGGAGCCGCCGTAGTGGTGGGGTTCGGTAAATGATCTCTTCGTCGATCGTGAGCAACTGCTCCCGTAGCGCGCCTAAATGGTCGTGCCAGGTGCTACGCGAGCGCCACAGCTCGGTTGCCAGCGGCTGCGAGAACGCGGTGTCGGCCTCGATGAAAGTCAGCACCGCGTCGCGGTGAGCGCGCGTACCGCCGCGAGTGGGTTGTCGGCCCGTGCGGCATCCTTCATGGTCGCGACCAGCAGGCCGACACGGTCGTCGATCAGCGCTGCAACCAGGGCGTCCTTACTGTGGAAGTTGTAGTAGACGGTGCCTTTCGCGACGCCTGCGGCCGCGGCGATCTCGTCGACGCTGACCTGATCCACGGCGCGCAGCCGGATGGGCGCAATCGCCGCGGTGTAAAGTTTCTCTCGGGGCGCGAGCAGGCGTGCGCTGACTTTTCGGGCTGGTTGTTGCGCGTTGGTCATGCTCATCAGAGCACCATTGCCGGACGGAGCCGTTTGAGCGACCATCGGCGGTCCGAGCGTGCCGGATCAATGCCCACGAGGGCGGTGGCAACGACGTACACGACAATCGCTTGGCCGACACCGATGACGGCGGACGGCAGCCACCCGCCGAGCGCGGTCTGGAACGCGGCGCCCCCGAGGCGAGCGCGCGGTTGGACAGCGGCCGGACAAGCAAGAACAACACGCGCGAGCCGATCCACATACTCAGCCCGAGAAAGAACGGTGCTAGCCCGGCGCCGTAGTTGCCGGCCGACGAGACTGCGGCGTTCTGGACCTCGAGCGGGTCGCCGATCTGATCAGCGGTCTTGGCCCGAACGGCCGGGTCAGGATTGGGCACCTCGCCCGCGCCTCTGCGCAGTTGTGTGCTCAGCTCGGCCGCGACGTCTTTGCCAGCGCGCACGACCGTCTCGTCGCCCTCGGTGACCGGCTGGTCGGAGTTGACGATGG
>CAJDTT010000131.1_pt1 | contig 11818 bp, 14 predicted proteins | sample 7389841 | NCBI WGS metagenome assembly CAJDTT01 (sample SAMEA7055655, study PRJEB34461) | soil metagenome | biome: terrestrial ecosystem; feature: Peninsula; material: soil | place: Antarctica | collected 2016
TGACTTGCGGCGCCCGAAGGTCTCTGAGTACCTGCATCTTGAGCCGACGGTCGGCCTGACCACCGTGCTCATCGGGCGGATCGACGTCGAGGACGCGATCCAGCCGTGGGGTGACAGTGGCCTGCACGTGATCTCCAGCGGCGCGATCCCGCCGAACCCGGCCGAAATGCTGCAGTCGAAGGCGATGACCGCGACCCTTACGGCGTTGCGTGAGCATTACGACGTCATCCTTATCGACGCGCCACCGCTGCTGCCAGTGACCGACGCGGCGGTGCTCGCGCAGCAGGCCGACGGTGCGATCCTCGTCGTACGGCACGGAAAGACGACCAAGGAGCAGGCCTCGCTCGCCGTCCAGCGACTTGATTCCGTCGACGCGCGACTCCTTGGCACGGTCTTTAACATGACGCCCGAAAAGGGCGGCGCAGGTTATGGCTACGGGTATGGCTATGGATATGGCTACGCCCCGCAGAAAGACGTCCAACTCACCGACGCCGAGACCGCAGTTAGCGGCAAACGTCAGCGCAAGCGGGTCGAGAAGCCAGAACAGCCCGCGCAGGACGCGCCGACGGACGAGATCCAGCGGATTCGCTGACACTGCCGGCCTGCCGGGGTTTCGACTCTGGTCGCTGCGCTCCCGACGCTCAACCAGCAGTGGATAGGGCGCTCGCTGCTCAACCAGCAGTGCGGACAGCAGATTCGGCCGGGATCCTTCTCTATCGGCGGTTGTAGCCCTAAATGCTAAGGCGCTATGGTCGGACTAATCGTCCTCTATTTGGGCGCAGTGATCCAACCGAGAGATGGTGACCTGGCATGAATATTCCGTACCGCGGTATGCCCGCGACAATGTGGAGCCCCCCGACGCCGCAGCTTATCCGAGGCGCCCGGATGATCATCATTGGTTATCAAGCCGAACCGGACGCGCTCGCCGAGATGCTGCCGCCCGGCCTGACGCCACACCCGAACAATCTTGTGCAGATGAATATGTACGCCGTCGAGGCCGATCAGACCAGCGGTTTCGGCGCCTTCTCGCTCACCTACCTGACCGTCGAGATCGCCGACCACGACAGCCTCGCCGCCGAGGGCACGCTGCCGATTCCCGGACGATTCTTTGCCTACTACTGGAACAGCTCCCCGAGAGTCCTGGCGTACGCACGCGAAGGCGCGGGTATCCCTGCGCTCCCCGGTGTACGGCGCTCGAACGTTACCGACGGCGTACTCACCTCGACCCTGTCGGTCGACGATCAAGACGTCATCACTGCGCGGGCATCGGTCACCGACACCCCGGCTGGGACTCTGGGCGGACACCTCAACTACTACGCGCACCGGCAGATCCCGCGACCAGAAGGCGGCACCGCCGCACTGAGCGAACTAATCGAACTTCCGTTGCCGTTCGTGGTCGATCTATACGAGGCCACCGTCGATGACATCTCCTTCAGTTTTCCGGAGGGTCACCCTGCGGCCAGACTCACACCTGTCACGCCACTCAACACTCCATCCGTCCTGTACGGCGACGTCACATTCACCTATTCGATGGGCCGCACGATCAGGGACTACCTCCAAGAACCATAAGCAACGCCCCGTTGATCTGCCGCGCCGTTGGGGTCGCTAGCGGGTGAGGCCTTTTGCGATGGTGGACGTGGCCTTGGCGATGACGCCGGCGATCTGATGATGCTTCTGCGCCGAGGCTCGGTAGGGGTCCTCGATGTCGTAATGGTCAAGCGTGACGTCACCCCGATGCGCGAACGCCGCGGCCACGATCTCGCGCGGATCACCCGCCGGATGCGGCTTCGAGTCGAGAAGTTCGACCAGCTGGGCAAACTCGAGGATCGTGTACGTACGCCGCAACGCCCGCGGCACCTGCTCCAGCACGAACGTGCGGTGCTCGCGGGCCGCCGTCAGGATCAGCCCGGCGGTCTCGATGTCGCGTGCGGTCAACTGCTTGGACCGGAACTCGGTCGGGTCTCCACCGAGCTTGCGCAGTTCCGCCGCGGCGTCGGCGTCCATCTCCGAGGCATCCCAGCCACGGATGCCGGCGCTGCTTACGACGTACTCGATCGTGCCGTCGGCGGCGTCGCCGGCGAGATCGGCACGCAGCAGGTATTCGGCCATCGGTGAGCGGCAGATGTTCGCCGTACACACGACGAGGACGCGAAACGTGTCGGGGATCGGCGTAACGGACGGCGTCAAGGGGTCGAATTCCATGTCACGGCTCCGTCCTGGCTGACCTGCAGAGCATCGTCAACCTGCGCATAAACAACGTTGCCGACGCCGTCGATGGCCTTCGGCGCCGTGCCGGTGAGGCAGGCCGTCTGTTTCCAGGTCACGCCGGCGTCCTCGGTGGTGAACGCCGCCGCCGGGCAGTCCGACGAAGTGGCGAGCGCGAACCCGCGCGAGGCATTGACGAAGGCGATCGCCGCGGCATTTGGCAAGTTGCCCGCCACATCCCACTTCGCGCCTCGGTTCTTGGTTACCCGCACGTCGCCGTTCTTGCACGCGACGTACGTCTGCTGCACGGACAACGTGCTGAACGCGACCGGGGTGCAGCCGACCTCGACCGCGCCGTCCGGGGAGAAGATCTGCGTCGAGGCGGGATCGGTACTGAAGTACCACGCTCCCCCGGCGGACTCGCTGATCCAGGTCGCGCCGCCGTCGCGGGAGCGGTAGAGCGTCGGCTGGCAGCTCGCGTCGGTGCCGATGAACCAGAAGTTGTTGGAGGCCTGCGCGGACAGCCGCAGCACCTGGCTGACCTGCTGACTTGTCGGCGTGAAGGTCGCGCCCTTGTCGGTCGAGTATTCGACGGTCGCGGTGCCACCCGACGTGCAGTCCCCGCCGTTGCTGCGCAACACGGTGCCGTCGCCACCTACCGCGAGTAAGGCCCGGTTCGCGTTCTTCTTCGCCGGCGTAATCGCCGCGGACGTGCTGGTCGGCGCCGCCGTGCTGCCGCCCTCCTGGGACTGTTGCGAGGTCGCGGCGGCGTTGGACGAGGAAGGGGTTGGTACCGAATGAGAGTGCCGGATCGCTAGCCCGACCAGCACGACGTCAGCGACGAGCAACGCGGCTACCGCGCCGATCGCGAGGTTCTTGCGCATAGTCGCTGCCTCTCGGGTTGAGTGTCCAGTGTGACGGGTGGGAATAGCGCCACCGTACAGACCCTAATGTGTACGCCGCCGCGATGGCACTCTGTCGCCAATTCGTGACTGCAACATCACCGCTGAGCAGGACCGACGTCGTCACGGTTGGTCACAATCACCGCGACCTGGTCGTAATCGCGCTGGCATCCTCACTACTCCGCATGGCGATCGGCATTCCCGGTCGCCCGCGACTTGTACGATACGATTCGTGAGTTGTACGATTCAGCTATGGCAACGATGAACATCAGTGACGCGCGGGACCATTTGTCCGACGCGGTAGAGACCGCGCGCACCGAAGCGGTATTTGTAGAGCGCCGCGGTCGCCTGGCTGGCGTGCTGATAAGTCCCGAGCGCTACGAACAGCTGATGAGTGCCCTGGAAGACGCCGAGGATGTCACGGCCTTCGATGCGGCGATCGCCGAGGAGGGACCGAACATCCCCTGGGAGCAGGTCAAGGCTGACCTCGGCTGGGAGTGAGCGCGTATCGCATCGAGCTTCGTGCGGCGGCAGTCCGCGCCATGCGCAAGCTCGACCCTCAGATCCGCCGGCGGGTCCAAGGTGCCATCGCTTTGCTCGCCCAGGATCCGCGCCCGCCGGGCGCACGTGCACTCCAGGGCCGCCCGGGTTTTCGAGTCCGGGTCGGCGACTACCGGATCATCTATACGGTCGAGGACGACGTACTGTTGGTCGTCCTCGTGCGCCTTGCGTATCGACGAGACGCCTACGACCAGTAGCCGGCGACCACATATCGCTGCCCTCGCTGCCACGCGTTCACAGCAGCTCAATACGGCACCCGGGGCCGGGGGCGTTGACCAACCGCGCGTCGGTGGTCAGCAACGCAGTGGCATCGGTCATCTCGGTCAGCGCGACGTAGGTGGCATCGTAGGCGCTGAGGTTGTATCGCAGCTCCCACATTCTCGGTCGGAGCACCTGGTCAGCGTCAACTGGACAAATCCTTCGAGCGCAAAAGTCCCCTGCTCCTCGCTGAGGACGCTGCGGCGGACCAGGCCCCTCAGCACATGCGTGACTTCACTGTCGATCAGGTGCGGGGCCGCCAACTCCTCGTTGCCGAGCCGCGCCGGGTCGAGGTCCCCAGCAAGGAGTTCGACAACAACGCCGGCGTCGAGGACCTTCACTCGCCTCGCCCCTCGTGCAGCACGGCCAAAATAGTGTCACGGTCCGGCTGGCCCTGAACCTGTGCCTGGGTCCGGCGGATGACCTTGGCGTTGTCCCGCACGACGTGCGCACGCCTGGCGATGTGTTCCAGTTCGCGCAGCATGTACTTAGTCAGCGACATACCCTGCGCCGCGGCGGCCTCTGTAAGCGCGTCGTGTACATCGTCAGGCACGTCCCGAACGTGGATGACCTTCGACATTTTCGACCTTTCAACCGGTGGGTGCAAACTGCACCCATAATATCCCGGACGACGTACCAGTGACCGGGCGTGGTGGGTCGTTAATAGTGCTTATGCGACATATCGCAAGTGGGACCGGACGGCACGCGAATTCCGGTAAGATCGAGCGCCGTTACTGATCACAAATACCGACTCACCTGGGGAAGCGCGTGGCTGACGATTCGCGAGAGGATCCGTCGTACGAAGACGACGATCTGACCCTGGACGAGATCGGTGAAGAGGCGCCCGAGAACTCCGCGGGAGCGGGCACGCCGAGGCGTGGTTTCATCCGGCGCCACAAGGTGCTGACCGGTTTCCTGACCCTCATCGTCCTGCTCGTCGGGTCGGTGGTCGGCTTCGGGCTCTACCTCAACAGCAAGCTCAGCGGCATCGACACCTACACCAGCCAGATCAACCCGGCCGACCGTGTCCCGCGTGAGGACACCGGCAAGTCTGGCCCACCCGCACTCAACATCCTGATGATGGGCGCCGACCACTCCGACACGACATCGATCGCCCAACAGGTCGCCAGCGGCAAGTGGGACAAGGGTTCCATGCGTTCGGACACGATGATGCTGGTGCACATCCCGTCGGATCGCTCCGCGGTGTACGTCGTATCGATCCCCCGCGACTCCTGGGTCCCGGTGCCCGGCTACGGCACCAACAAGATCAACGCGGCGTTCTCCTACGGCGGGCCCGACCTCGCCGTACAAACCGTCGAACAGCTCACCAACATGCACATCGACCACGTCGTGATGATCGACTGGAACGGCTTCAAGGACCTGACCACCGCGCTCGGCGGCGTCGAGGTCAACATTCCCGGTGAAGGCATGCAGAAACTGCAGGGGCAGGCCGCGCTCGACTACGTGCGGACCCGCAAGACCCTGCCGAACGGCGACTTCGACCGGATCAAGCGGCAGCAGAACTTCCTGCGCCAGGTCATGAAGCAGACCTTCGACTCGGTCTCGATCACCAACATCGGCATGCTCACGGACATCCTCGGGATCTTCACCAGCAACACGACCGTCGACTCCGAGCTCACGCCCTCAGTGATGCGCGACCTGGCCTGGGAGATGCGCGGCATCAAGTCCTCCAAGATCGCGTTCATGACTGCGCCGTACTCCGGCACCGGAATGGTCGGTGACCAGAGCGTGGTGTTCCTCGACGCGCAGAAGGACGCGCTGCTGTTCGCGGCGATGAAGAAAGACGAGATGCAGAAGTACATCCAGCAGTACCAGCCCGCGCAGCTCGGCAACCCGGACCAGATCAACTAAGACCGCGCAGAGTAGCGTCCGACGCCATGACCGAGAAGCAGCCTTTCGATGTGGTCCGGCGCTATGACGGGTTCGAGTTGCGCCGCTACCCGTCCCATGTCATCGCTGAGGTCACCGTCGAACAGCCCTTCGAGCAAGCGGGAAACACGGCGTTCAGGTACCTCTTCGGCTACATCACCGGCCAGAATCGGTCTAAAACCTCGGTAGCGATGACCGCACCCGTCGCGCAGCACGGCACGCAGGAGGGTGGGTACGTCGTCGCGTTCGTGCTGCCCGCGTCGATGACCGAGAAGTCCGCACCGGAACCGACCGACCCGCACGTCTCGATCCGCACGGTGCCGCCGAGCCTGGCGGCCGTGACCCGCTACTCCGGCCGCTGGTCGCAGGACTCCTACGACCGCCATTGCCGTTCCTCGCTTCAGGCGATCGAGGCCGAGGGTTTGAAGGTCGTCGGGACGCCGCGCTTCGCCCGGTTCGACCCGCCGTTCAAGCCCTGGTTCCTGCGCCACAACGAAGTGGTCGTCGACGTGGCCGAGAACCCTGGGGCACCGGAGTAGACGCTGTCGCGGTCACCGGCTCGGCAACGCCGTCAGTCGCCAATCACACGAACGGGCCCACCCAAACTGCGGTGAACGTAAGGTGCAAGAAGTAACTCGTGTCAAGCGAGCGCCTTGTGGCAGTGCCGCACGGATTCGATAGCAGGACGGCAATTATCGGATGGCTCTTCGCGAGAGGGTGCGACGGATCACTGATCACCGCGCGGTGATCGGTGACCGGCTGCGCAGACCGCGCCTCAGGTCGGTTGGATACCTCATCGCGGCCACCGAGCACCATCAATTTGGCCGCTGCTGCGCTGGAAGTCCCCCAAACCGAGCCGCATCCTGAGATGACCGATCCCAAGCCCGACTTTGATCCGCCGCCGACACCGGAGCCACCAACATCGGCGGCACGGCGGGGTCGTCGCTACGCGCGGCTCCGACTGTCGATGGGCCGCCACCCAGCCGACCTGATTCGGATGATCGTCGCCGCCGCGGTAGTGCTCGCCTGCTACTTCGCGACCAGGTCGTCCGGGGTCAATCCGGTCGAGACCACGATCTTCGCGCAACTGGAGCGGCTGCCCGGGTGGACGACCCGCGGCTGGGAAGTGCTGGCGTTTTTCGGGTCGTGGCCGGGGATCGCGGTGGCCGCCGCCGTGGCGGTCTACCTCGGGCGAACGCGGATGGGGATTTCGCTAGCGCTGTCCGGAACATTGGCCTGGATGCTCGCGCTTGTCATCCAATGGACGTCCGGCCCGCGTGCGGTACAGGTAGATGCGTTGGACGGCCTGCTTCGTGGCCCGGGTCCGGGCGGCTTCCTGTTCCCGTCGACACATGCAGCCGTGATTGCGGCCTTAGCGACCGCGGCCGGCCCGTACCTGACCCGCCCCACCAAGGTCACATCCTGGGTGCTGGTGATTTTGACCGCGACTGGCGATATTTTCTCGGGTAGCCACCTACCGCTTGGTGTCTTCGCCGGCGCGGTGCTGGGCTGGGGCACCGGCACGCTCTTTCACGTGCTGCTCAAAGCTCCTGGGCGCGGAACCTCTCAGCTGGCGGTTCAGTTGGCGCTCGAGCGAGCCGGGATCAAGGGCGCGCAGATCACCCTGGTACGTCGCTGGTTTCTGCATCCGCTGGAGTACAAGATCGTCACGGTCGACGGTGAGCGACTGCAGCTGAAGATCGTCCGGCGGATGCACCGACGTGCCGGGCCGGCGTACACAATCCGGCGCGCACTCGCCTCGCTCGAGGTCGAGCACGACCCCGGGCTGTCCACGCCGCGGCACGAGGTCGCGCACGAGGCCTACGTGACGCTGCTCGCCGAACGGGCCGGCGTCGGCACGCTCCCGGTGCTTCTGGCCGGAGAAATCGCGCACGGACCGCCGTACCTGATCCGTCGAAGCCTCGAGGGGCGACCCCTGTCGACGTGCGACGCCGACTTCGTCAGCGACACCACACTCGACGAGATCTGGTCCAATATGCGTGCGCTCGACGCCGCCCACATAACCCACCATGATCTGCAGGCTAAGAACGTCTTCATCGACACGGACGGTCATCCACACCTCGTGGACTTCACGCTGAGCCGGGTCGGCGGGCCGGCCGAGCAACGAAACCAGGATGCGGCCGAAATGCTCGTATCGCTCACCTCGGTCGTGGGCGTCGACCGGGCGGTCACCAGCGCCGTACGCTGCATGCCGACACGGACGCTGGAGGCCGCGCTGCCCTACCTGCAGTGGCTCGCGCTGCATCGTCAACTACGTAAGCAACTCACCGGACGCAACGCCACGCTGCTGGAGTTGCGAGAGGCGCTCGCCGACCTCATCGGTGCGCCGCCGCCGACGTTTCGCGCGCCCTTACGCCCGACGACGCTCGTCATGTTGGTGGGCGGCGGTATCGCGGTGTACCTACTGCTGCCCCAGCTGTCGAGCACGGTCTCGGTCGTGCACAGTTTCGGTAAAGGGGACTGGCGATGGCTCCTCGCCACCGCCGTGCTGGGTCTGCTCGGCGTGGCTGCCTCGGGACTGTCCATCATCGGCTCGAGCCCCGCCCGACTGCCGTTCGGCAAGACCATGGCTGTGCAGTTGGGTGCGGCGTTCACCGGCCGTACGACCGCGGCCGGTATCGGTTTCTACACAATCAACGTCGCGTTCATGGAACGTCTCGGTCGACGTCGCTCCCAGGCAGTCGCCGTCGTCGCGCTGAACCGGGTCGCCATGGGTTTCGTCAGCGCCATCGCCACCGTCATCGGCATCCTGCTCATTGGCACCGTCGTACCGATTCACGACATCAACATCCCGCACAGCTGGCAGCTCATAGTAAGCGTCGGAGTGATCCTCGCTGCCGTGATCGCGTTCCTCGTCTCGCCGTACGGACGTCGACGGATCTGGCGTCCGCTGATGGGGCACGCCCGCGTCATGCTCGGTGAGCTCTCCGCGGCGCTGCGCAGACCGCTGCGCGCCGCCCAGCTGTTCGGCGGGTGCCTCGCCTACCTCGTCGTGTCCGCATTCTCCCTGGCAACCGCCCTCGCCGCGTTCACACCGCACGTCCCGCTGGGCCCGGTCCTCGCGGTGTACGTCGTGGGATCGGTCCTGGGCAACATGGTGCCCACACCTGGCGGGCTGGGCGCGGTCGAAGGCGCGTTGATCGCCGGCCTGACCGCGATCGGGATCAGCCCGACGACCGCGATTGCCGCGGCACTGGCCTCGCGCCTGTTGTCATTCTGGCTGCCAGTTGCGCCCGGGATTGCCGCCTACCGGCTGCTACAGCACTACGGCACCATCTGAGTCCGGACCGCATGCTCGGTACGCCGGATTCAGGCGACCGCACGCCCGGGCGAGTTGCCGCCCGGGCGCACGGTACATCGCCCTAGTACCAGTGTTTGCGTCCACCGATAGCGCGACCGGTGCCGCCGGCGATCGCCAGGACCGCGCCGATGACGACGGCGATAATACCGAGGATCCAGATAATCTGGACACTCGTCACGAAACCGATGATCAGCAAAATGACGCCTAAAACAATCACGGTATGTCCCCTCCTTCATTTGACGGACGGAGCGCTAAGCCACTCCGAGTTAACAAGGGCACATTACTGGGTGAACTGGCGTAACGACGGCACATTCCACCATTTGCAATTTGACGCGCCGCCCGACCGGCCACCGCACCGCCTCCGGAGCACCGTTCATGGCGGTCCCACGGGACTACGCCGTTCTGGTGCGACTGCGAATCAGCACCGCGTCGGTGACGGCGAGCAGGATGCTAGCGAGGCCCGCGACGAACCCGGCGACGATCGATGCGATGCCTGGCCGCTCGCCGAAATACCACGCCTGGGGTATGCGACTACTGCACGCGGACGACGACAGCAGCTGCCTCCGCGGCGAGGATCGGAACATGACCACAACAACGACTCCGGCCCACCGCCGGGAGGACGCGATCAGCCTGCGAGCGGTCGCGAAGAGCTACGCCGGACGTCCCGCGGTGCACCCCACGACCTTGACCCTCCGCCGAGGCGAGACGGTCGCGCTGCTCGGTCCAAATGGTGCTGGCAAATCGACGACGATCGGCATGATGCTCGGGCTGATCGCACCCGATGCCGGCGAAGTCCGCGTGGTCGGTGCCTCCCCGCGCGAGGCCGTGCGCGGCGGGCGCATCGCCGCCATGCTGCAGGACTCCGGGATGATGCCCGGGGTGCGGGTCGCTGAGCTGGTGCGGCTGGGCGAGCGGCTGTATCCCGACTCGATCTCGACCGACAAGGCCCTCGGCCTGGCCGGGCTGACCGATCAGCGCAGCCGCCGCGTGGACCGGTTGTCCGGAGGGCAGGCGCAGCGGTTGCGGTTCGCGCTGGCGATGGTCGCCAACCCCGACGTCCTGGTACTGGATGAACCGACCCGGGCGCTGGATGTGCAGGGGCGCAACGAGTTTTGGGTCGCGATGCAGGCTGGCGCCGCGCGTGGCACCACCGTACTGTTCGCTACTCACTACCTCCAGGAGGTCGATGAGAACGCCGACCGGGTGGTCATCATGGCCCACGGCCGGGTGATCGCGGACGGCACACCCGAGGACATCCGCACCCGCACCGGGATCAGCACGGTCCGGGTCACGTTGGACCGCGGGACCGAGAGGCTCACACACGTCGACGGGGTGCGCAGCATCGACATTCACGGCGGTCGCGTCACGGTCAGAACTACGAACCCGGACGCGGCCGTGCGCGCGATCACCGCCGAGCCCGATACCTGGCACGGTATCGAGGTCACCCCGCCGAGCCTGGACGAATCGTTCTTGTCCCTCACCGAGACGACTGCAACCGAGGAGCGAAAATGACCACGTACTACCTGCGCCTGGAGATTGTCCGGATGCTGCGCGACCCGAAGTACCTAGCCCTCGCGGTGGGCGCTCCGATCGGCTTCTACCTACTGTTCGCGGGCTTGTTCGGAGGGGGCCGCCCGGTGCCCGGGCAGTTGTCGGGCGCGGTGGAGATCATGGTCGCGATGGCGGCGTACGGCGCCATCTGGGCCGTGTTGTCGACCACCGGACCGCGCATCGCCGAGGAGCGTCAGATCGGCTGGCTGGAGCAGGTCCGGGCGATGCCACTGCCGCCCGCAGTGGCGTTGGGCTCCAAAGCGATCGCCGGGGTCGCGACCGCGTTACCGGCGGTCGTCCTGGTCTGTATAACCGCGATGGCGGCCAAGGGCGTACATCTCGCACCCGCCCAGTGGCTCGGCCTCGTGGCAGTGATCTGGCTGGGCACCCTGCCGTTCGCGGCTCTAGGGATAGCGATCGGCTTCTGCGTCAACTCGGAGGTTGCCTATCCGCTCAGCTACGGGCTGTATATGGCGATGTCGGCCCTGGGCGGGCTGTGGGTGCCGCCGGCAATCCTGCCCGCGGCGATGCGAAACATCGCCGACTGGCTACCCACCTACCACTTGGCCAACCTGGGGTGGGCCATCGCCGCCGGGCACTCGCCCGACCTGGTCAGCGTGTTGAACCTGCTCGGATGGACGGCGGCCTTGGCGGCGCTGGCCGTCCTGGCCTACCGGCGCCCAGGACGTTTACGGGCAAGCCGAAACCGTGCCGTCGCGCCGACCGGTTTGGCCACCCCCGGCCGGTTCGGCGCGGATACGCTAGGCGTGTGAACCCGGCCGTGGCGGCACATCCTGCGGGCCGCGCGGCAGGCCTGCGAGCCGATCTCGCGGTGGCTGCCGCGATGGCCGCTATCGTCACGGCAGGTGTTGCCATTGAGATTGCCGGCGCCGGCCACCCCGTGCCGTGGCCGGCCGGCGCCTATCTGATCGCAGTCGGCGTGTCCGCGACGGTGGTGTTCGCCCGGAGGCGGCCGGTGCCGGCCGGGATCGTGATCGTCGGCCTTGTCTCGGTGTATCACTTCACCGGTTATCCCGGCGGCGGGCCCGCGCTGGCGGTGTTCGCGGCGGCGTATTTCATCGCGGCAAGCGATCCGCCGATCCGGACGCTGCTGACCGCCATCGTCGTG
>CAJDTT010000134.1_pt1 | contig 11813 bp, 10 predicted proteins | sample 7389841 | NCBI WGS metagenome assembly CAJDTT01 (sample SAMEA7055655, study PRJEB34461) | soil metagenome | biome: terrestrial ecosystem; feature: Peninsula; material: soil | place: Antarctica | collected 2016
AGCACCGCGCGCGAAGTCGTCGCCGATATCGATCTGACGGGCAAGCTCGCGATCGTCACCGGTGGATACTCGGGTCTCGGGATCGAGACAGTTGCGGCTCTCCACGGCGCGGGTGCCACCGTCATCGTTCCGGCACGGCGCGAGGAGGTCGCGCGCGAGGCGCTGGATGCCCGGGATCTCGGTGACGTCGAGGTCGAAGACCTCGACCTGGCCGATCTCGAGGGCGTTCGGGCGTTCGCGGAGCGGTTCATCGCGAGTGGGCGCAGCATCGACATCCTGATCAACAATGCGGCGATCATGGCGGCGCCGGAAGCTCGGGTCGGCGACGGCTGGGAGTCACAGTTCGCGATCAACCACCTGGGCCATTTCGTGCTCACCAACCTACTTTGGCCCGCTCTTACAGCACAGAATGGCGCTCGGGTTGTGGCGCTCACTTCGACCGGCCACAAGCTCTCTGGCATCCGATTCGAGGATCCCCAGTTCACGAGCGGGTACGACAAGTGGCTTGCATATGGTCAGGCCAAAACCGCCGACAGTCTGTTCGCCGTTCAGCTCGACGCGCTCGGAGCACCGCATGGTGTGCGCGCTTTCGCCGTACATCCGGGCGGAATCATGACCGAGCTGCAGCGACACCTACCTCGAGAAGAGATGGTCGCCGCCGGCTGGATCACCGAGGATGGTTCGGTCAACGAGCGCTTCAAGTCCCCCGAGCAAGGGGCCGCGACCTCCGTCTGGGCAGCCACTTCGCCACTCCTGGATGGAATGGGCGGGGTTTACTGCGAGGATTGCGACATTGCGGAGCCCACCGTAGTTGGCAGCCCCACGGCGCGCGTTCACGGCGTTGACGCGCATGCGATTGATCCCGACGATGCCTCACGACTCTGGTCCTATTCGGCCGCACTGACCGGGGTCGACGCATTCGCCGCGGGATAACGCAAGCCGCATGATCGCCGATATGTGCAGGCCCATTGGCAATCGACAGCGCTCGCTCACTCGGGTGCGGACTCCGAGCCTCTCCGTTATTCCGATCCTCGAGGAGATTGCTAGGAGGGCATCGGCTTTGCGCGTCGCGCGTACATGCTCGTAGCCACCGTAGTGGTAACCACCGTCACGAGGGCGCCCACCAAGATGGCCGCGTCCTCACCAGGCGCGAGCAAACCCGACTGAATCCCAAGGGTCACCGCGGCAATAGGAACGCCGAGTTGCCCGGCGGACGCGAGCGCGAGCAGCCATGGCAGTCCTGTGGTGCGTGCGGCAAGATGTGCCACGGCCGCGGCAATGCCCAGCGACCCGCCAAGCGCAAACATCCCCGGGTGTTCGACGAGCCCTCCAAGGCCGATAGATGCGCCGAGCCAGACGAAGAAGAGTGGGCCGAAGAATCCTTCCGTGATCCCGAAAAGCTGTCGCGCAAGCCGTCGGGGCTCGCCGATCGCCCCCACCACAAGGCCCAGGGCAAACCCGGCCAACATAATCGAAATATGAGTGAACTGTGCCAGCGCGGCCAAGCCGAACAAGAGCAGCAGGCTCACCCTCAGTTCGAGGGCGAACTGCCGTTTCTCGGAGGCACGATGAAACCGCTTGAGGCCGCCCCGACGATCCAGCATGCGCAGGACGGCGAAGAGAACACCGGCGCAGGCCGCGATACCGAGTGCGCCGATCGCGGCGCGAGGCGCATGGGCCGGCTCGATGACCAACGGAAGTGCCACGATGCAGACGAGATCTGCGACCGCGATCTGGACGGTAAGAGCGAGGGTCCCAGCACCTTCGATGTGCAGTGAATCGACGATCGGCAGGATGAGCGCGGCAGACGACGAGGCAATCAGCACCGCATACAGCGCTGCATGTCCCGTGCCGAAGAACGTGGAGAGCACGAACCCCAGCCCTGTCGCGGGAACACCCACCACCACCGCGCCAAGGACCCCTTTGCCGAGTGCGGCCTTAACCTTTTCCTCTCGCAGTGGCACATGGGACCCGACGACAAACATGGTGAGGCCGAAGCCGATGTCCGCCAGCAGGCTGAACGTCGGCTCGGACGCGTGGACCAGGCCGAGCCCCGAGGCACCGATGATCATCCCTGCGACGAGTTCTCCAACTACGAAGGGAATGTTCCACGAGCCTCGCGCGGCAAGCAGCGGCCCGCACAGGCCTGCGAGTACGACAAGGGCAAGGGTCAAGAAACTCACAGGCTCACACTAACCGGGGTTACCCATAACAGAAGTGGTCGCGCTTGGGCCCTGCCAGGAGTCGGTAAGCGCCTCAGCGTCCGAGCTCACGGAGGAAGCCGAGCCGGTAGCCGACGAGTTGGCGCCTGGCTTACCTGCGGTTGTCGGACCCTGCTTGACTCCGTTCCCGAATGACCAAAGAATCGTTAGATCACGACTCATCGGTTCTACTTGATCACGTATTCGTCGTACTGGTATTTCCGGTACTAGAGAGGATCAGACCATGAAATTCGGCCTATTTACGATGCCCGAGCATCCACCGCGGGAAAACTGGACACTCTCATACGACCGAGATATCGACGAGGTCGTTCTCGCTGAGAAACTCGGCTTCGACGAGTACTGGATCGGCGAGCACCGGACCGGAGGATTCGAAAACGTGCCCGCACCAGAGTTGATGATCGCCAAGGCATCCGCGCTAACGCATCGCATCAAGCTGGGCACCGGCGTCATTAACCTGCCCTACCAGGATCCGTTTCTGGTCGCCGAGCGACTGGCGTTCCTCGACCACCTCACCCACGGCCGGCTGCTGTACGGGTTCGGCGGCGGTGGCCTGCCCACGGACCGCGCGCTGTTCGGTATGGATCCCGAAGAGTCGTCACCGCGGACCAACGAGGCGCTCGAGATCATCTGGGACCTGCTGACCTTAGAAGAACCCGTGACATATAAGGGAAAATTCTGGGAAGGTGTCGACCGGCGCCTGCAAGTGGGGCCGTACCAGATGGAACCGCCGTTCGCGATCGCCGGACTGACCGGCACCCACAACTACACCCGGTGCGGCGACAAGGGGTGGGCGGCGATGAGCGTCTACTTCGCGCCCCTGTTCTCCGATGACAACCCGGCAGCACCAGACCTCCGTCAGCACGGCGAGGCGATCATGACCGCGGCGGCGAAGGCCGGACGCGATGTCGACAAGGCCCGCGCGGACTGGCGGATCAGCCGAGAGGTCTACGTGTCGGACAGCAAGAACCAGGCGATGGAGGAGATCCGCGCCGGCGTTCAACTGTCCTACGAGTACCTGCTTGGTCTGGGCCTTGGGGCATTGATGAAGCAGGATGAAAAGATGCCCGACCCGGAGTTGACCTTCGAATGGATGGTCGAGAACATTCCATGGATTATCGGCAGCCCCGAGGACTGCGTGCGCCAGATCCGAGAGGTCGAGGAGACGGTGGGTGGTTTCGGCACGCTGCTGATCAACTCCCGCGACTGGGTGACCACCGACAAGTGGAACCGCTCCCTGGAGCTTTTCGCCCGTTACGTCACGCCGCAGTTCACCCGCAACCAGCATATGAAGCGTCGCCTGGAAAACGCCGACGTCGCGTTGGGTAAAGCCTGATCGCAGCGCAGATGCACGCGGATCCCCGCGCTAATGGGACGAAGAACGTGACGTTGGCGCCGAAGGACCGCGAGGAGCTCATTCTGCGCCGGTTTCAGGAGCAGTAGCGATACGTCTACGAGAAGCTTCCGTTCTACCGCCTGCACTACGACAGGCACGGCTTCCACCCGGACCAGGTCCAGAAGCTAGCCGACTTCACCTCGAAGGTCCCCGTGGCTCCTATTTCGCTTTGGCCTCAGGGCTTTCTGACTCGGATCTGGCTCCCGGCGCCAGGGCCTCATCACGCAGGCCGAGGCGACGCTGAAGAGGCTGACGAATATCCGGATCCCGGTTGCCCTGCTCGACCCCGGCGTACTCCCTGTGACGACCTTCAAGGCCAAGCGGGTCACGGATCTACGAGGCAAACCGTAACGCCGTGAGGGATCGGGTGGCGCTCGGTCAGTGTGCGGCCTCGGGAGTGGCGCGGTCGATGATGGCATCGAGGGCGAGTCCGCGCGGCAGGGTGCCGTAGACGGTTCCCCAGCGGCGTTCGACCCGGGTAGCCAAAAACGCGTCGGTCACGTCCGGGTGCCCCGACTCGATCAGCAGACTCGCCTGCAGCGCGATGACAACGTCACCCACCAGTGACCGGGCGTCGTACTCCAGGCTCTCGCGGGAGACGAACTCGCCCTTGAGCCGGGCGACGAGATCGTCGTAGCCGCGGTGACTCCCCCGGGATGCATCCAGATGCGACATCACCGCCTCCAGCGCGGCGGGCTGCTTGTCCAGCACCCGCACCACGTCGAGGGCGGCGACGTTACCGCTGCCCTCCCAGATCGAGCCGACGCGCTTGGTGATGTAGTACTTCGAGACCGCCAGCCCCATCCGGCGCAACGGCGCGGCCTCCCCGTCCCCGTTGTACACCCGGTCGGTGAGCGCGGCCAGCCACAGACCCAGCATCACCGAGGCCTCCGCCTCGACGGCGAGGTCGGCGATGACGTTGCGCATCAGCGGCTTGTCGATCAGCACGTCACCGAACGCCCTGCGGTGGCTGACCTGGTGGGCGGCACGGGTCGTACCGATCAGCATCAGCGCCGCGGAGGTCAGCGTGACGTCGAGGCGAGTCATGTTGACCATCTCGATGATCGTCGCGACCCCGCGCCCCTCGTCACCCAGACGCCAGCCGGTCGCCTCGTCGTACTCCAACTCGCAGCTGGCGTTGGAGCGGTTACCGAGCTTGTCCTTCAGCCGCATCAACGCGATCGAGTTGGCGGCCCCGTCGGGCAGGACCCGGGGCAGCACGAAGCAGGTCAGTCCGTCCGGGGCCTGCGCGAGCGTCAGAAAGATGTCGCCCATCGGCGCGGAGGTGAACCACTTGTGTCCGGTCAGCCGGTAGGTGCCGTCGTGCTGCGGCGTCGCGACGGTGGTGTTGGCCCGTACGTCCGAACCACCCTGCTTCTCGGTCATCGACATGCCGGCGGTCAGGCCGCGCTTGACCGCGGGCGCCGCGAACTGCGGGTCGTAGACGCCGTTACACAGCATCGGCTCGTATTCGGCCGACAGCTTCTCGTCGTGGCGCAGCGCCGGAATCGCGGCGTACGTCATCGTCACCGGGCAGGTGTGTCCGACGTCGGTGCTCTGCCACGCGGTGAACTTCGCCGCACGCAGCAGGTGGGCGTGCGGGTCATCGGAGCGCCACGGCGCTCCGCCAAGCCCGTTGCCCAGCGCCAGTCCCATCAGCTCGTGGTAGGCGGGGTCGTACTGTATCTGGTCGATCCGGTGCCCGTACCGGTCGTGCGTCTTCAGTTCTGGAGTGTTCTTCTCGACCAGGTCACCGAGATCCCGTATCCGCTCCGAGCCCGCTAACGCCCCGAACTCATGTAACTCGCCCAGCGCGTCCGCGGCACCGTGACGGGTCAGGACCTCATCGAACACTGGGTGCTGCGCGGCATCGTGATCGGCCAGCGGGGGCGCCTGGTTCAGCACATCGTGGGTCTTCATCAGAACCGGCTTCCTACGAGGGGGATCTGCTTTGCAGTGAACCGACAAACCGCCGCCGGTAACCCAGATTAGCCGCCGGGTCGATCATTTTGCGCGTTGGCCCACTGCGAGGGCATCCAAGAATCGAGGGTCAGGCAATGCCTGACGCATAGTGCTTTCAGTTTCTGAACTTCCGTGGCGACTCTGGTGATGACGAGTACACCCTCTGGATGTCATGCGGACAGGCGAACTTCCGCTTTGACCGACGAGCGCATCAAGCTGTGCGCATACTCCCGAGTGCCGAGAAGTTCAGACTATGGTCCCCATCCTGCCCCGTCCAGGCAACCCACGCCGGCGAGTTGTTTCCCCGAACGAGCGCAGGCCGGAACCCGCTCGTGTCCGCGTACACCGTCTGGGCACCACCGAGGTGGATGGTGCCTTCCCCGGCGCCGAGCATCGCCAGGCCATCGTGCGCGAAACCGCGGTACATCAGCAGTACGTCGGTGAAGTTGCTGGCGAGGGCTGGCCCGCTTGGGCTCGTGTAGCCGAACCCCGGTGTCGGGGTGTTGAGATCCCCGAACCGCGTCCCCTCACACTCCTCGTAGTTTATTCTGTTCCCGCCTCCGGTCCACGCGAGAAAGAACTGCGGGTCACCGTTCTGCGTGGTCCGTGCCGTGGTGGCAGGCGAGTCATGCGCCGTCTGCGAGAGCTTGATTCGCCCATTCGGGTCGAAGTGGACGCCGTCATCGGACGGAAGAATGTAGATGTGGCTGTCCGTGCCGGTGTATGTGAGGTAAAGGCGCCCCAGGTGAGAAGTCAATGATGGGCCCGCGTTGGTGAAGTCGGTCCATATTGGCTCCGGTCTGGTCGCGTCGTCCCACGTTTTGCCGTCGGTCGAGGCCATCACATTCAGGTGGTGGCCGCCGTCCTCACCCGCCCACGCAATCACGAGGCTCCCATTATGTTCGGCCAGCGCTGGAGCGGCGAAACTTGTTTGGGCACCAACGTCATGAGCCTCCGGCCGGCCGACCTCCATGCCATTCGCTACTCGCAGACGATGCGTGGCTCGGTCTGCCCACGCCATGAAAACACGGTTGTTGAAGGCGATTGCAAGCGCCGAGCCTGCCAGGGACGGATACGGTAACTTGGTCATGGAGTACCTCCTTGACAGGATTCCCGGCGGCCCGGATAGCCGCAGAATAGGACGCATCCTAGAGGCGATGTGCCCTAACCCCTCGAGACCTGTGGGCTAATGGTACGCGCGCAAACCCCCAGTATCGAGGCCTATTTTGGGGTTCGCGGGCTGGCCTACCTGGGGTCTCATCGACCGCGCTGAGCACCCGCCAGCCGGTGAAAATGAGCGCCATAGTTGAGCTGTCTCGGCGGCGTCGTGATCCCGATCGACGTACGGCGTGACGGTTCGTCATACCTCAACATTCGATATATACAACGGATAATCCGTAACGTGCGGCAAGCTGTCCGCTGTTGCTCGCTCGGTGCGGTTAGTTGAGGTCGTTGTCGGTCTTGGTGAGCGCGGCGCGCAGGTCGAGACGGCGCAGCTTGCCGCTCGCCGTACGAGGCAGTTCGTCCCACACCCGTATCCGCCGCGGCGCGGCGTGCCGGCCCACGCGTTCACTCACCCAGGCTCGCAACTCGTCGGCGAGCCCTTCAGGTTCGGGACCGTTGAGTACGACGTGCGCGGTGACGATCGAACCCTTCACCGGGTCGGGAATGCCCGCACAGCCGGCATCGACGACAAGCGGGTGCTCCAGGAGCGCACTCTCGACCTCCGAGGGGCCGACGTTCATTCCAGCGGCGACGATGACGTCGTCGCTGCGTGACTCGAACCAGTACCGGCCATCAGCATCACGTCGTACGACGTCCTCGGTAATGAACCAGTCTCCATCGAAGCGGGCCTTCCAGTCCGCCTCTCGATTCCAGTAGCCGCGGGTCGCGAAGTAGCCGTTCTGCCGGATCGCGAGCCTGCCGGAACCCTCGCCGTCCACCGTGGCACCGTCCTCGGCGCGCAGTGCGACCTCCCAGCCCGGCACCGGCGTACCCATCGATCCCGGGACGGGCGGTTCGGGTGAGGTGCGCAAGTTGCCCACGACCATCGCGACTTCGGACAGGCCGTAGCAGTCGTAGATTGTCACGCCGGCGTTCTGCTCGAACCAGCGCGCGATCGTCGCGTCGAGGGGTTCGCCGGCACTGGATGCGCCGGTGAATACCGCGGGGATCTTGTCCGCACCGGCGGCCGCTAACTGGCGGAATGCCGTGGGCGCCACCGCCATGACGCTCGCGCCGCTTTGCTCCATGCCGCGCCACCAGCCCTCCGCGCTGAAGCGTCCCTCGAAGATCACCCGCGGGTTCTTACGCGAAAGCGGACCGACGCCCGTCGTGAACAAACCGAATGACCAGCCCGCGTCGGAGCCCGCAAAGAGCGCCTCGCCCTCGCCAAGTCCGAGGCAATTGTCCATATATGACCGCAAGTTCACGATGATCCGATGGCTCATCATGCAGCCCTTCGGCTTCCCCGTCGTACCCGAGGTGTACATGATGGTGGCGAGGTCGTCGATGTGCGAGTCGAAGGGCTGATAGCCAGTCGGGTCCTTCGTGAGGTCACCAAACAGCCCGCCGCCCTCGTCGACCACCACCGTCTTCAGGTCCGCGAACTCGTCCTTCACGGTGTCGAGCCCGGGCACGTTCGCCCGGTCGGTGACGACCGCGCTCACGCCACTGTCCTGCATCCGCACCCGAATGCCGTCGCCGCTGAAGCCCGAGAACAGCGGCACGTACACGCCACCTAGGTACCAGGTCGCGAGCGCAGCGGTAAACGACTCCGGACGCTTGCTCAGTAGTCCCGCGACGCGGTCTCCCGGTTGGACGCCCAGCCGCACGAGTGCGTCGGCAAGCTGCATGACTTGCGTGCGCACCTCCTTCTTACTCAGCTCGATCATCGAGCCGTCGTCCCGGCACCAGATCAGTGCACGTTCTTCCGGGAGGTCGATCCCGGCGATGTTGAACCGGCCGTTGGCGTCTACCCCGGCCTCGCGCGCGGCTTGATCCCACGAAAATTGCTCAGACACTGGCTCTCCTTGGTTCGGCGTACATGGCAGATAGCCCACTGCCTTCGGTATACATCACGTGGACAGCTCCCGAACCGCCAGCGCCGGCCCAGCCCCAGCGCGCGCCTTTCGCGACTCGCCTATCCGCTAGTAAGAGCCGAGCCTTGCCCGCCCAGTACGCCGGACTGGTCGATGGCGAGATCCTATGGCCACGTCTCGATGGCAATTCTTTGCGCGGGGGCCTTCTCGAATTTTCGGTCGTCCGTCAGCAACGGCATGCCGAGCAACTCGGCCAGGGCCACGTAGAACGCGTCGTAGGCGGTGAAATTATCCCGGAGCGCTAGCGCTCGGCGCTGGCAGGGCTGCATCGGATAGCGCACGAGCGGCAGATCCGCAAAATCGTCGAGCATCTGCTCCGCGCGCTCAACGGTGATCTGAATTGAAAGTTTCGACGTCAGCAGAAGCCCGCGTATCGCAGACGTCACCTCGGCATCGATCAGCGCAGGCGCATGAACGCGCCGCTCCCGAGCGAACCGTTCGCGTAGCTCGAAGTCCTCCCGTCGGTTCTGCAGTAACCGCACCACAATCGAGGCATCGACGACGACCATCTCACCGCCGGTTGTCGTCTATAAGCGATCGGATATCTTCGCCGCTCGCTTCGACACTGCTGCGGGAGGCGATCCGGGCCAAGGCCTCGCTCATGGTCGGGCGGGACGTGTCATCGTGGATGAGCGCGCGCAGGTAACTTGAGACAGACATGTTCTGGGACGCCGCACGCGCGCGCAAGGCTTGTACATCCCCAGAGGGAACGTCACGGACCTGAATGATTTCGGTGCTCATACGTCGCAGGCTACCCGAGATTCATGAATAGCGCATGCACTCTTCTTCCGACCGTCGACCCCGATTGCACGAACTCAGCTCGCCACAACCTCAAGCCCACGTTGGAACAGCACGGGGACCGAGCTGGCCATCGTCTCGTAGACGGGGTCGGGTCGCCGTCCGGTGCGGTGCAGCCGCACGTTGTACGCAGCGATCGTGCCGAACCGGTACGCCGCATACGCGCGGTACCAGCCAAAGTGCGCCAGCTCCACCCCGGCGTACCCCTGGTACCAGCCGCGGATCAGCGCCGGGTCGACGTCGATCTGTACCACCTCTTGGTACTCCGGTCCCCAGAAGCTCTTGTCGAGCATGAACGACAACCAGCCCACGTCCATCCCGGTGCGGCCGACGCCCGCGATCTCCCAGTCAACGATCGCCAGCACGTCGCCGTTCGCATCATAGAGAACGTTATTCGGCTGAAAGTCGCCGTGGAAAAGGCCGCGTCGGTCGCCCTTAGGCTGCGACTCGATGAGTTTCGAGCGCACCCGGGCGGCAAGCTCCAGCACCTGCGGGTCGGCGGCCTTGTCCAGCAGCCGCTGCCAGTAGGCCAGATCGTCCTCTACCGAGACCGGCGTACCCCAGCCGGGCAGCAGCGACTCCCAGTCCACAGCGTGCACCCGGGTCAGCGCCTCGACCGCGCGTTGCACGTAGTCCTCGGCGGTACGGCCGGATGCCAGCGCCCCCACCGCACTGCGGTTGAGAGACCTGCCATCGAGCCGCCGCTGCACGATGGCGTCAGTGCCGAACGCGCTGGAGTCGTCGCCGTGCCACAGCAGCGGCGCGACCGGTACGTCGGTCCGGCTCAGCGCCTGCAGCAGCGGCACCTGACGCAGTACGTCGGTATTGCCGCTGCGTCGTACTCCCGGCGGGGCCAGCCGCACCACTACGGACTCGACGAGCGCACCACCAGCCGACAAGACCTCGAACCCGAAACTCAAGCCCGAGTTCCCAGGCATAGGTCCAAAGTCGCGTACGCCGGCACTTTGGCCGTACTGCTGCACGGCCCATTGCTGCGCGCGGGCCTCGAAGTCGATTGGTGCGTCCGTCATAGATCGGATGTTCCTCTCAGATTGAGACTCAATATCGCTCAGTGGACTGCTTCGCGCATGGTTCGTTCCTGGGACACGTATTCGATGCGGTCTCGAAGAATCCATTCATCTTCGATCTTCGGTCAGTTAGACGATCCCATCCTCGGTAGCCTGCCGCAGCACTCGGTATCGCCCGACACGCGCCGAGAACGACATTTTCTTCGTAATCGGACCCCTTTTGCAGTTTGTATCTGATCGGATACGATTGGTCGATGGGTTCAGGACGTCTACTTGTGCAGGCCCGTGAGGCGGCGGGTCTGTCTCGGGCTGCCCTGGCCGTTGCTGCGGGGACGTCGCGGCCCACCTTGTCGGCCTACGAGCATGGTCGTAAGTCGCCGACACTGGATACCGTGTCGCGGATCTTGCGTGCGGCGGGATACGAGCTGGCGTTGATTCCGGCTGTGGAATTCGTCGAGGTTGCGGCGGATCGGGGTAGGCGGATCTTGGTGCCTACGGTGCTGCCACGGCTTCTGGTTGAGGATGCTTTGGCGACCGTGGAGCTGCCGGTGCATTTGAACTGGTCCGACCGTGGTCGGCAGTTCGACATGCGCGAGCGACGCCAGCGTGCCCGGGTCTACGAGATCGTCCTCAGGGAGGGTGGACCTGAGGATGTACTGCGTTACGTCGACGGCGTGCTGTTGGTCGACATATGGGATGAGTTGGTGCTTCCGGCGGCCGTCCGTAGCGCGTGGAACGCTCTGGTAAGCGGCGAAGCCGAAGATGTGGTGGCGTAGTAGCGGTCTCGGCAGCTGGGTTATCTCGTCGTACATGCGCCGAACCGCGACCGAGGACACCACGATCGGCGACTTCAGCATCTGCGCCGGCGACAAGGTCGGCCTGTTCTACGCAGCGGCGAACCGAGATCCGTCGGTGTTCGATAACCCGGACGAGATCATCCTCGATCGCAGCCCCAACCCGCGCGCCGCGTTCGGCGGCGGTGGCCCGCTTTTCTGCCTGGGCTCAAACTTTGCCAGGACCGAGATCGCCGCGGTATTCCGACAAATCCTGACCCGGCTCCAGAACCTGGAACTCACCGAAGGCTGCAGGCCAGCATGACAGGCCGGCCAGTTGCCGTAGAGATTTGGTATTCAGCGTCGCGGTAGTAGGTTTGAGTGGACGAACGGAGTTGGACAACATGCCTGAATTCACTGGAGTCAGTCATCTCGAACTATCGGTCACGAACGCCGAGACGAGCGCCAAGTGGTACGCCGACGTACTCGGGCTCAAACGTCTACGGCGCGCTGAGTCGGAAGACTATGTCGTGGAG
>CAJDTT010000107.1_pt1 | contig 11793 bp, 11 predicted proteins | sample 7389841 | NCBI WGS metagenome assembly CAJDTT01 (sample SAMEA7055655, study PRJEB34461) | soil metagenome | biome: terrestrial ecosystem; feature: Peninsula; material: soil | place: Antarctica | collected 2016
CGTTGCCTGGCGCGACTCGGGCCGGCACATTCCAGACGGTGGCGGCTCGCTGCCGACCGAGGCCGACCTCGCCGATCTGGGTTGAGGTGAGCGCGATGATGCTGACCACGTCCTACTTCCCCCCGGACACGACCGAACCAATACTCGACCTCACCGTCGGCGACCTTCTGCGGATGCGCGCTGCAGACAGCGCGGACAGTCTCGCGATCATCGAGATCGCGCCGCCCGGCCGTCCGTCTCTGACTGGTGCCGATCGCACGGACCGCACCTGGACCTATGCGCAGCTGCATGACGAAGCCACGCACTGCGCGCAATGGTTGCTGCAGCACTTCGCACCCGGTGACCGGATCACTGTCTGGGCGCCGAACGTCCCCGAATGGATGATCCTGCAGTACGGTGCCGCCATGGCCGGGCTGATCCTCGTGACGGCCAACCCGGCGCTGCGCACTGAAGAGCTGCGGTTTGTCCTGTCTCAGTCAGGGTCGGCCGGGTTATTTCATGCGGACAATTTTCGCGGCACCGACATGACCGCGATGGCTCAGGCGGCGGCGAAGGATCTCCCGTCCACGCCGATGTTGGTGAACTTCGGCGCGTGGACACAGGACGTGCGGGGCTGGCGCGGTCCGTCGCGGGAGCTTCCCGTCGTACGGCCCGCGGATCCGGCTCAGATCCAATACACCTCCGGCACCACAGGCACGCCAAAGGGAGCGCTGCTCCACCACCGCGGGCTGGTCACCAATGGGCGCTACATCGCGGTGCGCGGCGGGCTTTCCGAGCACGGTCGTTTTGTGTCGGCGATGCCGTTGTTCCATACGGCCGGCTGCGGGATGAGTGTGCTCGGCAGCGCGCACATGCGCTCTGCTTTGGTGCTGATACAGGCATTCGATCCCGGACTGGTCTTGCACGCCCTTGCCGACCATCGGGGCGACGCGTTTCTGGGCGTGCCGACGATGCTGATTGCGATGCTCAACCACCCCGACTTCGCAAGCTTCGACTTGAGCGCCTGCGCGGTCGCGATGTCCGGTGGATCTTCCGTGCCACCGGAACTGGTACGGCAGGTGGAATCCTCGTTTGGCAGTCGTTTCTCCACGGTTTACGGTCAGACCGAACTCAGTCCGATTGTGACTCAGACGAGTCCGGACGACACGGAGTGCGACAAGGCCGAGACGGCCGGGAAACCACTCTGGAACGTCGAGGTGAAGATCGCGGATCCAGTCACCGGCGAGCCGGTCCCGATCGGCGAGCAAGGCGAGATCCGGGCGCGCGGTTATCAGCAGATGATCCGGTACTACGACAATCCTGATGCCACCGCCGCGACCGTCGATGTCGAACACTGGCTGCACACCGGTGATCTGGGCACGATGGACTCGCGTGGCTACCTGCGAGTGACCGGCCGGCTGAAGGACATGATTATTCGCGGCGGCGAGAACATCTATCCCAGTGAGATTGAACTGCTGCTCTTCACGCATCCGGCCATCGAGGACGTCGCTGTCGTCGGTGTACCGGACGAGAATTGGGGAGAGCGGGTGGTCGCCGTACTGCGCTTGCGCGAAGGTACCGTGCGGCCGACCGCGGATGAGTTGCATGACTTCTGCCGGGCTCATCTGGCGCCGCACAAGACCCCGACGTATTGGTACGTCGCCACGGACTTCCCGCTGACTGGCTCGGGAAAAGTGCAGAAATTCCGGATCGCCGAACTGGTCGGGCAGCACACTTACGAGCCGCTAGAACTCGGGGTGGCCCCGACCTAGCCGCAACGTTTGGGTACGACGTCCAGACAAATCGTTGCAGTTATTGCCGCTCAATGGTGAGTCGATGTGCTTCAGCCAATGAGACCAGCGTCAGGCACCGCTCCGGCTAGGTCAGGAGTGCGTGGATGACGGTGTCTGCCCACAACTTTGATCCTTGCGCGTTGGGGTGCAGGCCATCTGGCAGATACTGCGACAGAGGGCCGGCCTTGGCGAAAGCGGCGTACACGTCGATGCACGGCATGCCCAGGCTTGGCGCGATCTTCGAGCGCAGCAGTTGGACCTTCTGAGTCTGCGATACGGCGCGGGTACCGAGCGACGGGTTCTGCAGGATCACGATCGACGGGATCGTCACTCCCCATTTGTGCTTCACCGCGTCTGCGGTCAGTCGCATCTCGGGCCCGATCGACGCGACCGTGTTGTTGTGGCCGAAGCTGTAGAGCACGAGATCCGGCTCGGTCGGCTGGCCTTTGTCGAGCAGCGGCGAGGGGTACGCCGCGGTCTGCCCGGACGCGCTCATGTTCCAGACGTTGACGACCGCGCCGTCCGTGGAGAAGGTAATCGGGTCGTTCCAGGTGAGCGTCCCGCGGTCCCAGCCGTGGTAGGTCACCGCGTGCGTCTTCGCCATCTCTTGCGATAGCAGCGCGACCCACTCGTCGTTGCCGTCTCCGGTCGAGTCGCCCATCACCTGCCCACTGGTAAACAGGGCGCGCGCCTTGCTGAGGCTCACCGACGTCGGTGTTTTGTGTGCGGGTTGCGCTGTGCCGATCGACGCCCAGACGATCGCGACGGCGACGAGGAACAGTGCGGCGGCGATCGGCCATCGTCGTAACCAGGTGCGGGTCGTTGTCACGCGCCTAGTATCGACCCCGATCGCGGACGGCGTGCTAGCGGTTGTGGGGTACGTCGCGAAACGGCTTGTCCTTGTCGAACGACGGTTCGCGGGGCAGCCCGAGGGCCTTCTCGGCCAGGATGTTGCGCTGGATCTGGTCGGTGCCGCCGGCGATCGACTGCGCAGGCACCGAGATAAGAACCTCGGCGATGATCCCGTCCAACGGGCTATCTGAGCCGGTCAGCATTCCGTCCGCACCGGAGATCATCGAGTGCACCACGGCCGCTTGGCGGGCGATGTCGCTGTTGGCCAGCTTGCCGATCGATCCCTCGGGACCCGGAGTGCGGTCCAGGCTGCGTGCGGCGCGGGCACGGTCGGCGGTCCACTGCGCCGCCTTCTGCATCGACAGCAGGCGCGCAATCTCTTGACGTACGACGGGGTCCTTGTCCTTGCCGGTCGCTTGTGCACGCGAGACGACGAGGTCGACGCGGCCCGCGCGCTGCGGGTACCACTTGTACGTCTCAAAATGCGCCGTCGCCTCGGCGCGCGCCTCATCCAGTGCGCGGCCCGGAGCGTCGCCGTACTGCGGCCGCGTCAGCGAGCCGAACTTCCGCTCGAACGCCAACGTCGTCAGCGCCACCCGCCATCCATCGCCCTGCTGGCCGACGATGTAGTCGTGCGGGATGCGGGCGTCGGTCATGAAGACCTCGTTGAACGACGCGTGGTTGTTCATCTGGCGTAGCGGTCGTGCCTCCACGCCCTCCTGGTGCATCGGGATGACGAAGTAAGTCAGGCCGCGATGTTTGGGCGCGTCCCAGTCGGTTCGCGCGACCAGCAGCCCGAAATCGGCGTGGTGTGCGCTGGTGTTCCAGACCTTCTGGCCGTTGATTACCCACACGTCGCCGTCGCGTTCTGCGCGGGTAGTGAGGCCGGCGAGGTCCGACCCGGCGCCGGGCTCGCTGAACAGTTGGCACCAGGTCTCCTCACCGGTGAGGATGGGTGCGAGGAAGCGGTCGCGCAGTTCGTCCGATCCCTGCGCCAAAATGGTCGGTGCGGCCAGATTAGTGCCCGTGCCAAAGGGGAGTCCGACGGCTCCCGCGGCGCGAATCTCTTCGCTGACGACGTCGTCGGCCCATTTCGGGAGGTCGCGTCCATGCCACCGCTCCGGCCAGGATGGCGTAGCCCATCCGGCGTCGACCAGCCGTCGCCGCCATTCGACCAAAGAAAGGTCGGGGTCCCAGTTTGACTGGATCCAGGCACGGGCCTCCGCACGCACGTCATCGGCATCGGGCTGTGCAGGCGTCGACTTCACGGGGGGAGCCTAACCCAATCTGAAAACGATGTCGATTTCATGTCGGTGTCGATTGCCGTCTTGGCAATCGCTGAGTTACGGTCACTTGTACTGCCCTTGTCGCTCGGGATCCCTTGGCTCCATTGCGAAATGGCCCCGGTATATCGAGGAGCGTCGTGAAGCTCGTTTTTAGCGAGGAACAAGAAGAGCTACGCCAAGAGGTCCGGCGGTTCTTGCAGAAGACCTCGGCGCTGACCGACGTACGCCGCTTGATGGAGACCGACGAGGGCTACGACCCCGCCGTCTATCGGCAGATGGCCGAGCAGCTTGGATTACAGAGCCTGGCGATCCCCGAGGAGTACGGCGGGGCGGGATACGGCTGGCTCGAACTGGTCGTTGTCTTCGAGGAGATGGGTCGCGCGCTGCTGTGCGCGCCGTACTTCTCGAGCATTGTTCTTGCCGCTTCGGCGCTTCTGGAGTCAGGCGACGAGGCCGCCAAACACGACCTACTGCCCGGGATCGCCGCCGGCACGACGCGGGCGACCCTCGCGCACACCGAAGACGACGGACATTGGGACGGCACCGAGATCGCCTTGACCGCAGCGCAAAGCGCCGACGGCTGGAAGCTGACGGGCCACAAGAGCTTCGTCGTGGACGGTGCGACAGCCGACGTCGTACTCGTCATCGGGCGCACCGCAGAGGGACTGGCGCTGTTTGCCGTGGACGAAGGCTTCACCCGTACGCCGCTGGCGACCATGGATCAGACACGCAAGCTGGCGCGTCTCAAGTTCGCCGACACGCCCGCCCGGCTCATTGGCGCGGACGGCGACGGCGAGCGAATCCTCAACAAGGTAAGGGATCTTGCCGCGGTCGCGCTTGCCTGCGAGCAGGTCGGTGGAGCGCAGGCTTGTCTCGACATGAGCGTTGACTACGCAAAGATGCGCCACCAGTTCGGCCGGCCGATCGGCTCGTTCCAGGCGATCAAGCACCTGTGCGCGGACATGCTGCTCGAGATCGAGTCGGCGCGGTCGGCGGCGTACTCGGCCGGATGGGCCGCCGCCGATCAAGACGATGACCTGCCCGCGATAGCCAGCCTGGCGAAGGCGTACTGCTCGGACGCCTACTTCAACGCAGCCCGCAACACGATCCAGATCCACGGCGGGATTGGGTTTACCTGGGAGCACGACGCGCACCTCTACTTCAAGCGCGCCAAGTCAAGCGAGCTGTTCCTTGGTGATGCGTCTTACCACCGCGAGCAGTACCTGCAGCGCTCCGGAATCTGAGGCCCCGTTGACGCAGACCAGGCCGCCAAGAAGACGGGCGAGATTCTGAACGTTGAGCAGCACGACTAGCGGGCTTCCCGTCAACGACTACTCGCCGAGTAAGCCGCCATTCGAGGGCGTGGCCAGCGACAAAGAGTGTGTTTCTGCCAATTTGGTCACTTGACCAAGATATTTTTGGCGTTTCGCTGCGCTTTGTGATTTAGTGGGTTTTAATGATTTCACGCACATTTCGATAAGGACTCTGGGGGGAGCCGCATCGAATCGTGTGACAGCCGACAACAGATGGGGTCTGTGACTTTGGCTGTTTGATAGAGATCCAATGGAGCCCCGCCGCCTCATCGAAGCGGCGGGGTTCTGTTGTGCGGCTTTCAATATTTCGCACCAACTACGCGTGAACACCCACAGCGGTGCCGGATGTGATCGTCTACAGCCAGCCGCGCTCGACCGCGCGGATGCCCGCCTGAAACCTACTCGACGCGCCGAGACGCACCATTATCTGCGACACGTGCCGTCGGAACGTCCGCTCGCTCACCGCCAGCCTTTTTGCAGCAGCATCGTCGGTCAGCCCGAGACTCATCGCTCGGATTACCGCGAGCTCGAGATCGGACGGTCGTCCGCTCGGAGCGACTGGATCAATCTCGCTTAGTGACCGCCCGCTTCGGAAGATCCCGTGCGCCAGATGACGGAGCCCGTTTACGAGCGCGGGCTCGCCGGTAATCAGGGCTCCCTCACTACGGGAATTACGCACGATCGGCACCACCGCGCGTACGCCGTCCGAGACTATGAGGCGATACGGAACGGCGTCCGCGAAATGGAGTTGGGCGCCGTGGCCCTGCATGGTGTCGGTGTAGTCACGAACTCGCGGGATGCGCGCGAACTCGACGGGATAGACGATCCGCAGCCGCACGCCACGGTCGAGAAGCTCGCGGTCGCTGCGCATCGCGGAGGCAAATGACTCCTCGGAGGGCGGTTCTCCAGCATGCAGGCTGAGCAGTTCGCGCCGGGTACGCCGAGCGATCTTAACGAGCTTGCTTTGCAACGCAGTGAGGTCTACGACCTTCTGGACCAGAAGCTCTCGATCGGGCTGGTCGTCGACAAGCATTCGGTCGAGAGCTACCCGGCCGCCGAGGAGCCTTTCCTCGCGCAGGGTGGCCTCGGCGTGTTTACGACTCAGTTCTCGGACGGCGGCATGGTCATCGGACTCCGACGCGCGGTACCGAGCGCTCTCAAGGGCCCACTGATGAAGATCTGTGACCTGCTTCTTGCCCGCCGGATCATCCGGTGGGTCAGTTGGCATCGGACACCACCATTCGGGCACTCGCGGAACTTGCCTCAGCCGGTACCCACCATATCGCTACACGTGGAAACTATCTGCCTACACTGACTCCAATCCGAATTGATGTCTGCTCCGAACCTCTTCAAGCGCGTGACATCCAGGCAGATTGGGTCACAGTGGCCTCATCGACGGAGACGCGCGAGAAGGAGGAACGAGCATGGCTCGACGGCGGATCGCGGTGATCGGAAGTGGTGTCGCGGGACTCACCGCTGCCTACATACTTCAACGCGAGGCTGATGTCACGCTGTATGAGGCCGATTCCCGCCTTGGCGGACACGCCCACACCCACGAGGTGCTGGACGATGCCGGGGCCTCGGTGCAGGTCGACACCGGTTTCATCGTGCACAACGAACGCACCTATCCGCAGTTGATTCGGTTGTTCTCCGAGTTGGATGTCGCGACGACAGACTCGGATATGAGCATGTCCGTGCAGTGTGGCGGATGCGGACTGCAGTACGCCGGGGCGCGTGGCCTGTCCGGATTGTTTCCAACAGGGCGAAACGTCGTAAACCCGCGCTACATGTACCTACTTACCGAGGTTGTGCGCTTCCAGCGGGCGGCGCGGAAACTGCTCGCCGCCGACGACCAGACGACTCAGATCCAGACCGTTGGCGAGTTCGTGCGTGCGGGTCGTTTCACGGACTACTTCCGGTCCCATTTCCTCACCCCGCTGATCGCGGCGGTGTGGTCGACTCCACCACAGTTGACCGAGGTGTATCCGGCGCGTTACCTCTTCGAATTTCTCCAGAACCACGGCATGCTTTCGATTAGCGGCTCGCCACAGTGGCGCACGGTCGTTGGCGGGTCCGCGCGGTACGTCGAGCGCGCCGTTAAGTCCCTCAGCGCCGTACTCACCTCCACTCCGGTGCGCAGTATCGAGCGAACCGGTTCGGAGGTGACGATCCGCGATGACTCGGATCAGCTGATGCGGTACGACGCGGCGGTGATTGCCACGCATCCCGCCCAGGCGTTGAACATGCTTGCCGCGCCAACCGACGCTCAGTCGCGCGCGCTCGGCGCAATCCGCTACTCGATGAACCCGACCATCCTGCACACCGACGCGTCTGTGCTGCCGGCCTCGCGGCGGGCGCACGCCTCCTGGAACTACTTCCTGCCGTCGTGTGCGGCGACGGCCGACTCGGTGCACGTCAGCTATGACATGAACCGTTTGCAGAACCTGCCGACGCAGACTCGATACCTCGTCACCCTCAACGATGACGGTGCCGTACGCCGGGACGCGATAGTCCAACAGATGCAGTATGAGCACCCGATCATTACGCCGGAGGCGGTCGCCGCGCAAGGTGAGCTCGCCGATCTCAACGACGGAACGCTCGCCTTCGCCGGCGCGTATCACGGTTGGGGTTTCCACGAAGATGGTTGCCGGTCCGGAGTGGACGCGGCCCGAAGTCTGGGGGTGAGCTGGTGAGCTCGACACATGCCACCGACGACGTGGGGCTGGGGGTCACGACACCCGCCTGCTACGACGTACAGATCACCCATCGACGCCGCGAGCCCCTGGACTACCAGTTCAGTAATCAAACCCGGACCTGGCTGGTCGACCTCGACGCACTCCCGCAGCTTCCGCGAATCGCGCGGGCGCTGTGTAGGTTCGACGGGCGCGATCATCTCGATGGTGCGCGCCGTTCGGTACGCGCCAACCTTGACGACTGGCTCGCCGCGGCCGGGGTCACTCGGCCGGCGCGAGTGCTGATGCTGGCACAGCCGCGGGTGCTTGGTTATGTGTTCAACCCGTTGACGGTCTTCTACTGCTACGACGCCGAAGGGCAGCCGTTGTACGTCGTGGCGGAGGTGGCCAATACGTACGGCGGACGGCAGTGTTACCTCCTGCGCCCTGACGAGACGGGCCGCGCACAAGTCGACAAGGACTTTTATGTATCGCCGTTCAACCCGGTGGATGGTGGCTACGACATTTACGTACCGCAGCCAGGCAACCGCCTCTCGGTGACCGTCACGCTGCGGCGACCTGGCGCGCGTCCGTTCACCGCCGCGATGACCGGCATCCGCGCGCCGGCCGCACGCCGGTGGTCTGCGTTGACGAGGCCGCTATTGACCAGAGCGGTGATGTTTCAGATCAAGCGCCACGGAATCACCCTTTACCTGCGGGGCCTGCGCCCCGCCACACGCACGAAGGAGACTGGAAATGTCACTCACACTCGATAGCAACGAGGTCATTGACCGGCAGCTGTGGGCAGACATCGCGACGGTCCCCGACCGCCCGCTGCGTGCACTCGTCGCACGCAGGTTGGTTCGGCGCGCGCTCAAGACGCTGCCACTGCGTGTGGTGACCGCCGACGGCCGACAGTTCGGCGCCGGTGGCCCGGGCGACCCGGTGCTCCGCCTGGTACGCCCCGACGCGTTCTATCAAAGACTCGGCGCCGGCGGGCTGATCGGCTTCGGCGAGGCGTTCATGGCCGGCGACTGGGTCGCCGATGACGTGGTCGGCGTACTAACCGTTCTCGCTCGGCGACTGGAGAAACTGGTGCCGCCGGTACTGCAACGCTTCCGCGGCCTCGCCGTGCACACGCGCCCAGGCGCCGACCGAAACACCGTCGACGGTGCCCGCGAGAATATTCATCGCCACTATGACCTCTCCAATGAGCTGTTTTCGCTCTTTCTCGACCCCACGATGACGTACTCCTCGGCGCTGTTCGACGCCAATCGCCCGTACGACGTGCAGGATCTCGCCGAGGCTCAACAGCGCAAGGCCGATCGGCTTCTCGATATTGCTGGCGTGCGTGCGGGTAGTCGTGTCATCGAGATTGGAACGGGCTGGGGTGAGCTGGCCGTTCGGGCGGCCGCCCGCGGCGCGCAGGTGACGACTACGACGATTTCGCACGAGCAGGCTCAGCTGGCTCGGGAACGGGTCACGGCCGCCGGATATGCCGATCGCGTTGACATCCGGGAGCAGGACTACCGCGACGTGACCGGCGAGTTCGACGCCCTGATCAGCGTTGAGATGATCGAGGCGGTCGGCAGCGACTACTGGCCGGACTACTTCGGGACCATCGAGCGGTTATTGGCTCCCGGTGGGCGGGCGGCGCTGCAGGCGATCACGATGCCGCACGATCGGATGCTGGCCAGCGCACACACCTATACGTGGATTTTGAAATATATCTTCCCGGGCGGGCAGATCCCATCGGTGACGGCCGTATCCGAGCACGCCCACCGGGCGGGGCTGCAGGTGGCCACCCGGTTTGCCTTCGGCGCGGACTATGCCGAGACGTTACGACGCTGGCGCGCCCGGTTCGAGGATCGCGCAGATGAGGTCCAGGAGCTCGGGTTCGATGTGACCTTCCGCAAGATGTGGTCGCTCTACCTGGCGTACTCGGAAGCGGGCTTTCGCTCAGACTACCTAGATGTGGTGGGGTTTGAGCTGACGAAGCCAGGATCGCCGTGAACACCTCTGATATTCAGCGACCACCGCGCCTCGTACGCGGCGACACTGGTCTGGCACAGTTAAAGAGGTGCGATACTTGCGATCGGTCCCGGCCGAGAAGACGCCTCCCGATGCGGAGGCCTCTCTCGAACGGCTCCTTGCCTCCTCGGCCGGCGGGGACGAGCAGGCGTTCGCGCAGCTTTATGATCGGACGTCCGCGCGGGTCTACGGCCTGGTGCTGCGCGTCGTGCGCGACGGTGCCCAGGCTGCCGAGGTCACGCAGGACGTCTTTGTGCAGATTTGGCGCGAATCAGCGCGATTTGATGCCGCCGAAGGTAACGCTATGGCGTGGCTGCTGATGATTGCGCATCGGCGTTCGGTGGACCGGGTGCGCGCCTCCGAGGCGTCGCGGCAGCGCGACGACCGGTACGCCACGCGCCAGACCGAACGATCCTACGATCAGGTGAGTGAACAGGCGCAGTCCAACCTAGAGGCGCAGCACGTACGTAAGGCCCTTGATCAGCTCAGCGACCCTCAGCGTGATGCGTTGCAGTTGGCGTACTTCGATGGTTTTACGCATCGCGAGGTCGCCGCGCGGCTGGAGATCCCGCTTGGTACTGCGAAGACGCGGATCCGCGACGGGCTGATCCGACTACGAGACGCGATGGGGGAGCGATGACTATATCCGAACTGCACGACCTCACCGGCGCGTACGTCGTCGACGCTCTCGACCGAGACGAGCGTGCCTCTTTCGAGGAGCATCTGGAAACCTGTCCTGACTGCGCGGCGGAAGTGCGCAGCCTGCGCGAGGCGGTCGGTGAGCTGAGTCAGAGCACTGCGGTGGCGCCGCCACCGGAGTTGCGCGCCCGCGTGCTGAGTGCCATCAGTCAGTCGCCGGCGTTACCGCAGAACGTCACGCCTTTGCGGTCCCGTTCGGCAAAACGCTGGGTCTGGCCCGTAGCCGCTGCGGCGTGCGCGGTCATCGCCATCGGCGGCACCAGCTGGGGGTTCGTACAACACCGCGAGGCCACACAGAACGCCGACCGCGTCGCCGCTATTACTACGGTGCTTGGCGGCCCGGACACGGTCACTGTCACCGGCCAGATCGGCGAGTACGGTAACGCCACCATCGTGTACTCCAAGTCCACGGAGAAGTTGCTGCTGATCGGCCACGACATTCCGCCGCCGTCGGCTGACAAGACCTACCAACTCTGGATGATCAGTCCGCAGGGCGCGGCCACCTCGGCGGGAGTATTTGCGCCCGATTCCCGTGGCAATGTGCTGCTGCAGGCCAGCGGCGACCTGGCCGGGACTGCCCAGATGGGCATCTCGGTCGAACCGTCCGGCGGTTCGGCACAGCCAACAAAGGGCGCGATCCTCGCGGTCATGCCCCTCTAGGCCTACCGCTCGCGATATGGGCGATCGCCGCGGTCGCGGCTCGGCGCCCGGATATGAGCGCGCCCTGGATTGACGCGGTGTCGCGGTGATCCCCGGCGATGAACAGCCCGCTGTCGAGGCGGGCGGGCTTGCGCAGCGTGAGCGGCGGCAGCATCGCCGGTAGCGCGTGTTTGATGGGGTACGTCGCGATGTGCTGCCAGTGGTCTGTATTGACTCCGTAGATACGGCCAGCTTGGCGTCGGGCTATTTCGCGGGTCGCGGCGTCGGTATCAGCGCCGAGTACGGTCGAGGCGATCAGGGCCGCGCCGGCTGAGTATGACGGTGCGACGTTACTGACTACCGCCGTGTTGACTACTGGGCCGCGGTTGTCGCCGTCGAGATGCAGCATCGGAGAATTCGAGGGTGAGTCCTCGGCGAGGTGATAGTAGGTGGTCAGTCCGCGCAGCTGCGGGGTGGGCAAGCCGACTAGCGCGCAGGCCGCCGCGGGGTCGCAGGCCACGACGACGGC
>CAJDTT010000100.1_pt1 | contig 11744 bp, 9 predicted proteins | sample 7389841 | NCBI WGS metagenome assembly CAJDTT01 (sample SAMEA7055655, study PRJEB34461) | soil metagenome | biome: terrestrial ecosystem; feature: Peninsula; material: soil | place: Antarctica | collected 2016
TTACCCGGCGCTGCGAAAGGCGAGAGCTTGAGGCCGTCCCGGGGGAGGGCTGCCAGGATCCGCAACGCCTCAGCGCCCCGGTGAGTGTGCGCTGCGACGGCGAGCGTGTCGAGTTCGGCGTAGGCCTGTTCGCGGGTGCGGCCGCGGGCGATAAGCACACCGACCGCCTCGTGGATCGCCGTCTCAGCCTGGAGCACACCGGAGATGTCGCCTTCGCCGGCCAAGCCACGATGCTGATCAATGTCGGCAGCATCGAACTCACGGCCGGTCAGGAAGGAGAGGTCGGCGGCCAGGTCGACAAAGGCACCCGGCGTCGCGGCGTACAGAACCGCCTCGATAGTCGGCCGATCCGATCCCGCCCCGTCGGTCGGTCCCGGCAGGCGCAGGGAGGTCTCGATGTCGCGCGGATCGACATGATCATCGAGCAGTGTGAAGCGCAGGAGAACCTGGTCGGGCGCACCACCGGAGTGCCGGGCGAAGGTGATGGTCAGCCCGACGAGGGACCGCACCGCTAGGCGCGCTGCAGCCACGAGCCCGAGGACGGTATCCGCCACATCAGTGATGGGATCCGCGGCGGGGTCGTAAAGCGCGGCGGTGAGTAGAGCTAAATCCGCAGCGAGGGTGGCGGTGAACTTCATCCGGCATGCGTTCCGATCGGCGCTCCCGAGCGCGGAACTAACGAGCCTGGCGCCGGCCGCGACGACATGTCGCAACGCGGTGGGTGTGCGCGGCGAGGATCAGGGCCCGCCATCGATGCACATCCCGGCTTTAACGTACGCCAATCACCGCGCCGGGTCGAATCCGTGTCGGCGCCGGGTCCCCGCGGCGGTAACCGGACTGTCAGCTGTCAGTCTGGCGGGCGCGCGCGCGTCGCACCGCCTCGTCCACCAGCCGCTGCGCGACCTCGCTCATCTTCACATGGTCGCGTTGGCTCATCTCTCGCAACCGTTCGCGTGCCTCTTGGGAGGTGGCGCCGGTGCGGCTGCGGATCAGGCCGACAGCCTCGTCGATAACCGGCCGAGTAGCAAGCGCCGTCTGCAGCTGGGTGGTGAGCACGCGTGCCTGGGACAAGGTGTGCGCATTATGCACGGCCACGGCGGCAGGGGTGGCGAACAGCTCTCCGAGCTGTTGTGCGTGGTCGTCGAAAACATCCTTGCCGCGGGCGTACACATTGATCGCGCCAACGACCTGCCCGGGCAGCAGCAGCGGAAGCGACAACGCGCTGTGGACGCCCAACCGTCCGACCCGCGGGCCGAACCGCGGCCACATCTTCTCCCCACCCAACGAGCCCGACCGCACCGTGCGTCGTTCCAGCGCCGCGGTGATACACGGCCCCTCGTTAACAGTCACGTACTGGATTTGGTCGATCTGAGCGACGAACGGGTCGCTGGCCGCCAACGCCTCTACCCTGTTATCGGGGCGATCCATACGTAGCAGAGTCACCCCGGCTCCGTCGGCGCCGGGGATCGCGTGGGCCGCGTAGATCGCCACCTGGCCGAGTAACTCGCTCAGGCCGCGCGCTCCGGTGACGAGCGCGGCGAGGTCGGCAAGTCAGCCCGTTCCGGTAGAGACCTGGTGCCCTCGATTCTACCGGCCTCGCTCGATCACGCGCTGGATGGCGCTGTAAAAATCGGCGCCCCGGCCTCCACCGTGCGCGGTATCGACCTGACCGTCCCATACCGGGCCGCGCACCACTTTGAGGGGTACGTCGCGCCCTCGTCTACTTCCGCTGGCTGCTGCGCGGCCAAGTCTGACCCACAACCATCAGAACCCGGCAGAGGCGACACGATCAAGCGAGCATCCGGATCAGGACCATGCCGCCGGAGCGGAGTCGGGACAGGTTTCCGAGACCGGTTTCGACGGCGAGTCACCTAAGCTCGCGCGGACGCCGGCAACACCCCGACGCCATCAGATTCGCTCACCAGGTAGTCCTTGTGCCCATCGCCAGAGTCCGTCACGAACGTCGGCCCCTTCCGTACCATCCGATTGACTGGAGCGGCACTCGTGCGGTCGAGAGACCACCGGTCCTCACTGACTCCAGAACCGCTTCGCGCTTCCCGGACCCGATAGGCGAACGAGTGCCGGTCGCTCGGCGGGCTACCGGTGGTTTTGGTGTTCAGCGTGGCCGCGGCCTCCCGCAGTTTCGTGTTGCTGTCCTGCGACCACTTCTCACCGCTCTAGCGAACGTGCTGGGCCGCATTGCCGGACCGCATCTAAGCGTGGCCTCCAGCCGTTCTACTGGTTTCCCTCGACCCCTTCCCGATCTGGCTTGTCTCCGCGACGCTCACCGCAGCGGCCAGAACCGCACTCGAATGGCGCTGACCCGCACTACGATCGGGAGTACGACATCGGGTACATCTACTCCTCGCAGTCCAGCGCCCAAGAAGAACATTTCTACCGGCGAGCATTCCGCCCGCGAGCTGCAGGGCGCGGACGGATTGAGCATCGACGGAGGCTTAGACACCGCCTCCGGGCAGTAGCGAGACCGACCGCGTGGGACGCGCGTCTGTCGTGATCGAAGCGCGTGGACATGACGGTCAGTCGCACGAGTCGGTAGAGCTGCAGGAGACGTTGCGGGCGGCCGATCAGCAGCCGCTCGCCGACAGCGATTCGATAATCCTCGCCTCCGGGCTCAAGGTGTTCCTGGCCTACGGGCGCCTAACTGCGAGCATCATCGCCAGCGGCGGCACCTCGGACGCGAAACGGCAGCGGTCACCACTCGGGTCGCTTCACGACTCCGTACTCCGGGCTGGAATTGGACGTTTCGCGCACGAATACCACGTCGCTGGCCAGGAAGGCGGCGCCTCGACCCGCCCTGGCTAACGCCCAGGTGGCACTGACGGGTGTACCGTTTTCAGTGCTGAGCAGATCAGCCAGTCCGGGAAGGGTTCGGCCGTCCGCCGCCGCGCCTCAAGAGCATTCGCTCTGCGCCCCTTAACTCGGTAACTCGACCCTCGTGTGGATCCCCGTGGCTCTCGCTCAGAATCTTGGGCCTGCTATTGGTTTCCTCCGTATGTCGATCCGCATCGCTCGTGGGTGACCCTGCCTCATCCACCACCCGACACCACAACAGATGCGCAGCCACGCACCCGAAGTCCTTCCAACTTGGGCGACCCGGGTTCGCCCTAAACGTCACCTACACGTCGAAAGCTCCGCGGCGCGGCCGTCAAGGAGCGTCTCGCCCTCTTAACGCTCACCCGCAGTCACCTCGACCGCACCATCAGGAGATTCGTCATGACAATCCTTATCACGGTGATCGTTGTCGTTATCGCACTCGTCCTCCTCGCCGCCGTCACTGCCCTCAAGGTCGTGAAGCAGTACGAGGACGGGGTGCTGTTCCGTCTTGGTCGCGTCGTGGGTGAGCGCGCCCCTGGACTCCGCGTGATCATCCCGTTCGTTGATGTGCTGCACCGGGTCTCCCTTCGGATTGTGACGATGCCGATCCAGTCCCAGGGCATCATCACCCGAGACAACGTCAGCGTCGATGTCTCTGCGGTGGCCTACTTCAAGATCGTCGACGCGGTGAAGTCGGTGGTCGCGATCGAGAACGTCCGCGCCGCGATCGACCAGATCGCGCAGACCACCCTGCGCAAGGTCGTCGGCCAGCACACTCTCGACCAGACCCTGTCCGAGACCGACAAGATCAACTTGGACATCCGCGAGATCCTCGATGTCAGCACGGTGGACTGGGGCGTCGAGGTCACTCTCGTCGAGCTGAAGGACATCCAGCTTCCCGACAGCATGAAACGCGCGATGGCCCGTCAGGCCGAGGCCGAGCGCGAGAAGCGCGCGAAGATCATCAACGCTGAGGGCGAATCGATGGCCGCGGCCGCGTTGGGTGATGCCTCGGACACGATGATGGCCCACCCACTCGCGCTGCAGCTGCGCAACCTGCAGTCTCTGGTCGAGATCGGTGTCGATAAGAACACCACTGTCGTGTTCCCCGCTCCGTTGATGAGCACCATCGGCGAGCTCGGCGCCTTCCTGGCCCGCGAGACCGCGTCCGCCGCCGACCTGGTCCCGCACGAACACCAACCGGCGAGAACCCCTGCCGCTGACCTCCTCGACATCGTGCCGAACGGCACGCCCTCCGGCTGAGCTCCGCCTGAGCCCGACCACCGATCGCACCGATCGCACCGATCCGGAGTACCGATGACGAAACTCGACGCTTCCCCGGCCGGCATCCCCCCGTGCCGGCCGGGGATCAATCCCTCAACCGGAGGGGGTATCGCCTGCCACCGATCAGAGGGATACTCGCCCACACCGACAACCCCTACGTGAAGTCCATGCACTGCGTTCCGTCCGTCCTCGGCGCCAGAATGTCCTCCTCGTTGGGCGGCTGACATGCTGACTGTGATTGCGCTCGGGGGTAACGCACTACTCGAACGCAACGGTCCGGTCTGGCGCCGGATCGTGCCCTCCCCGCAGTCGCTGGACGGCGTAAAACACGACTCCATCACGCTGGTGGATATCGCGCAATTGCCGTTCAGCGGCGACAACGGCCTGCTCGCGATCGATGAATCCATCCCCACTGGCAACAAGCGATTCGCTCGGCCCAACAGGTCGAATCCCGCCCACGTCGAGCACGAGGAACAGTCTGATGACCACCCACGCGCAGCGACGTAAGGCTAGTCCTGCACCCGGCACACAGCCAGCCGCGAAGCAGGACTTGAAGACCCTGCCCATGGCGCAGGTCCAAACGCAACTCGGCAGCACGCCGGATGGTCTGACCCAAGCTGAGGCCGCGAAGCGGCTGGTGCAGTACGGACCGAACGAGATCGCCGAGCACAAGAGCAACGCGTTGCTGAAGGTCCTGTCCTACTTCTGGGGCCCAATCCCCTGGATGATCGAAGTGGCCGTCGTCTTGTCCGGCGTGGTGAGGCATTGGCCGGACTTCTTCATTATCCTGGTCCTGTTGCTGGCCAACGCCGCCGTCGGCTACACAGAGGAACGCCAGGCCGGTAACGCTATCGAGGCGTTGAAGGCCAAACTCGCCATCAACGCCCGCGTCCGACGTGACGGCGAATGGACTACGCCCGCTGCCCGCGACCTGGTCCCCGGCGACGTGATCCGGCTACGGTTGGGTGATATCGTGCCCGCCGATGCCCGGTTGCTGGACGGCGACGAGATCGAGGTCGACCAGTCCGCGCTCACCGGTGAGTCCCTACCCTCGACCAGAGCTGCTGGGGACCCGGTGTACTCCGGGTCGATCATCCGCCGCGGCGAGATCGGCGCCTTGGTCTACGCCACCGGCGTCAACACCTACTTCGGCAAGACCGCAGAACTGGTCCAGGACGCGCACACGGTCAGCCACTTCCAAAAAGCGGTCCTCAAGATCGGCAACTACCTCATCCTCCTTGCGGCGGTGTTCGTCACCGTCATCATCATCGTGTCGTTGCTGCGCGGCGACGAAGTCCTGACCACGCTGCAGTTCGCGCTCGTGCTGACCGTCGCGGCGATCCCGGTCGCGATGCCCACGGTGTTGTCGGTGACGATGGCGGTCGGCGCCCGGCTGCTGGCCAGGAAGCAGGCCATCGTCAGTCGCCTGGTCGCGATCGAGGAACTGGCCGGCGTCGACGTGCTGTGCTCGGACAAGACCGGCACCCTGACCCAGAACAAGCTGACCCTCGGCGACCCGTTCGCGGTGGACACGGCCAGCGTCGAGGACGTCATTCTCGCCGCCGCGTTGGCCTCCCGCGCCGATGACAACGACACCATCGATCTCGCCGTCCTCGGCGGCCTCAGCGATGAGAAGGCTCTCGAGCCCTACACCGTGACCCACTTCGAGCCGTTCAACCCGGTCGACAAACGCACCGAAGCCACCGTCACCGGCGCCGACGGAACGACGTTCAAGGTCACCAAGGGCGCCCCGCAGGTCATCCTCGCCCTCGCCGACGAAGCCGCGACAATCAAACCCGCCGTCGACTCCGTGGTGAACGACTTCGCCGCCCGCGGCTACCGGTCGTTGGGGGTGGCCCGCGCCGACGGCGACGAGTCGTGGCGCATCCTCGGCGTGCTCCCGCTGTTCGACCCGCCCCGCGAGGCCGCCAAAGAGACAATCGCGACCGCCGAGAGCATGGGAGTCTCGGTCAAAATGGTCACCGGCGACGCCATCGCCATCGCCCAGGAGACCGCCAAGACACTCGGGATGGGCACCGGCATCCTCGAAGCTGCCGCACTCGGAGACGTCACGAACAAGGCGACAGTCGAACAAGGCGACGCCATCGAGCACTCCGACGGTTTCGCGCAGGTCTTCCCCGAGCACAAGTACCACATCGTCGACGTCCTGCAACAGCGCGGCCACATCGTCGGCATGACCGGCGACGGCGTCAACGACGCGCCCGCCCTGAAGAAGGCCGACTGCGGTATCGCCGTTTCCGGGGCCACCGACGCCGCCCGCGCCGCGGCGGCGATCGTACTTCTCACCCCGGGGTTGTCGGTGATCATCGACGCGATCAAGGAAAGCCGCAAGATCTTCCAGCGGATGAACTCGTACGCCATCTACCGGATCGCGGAATCGCTGCGGGTGCTGCTGTTCGTGACGCTGGCGATCCTCGTGTTCAACTTCTTCCCGATCACCGCGATCATGATCGTGATGCTGGCGCTGCTCAATGACGGTGCGATCCTATCCATCGCCTACGACAACGTCCGCTACAAGATGAAGCCCGAAGCCTGGAATATGCGCCTGGTGTTGGGCATCGCCACCGTACTGGGTGTCGTGGGCCCCATCGCCGCGTTCGGACTGTTCTACCTCGGCGACCGCGTCTTCGACCTCGGCCACCCACAGTTGCAGACCATGATGTATCTGATGCTGTCCGTCGCCGGGCACCTCACCATCTTCCTAACCCGTACTCGCGGACCGTTCTGGTCCATCCGTCCCGCCCGCATCCTTCTCCTGGCTGTCCTGGGCACCCAGGCCGTCGCCACCCTGATCGCCGTCTACGGACTGTTCATGCAGCCACTCGGCTGGGGCTGGGCCGCGTTCGTGTGGGGCTACGCCATTATCTGGGCGCTGGCCAGCGACCGCGTCAAACTGTTCGCCTACCGCGTCCTCGACCCCACCGCCAGCACCGAGCCGCCAGCGACGTCCGCCGCCGAGCATGCCGAGGAAGCCGACGATCTGACACGAAGCACAGGGCAGTCCACGCACCACAATCGACGGTCCGCAAACGAACGACCTGTACCCACCTCACATCTAGGAGACGATATTCCATGACAAGCAACGACAACGCCACTCTCTACACGCTGGGCGACCGCGGCCAGACCGTCGACGGATCGGCAAACGATATCCGCGGCCGTAAGGTGAAAGACAAAGACGGCCACGGCATCGGCAAAGTGGCCGACCTCCTCGTCGATAACCGAGAGGACAAGGTCCGGTTTCTGCTGGTCGAACACGGCGGATTCCTCGGCTTCGGCGAGACGAAGACCCTGATACCCGTCGACGCCATCACCAAGATCACCGAGGACGAGGTACTCCTCGATCAGTCTCGCGACCGGGTCGCGGCGGCGCCCGGCTACAACCCGGACCTCGTCGATGACCAGCCATATCACTCCAGCGTCTACACCCATTACGGATACACGCCGTACTGGGACCAGGGCTACGCGTATCCCATGGATCTGGGCTTTCCCCTGTCGCCTCCGCGGACGCGGGACTGACCCGTCATGCGACCCCGCCGCGCCCGTGGTGTTCTGGATAGGTCACCGATGAGCGCTGGCCCGCCTAAAGCCAACAGTGTTGTGGTCGACCTTGCCCAGTTGTTGGACCAGGCTAAACCGGGATGATCACGCATCCGGCGTACGCGACCGAGCCGTGGCGCCTGCACGAGACCGGCCTCGACCTTGGCGTCCTAGCGCAGAGCGAGTCGCTGTTCGCGTTGTCCAACGGTCACATCGGATGGCGGGGAAACCTCGACGAGGGCGAGCCGCACGGCCTACCCGGCACCTACTTGAACGGGCTGTTCGAGACTCGTCCGCTGCCCTACGCTGAGGCCGGCTACGGCTACCCCGAGGCCGGGCAGACGGTCATCAACGTCACGAACGGCAAACTGATCCGCCTCCTCGTCGATGATCAGCCCTTCGACATCCGCTACGGACAGCTGGTCGCGCACGATCGGGTGCTGGACTTCCGCACCGGGGTGCTGCGCCGCGAGGTCGAGTGGGTGTCACCGGGCGGGCAGGGCGTGCGGGTGCGGTCGGCCCGGTTGGTCTCACTGGTGCAGCGTTCCGTGGCCGCGATCTGTTACGAGGTCGAACCGACCGATACCGCGGTGCGGGTGGTCGTGCAGTCGGAGCTGGTGGCCAACGAGACGTTGCCGCCGTCTGGTGGGGACCCGCGCGAAGCAGCCGCACTGCAGGCACCGCTGCTGTCGGAGGCACACACGTGCAGCGGGACCGGGGCCTCGCTGCTGCACCGTACCGCGGTCAGCGGTCTGCGACTCGCAGCGGCGATGGAGCATCACCTCGACGCGCCACAGTCGGTACAAGTATCGAGTGAGAGCTCCCCCGATCTGGGTCGGGTCACGATCACCGCGAGGCTGGAGCCCGGGCAGCGGCTGCGGCTGGTCAAGTTCGTCGCCTACGGCTGGTCCGCGGTTCGCTCGCAGCCGGCGGTCATCGATCAGGCCGTGGCCGCGTTGACCGCAGCAGTTCAGACAGGTTGGGAGGGGCTGGTCGCCGAACACGGCGCCTATTTGGACGATTTTTGGCGACGCGCCGATGTGGAGGTCGACGGTGACCAGCGGGTGCAGCAGGCGGTACGGTTCGCGTTGTTCCACGTCCTACAGGCCGGCGCCCGGGCCGAGGGGCGGGCCATCGCTGCGAAGGGACTGACAGGGCCGGGCTACGACGGGCACGCGTTCTGGGACACCGAGACTTTCGTGCTACCGGTGCTCACCTACACCGCGCCGCGGGCGGCCGCCGACGCACTGCGATGGCGACACTCGATCCTGCCGAAAGCACTGAGTCGCGCCACGCAGCTGGGGCTGAAGGGCGCCGTCTTTCCGTGGCGCACGATAGCCGGCCACGAGTGCTCGGGATACTGGCCCGCCGGTACCGCCGCATTCCACGTCGGCGCGGATATCGCTGACGCGGTGTCCCGCTACATCAGCATCACCGGCGACGAGGCTTTCGAACGCGACATCGCCGTGGAACTACTGACCCAGACCGCCCGGTTGTGGTGCTCGCTGGGTCACCACGATCCTGCAGGACGGTTTCGGATCGATGGGGTCACCGGTCCGGATGAGTACTCCGCCGTCGCGGACAACAACATCTACACGAACCTCATGGCCCAGCACAATCTGCTCTGCGCCGCCGACATCGCGCTACACCACCCCGACCGGGCCGCCGATCTGGACATCACTGCCGCGGAGGTCACCAACTGGCGCGACGCAGCGATGGCAATGGTCGTTCCGTACGACGAAGCGCTCGGAGTCCACAGCCAGGCCGAGGGTTTCACTCGCCATGAGATCTGGGACTTCGATGCCACCACCGACACGCAATACCCACTCCTGCTGCACTTCCCGTACTTCGACCTCTACCGCAAACAGGTCGTCAAGCAGGCCGACCTGGTGCTGTCGATGCACCTACGCGGTGAGACTTTCAGCGCGGAGGAAAAGGCTCGCAACTTCGCGTACTACGAAGCCCTCACGGTGCGCGACTCCTCCCTGTCGGCATGTACCCAGGCGGTGCTGGCCGCCGAGACCGGCCACCTCGACCTCGCGTATGACTATCTGACCGAGGCCGCGCTGATGGACCTGGACGACCTTGAGCACAACACTCGCGATGGGCTGCACCTGGCGTCGTTGGCCGGGACCTGGATCGCCCTCGTGTCAGGGTTAGCCGGCCTGCGCGAACGCGACGGCGGCGTCGCTTTCTCCCCACGGCTGCCGGCGGGCATTACCCGGATGGCCGCTACCATCAGCGTGCGCAACAGCCGACTGAACCTCGACATCACTTCGACGACGACAACATACCGCGTGCTTGACGGTCCACCACTGTCGCTGCTGCACGACGGGCAACGCCTCACCGTGTCCACCGGCAGCCCGATTAGCGTGCCAAACCTGACGCCGCCGACCAGGCCCGCACCGACCCAGCCCCGGGGCCGTGCCCCCCAGCGTCATCGAGAAGCCCTGTGACGGATCCGAGCCCCCACGAGGCCTGGCGTGCTGGTCATCTTCGGCATCACTGGCCGAGGTCGTCAATGTCAGTAGTATCGTCGGCCACCACTAGCACGAAGATAATCGCCGCCCGCCGGTGGCCCGTGTGGGCCCGTGACCGCTGCACAGTAACGGCTGATTCTTCGGGGTCCCGAGGATCGCGAAGCCGGCGTTACTATGTGGTCTGGGGGACGACGACCACCGGGCATGCGGCGCGCTGAATACAGTGCTGACTGACCGACCCCAGAACCATCCCGACGAATCCCCCGCGCCCCCGCGAGCCGACAACCAGCAGCCCGGCGGACTCTGCGGCCTCAAGCAGCACCGCCGCGGGATGGCCCTGTATGACCCGCGCTTCCACCTGCGCCTGACCCACGTCCAATTCCGCCAGACTCGTCTCGAGCGTGGACCGGGCGTGGGCCGCGAACTCGGTGTAGTCATCGTCGCGGTAGTAGACCGGTTCCCCGTAGTTGGTCGGCAGGTCCCAGGCCATCACCGCCACCAGCGGCACCGCGTAGCGCACTCCGCGGCCCAGCGCAGCGCCTGCTGAGAGTTATCTGATAGATCAATCCCGACTACCACCGGGCCTGGATCGGTTGTCGAACTCATCGATGCTGCCTCCTCTACTTGAGCTGTCGCGCCGAGCATGAACCACACGCCGCCGCTGCCTGGCAGGCAACCTGCGGCCTGCTGAGTCGGGCTCTGGAAGGCCGTCCACGCGACCGAGGTCGTTCCTCCGCAGGACCTACAGCTAACTTTTAGGAGCTACCGAACTCAGCATGGTAATAGGCTACGGGTCTTGACGTCACGGCGGTGAACTTCTCTCGGCGCTGCGTCACCGACTACCCCGTACGTGACGCTCGGTCCGCTCCCGCCCAGATCATCCAGCACCACACCGGTGCCATCGACATGACCAACGCCGAAGTATCCCAGGGGATGAACCCAGACGTGGGGGCCCTAGCGAAGTCGATCGCTAAATCCCAGTCCGCCGAGATACCAAAATGAAAGACATGCTTGCGTTTGTGTGACGCCGAGAACGGGCAGGGCTGCGCCCAGGATCCTTCTCCCACACCGTTCACGATGGGACCGACGATGAGATGAACGTGCCCAGTGCTGATGCGTGCGTAGCTCACCCCCTCCTACTTGCCAGCGACAAGCAATGGGGCTACACCGGAGACAGTTATCCGCATGCCCGTGCGGGTGTCTCGTTCGTGGGGTGGTTGTGAGTTTCCTCAGCGGTATCTGGCACGGCCTGGATGAGGCGTTCTTCATGTTCTGGCAGACGCTGTGGGCGCTGGTGCTCGGGTTCGCGCTGTCCGGGGCAGTGCAAGCGTTCGTCTCCCGCACCGAGATGCAGCACGCGCTCGGTGATCACGCCCCGAAAACGCTGGCGAAGTCGTCGTTCTTCGGGATGATCTCCTCCTCCTGCTCCTACGCTTCCTCCGCGCTGGCGAAGACACTGTTCGCGCGCGGCGCGGACTTCACCGCCGCCCTGGTGTTCATGGTCGCCTCTACCAACCTCGTACTGGAGCTCGGGATTGTGCTGTGGCTGCTGATCGGATGGCAGTTTGCGCTCGCTGAGTTCGTCGG
>CAJDTT010000133.1_pt1 | contig 11528 bp, 12 predicted proteins | sample 7389841 | NCBI WGS metagenome assembly CAJDTT01 (sample SAMEA7055655, study PRJEB34461) | soil metagenome | biome: terrestrial ecosystem; feature: Peninsula; material: soil | place: Antarctica | collected 2016
GTGAGTCGTTCGAAGCGCGACGGGTCCCCGCGCTGAGGTTGGTCGTGAACGCGGAGTCAGCAGCCCAACGGCAAGCGCGCTCGGAGGCTGGCCGTCGTGCCGATCAGGTCATCAGCAGTGGTCGATCACTGGCCCTGAAACGAAGAGATGAGCGACGAGACGATTACTGGGAGTTGATGCGTAAAGGTGTCAGCAACGTCGATGCCTGCAAACTTCTAGGCATGCCCAGAGTCGCAGGCACCCGTATCCGACACGAGGCGAACTTCCGAATCCCGCTCCCTAAACCATCCCACCCGGCCGCCGCGAGGTATCTAGAGCTGCGAGAGCGCTTGCAGATCGCCGATCTGCAAGCGTTGGGTAACTCGTTGCGGACGATCGCCAAAGAGTTAGGGCCTCACCCGTCGACGATCAGCCGAGAACTACGACGTCACCGTACGGAATCCGGCGAGTATCTGCCGCATGCGGCGAATCATGACGCCCGTCTGCAGCGGGGCCGTCCAAAGACTCACCGTCTTGCCGGTGATGCCCGCCTGCGGCTGCTGTCCAACGACAACTGAACCGGTGTTGGTCACCAGATGAGATCAGCGGCTGGCTCAAGAAGACTTATCCCAATGATCTGACGCTGCGGCTGTGTCCCGAGACGATCTATCGCGGGTTGCTTCTGCGCGATGATCACGGACTGCACAAACGGTTCGCCAAGAAGCTGCGAACGGGGCGCCGAATCAGGAAGACGAGATGGCTCACTCGGGCGGGGAAGGGATCCCGAATTCGGAACATGACGATGATCGATCAGCGATCGCCGCACTTATCCTCAAAGCTGATTGCGGGGAACTGGGAGGGTGACCTCATGTCGGTGTCGGGTCGGTATCCGCGATGCTCACCCTGCGGGAGCGGAAAACCCAGTACGGCATCATCATCAACCTCCCGACCGACCACACCGCCGGAAGTGTGAACGCCGCCGTCACAGCAGCATTCGCAACCTTGCCACCGCATCTGAAGCGTTCTTTGACCTGGGACCAGGGCGTCGAGATGTCCAGTCACGCCGCCCTGACCGAAGCGACCGGCGTCGCGATCTACTTCGCGGAACGTTCCAGCCCTTGGCAGCGGGGAGCGAATGAGAACTTCAACGGGCTCGTTCGCCAATACTTCCCCAAGGGCACCAACCTCGCCCGACACAGTGTCGAACACGTGGCCCATGTCATGAACGAACTCAATAGCCGACCCCGCAAAGGCCTCGATTACGACACCCCAGCAGCGCGTCTGCGAGCCGAACGAAAAACGCCCAACCATCCCGATCCGATACCCTGCTAACACGGCAACAATCGGCGGCAATCACTCACCGTGTTGCGTCGACCAGTAGAAACCGCCGCACCCTCACCGGGCATTATCGCGGGCGAGTCTTCTGCGAATACTGGCCGTCTTCGCGGCGGGCGCCGAGCCTAAAGCCTGCCTTTAGGCGAGTGGCTACGCGGTATCCGGCCAGGGAGCCTCCGCAAAACCTGTTGGCGGAGAACGGCGACCGCTGCTAGTTTGACGGAGGCTGTGCAGGAGAACGAGGAGGTGGTACCCGTGAACGCAGTATCGACATGGGCGCTCCCCTCCGGGGTCACGGTCGGACGATAGGTCGTTCGGGAGCGCCGTTCACCAGCACTCCCGAAAGGCACGACCATGCGATTCACCTCTGAACAGCGCCTCGACGATGGCGTCCTCGAACGCGAATTCACCCTGGGTGACATCCCCGGCGTCCTGTGGACGCCTGGATCCGCACCAGCCCCGCTGATCCTGAGCGGCCACAACGGTGGCTTGCATAAGCGGCTCCGCCGGCTAGTGGCCCGGGCCCGGCACTACGCCTCTCACTACGGCTTCGCGGTGGCCGCGATCGACGCCCCCGGGCACGGTGACCGGCCCCGTTCCGCCGCCGATGAGCAGCACCGCGCCGACCTTCGCCGGGCGATCGAGGCCGGCGAGCCGGTCAACGAGATCGTCGGCGCCTTCATCGTCCCGCTGGTCGAAAGGGCGGTCCCGGAATGGCGGACCACCCTGGACGCACTCCTTTCGCTGCCCGAGATCGGCGGCCCGATCGGGTACGAGGGGATGACCGCCATTGGCATTCGGCTGGCGCTGGTCGAGCCGCGCATCTCGGCCGCCGTTTTCTTCGGCCAGGGTTTCGTGCCCGACTCCCTGCGCGAGGAGGCCCGGCGGGTCACCATTCCCCTGCAGTTCCTGCTGCAGTGGGACGACGAAGGGATGGAACGGGAGCCGATCCTGAACCTGTTCGACGCCTTCGGCGCCAGGGAGAAGACGCTGCACGCCAATCTGGGCGGGCATGCCGGTACCCCGTGGTTCGAGGTGGACGACGCGGCCCGGTTCTTTACCCGGCACCTGAAATGAGGGCGGGCGGTCAGGTCGGCAGCAGGAGGTGGGCGTAGGACTGGAGCATCAGCGTCCTCCAACTGGGCGAAAGAGTTTGGACGATCCCGTGCATTTGCGATTGTCTTCACCCGAGGAAGCACCCGAGAAGGTGAGCTCATCCAGACATGCCGCGGACCGGGCGCGTTTGTGCGCGGTCACCGATCGCAGGTAGTCGCGATCGGTGACGACGCGGCGGGCCCAACCCTGGTCGCCGCTACACGACGGGGTTGCCGGCGTCCTTCCAGGCGGTGATCCCGCCGTCCATGTGCGCGACGTTCGTATAACCGAGGTCCTGCAGGGCGACGGCGGCCAGCGCCGAGCGGCCGCCTGAGGCGCAGTGCAGGATGATCCGACGGTTCGGATCGAACTCATCGCGGTGATATGGGCTGGCGGGGTCGGCCCAAAATTCGAGCATTCCTCGGGGTGCCTCAACAGCACCGGGGATGGTGCCGTTTTGCGCGCGCTCTCCAGGCTCACGTACGTCAACGAGCAGCGCATCTTCTTCGTCTAACTCCCGGGCCGTCTCCTCCGGAGTCAGATTTTGCACCTTCTGCTTGGCCTGTGCGACCATCTCGGCGGCGGTTGGCATGTGCTCCTCCTGCGAGTAGGTAGAACCAGTTTATTCTAGCGCAAATTGGTCTCGCCGCAGCCCGATGCGGTCACAGATGGATCAGCGTCCTGCCCAAGGAAGCGTCAGCATTCTCACGAGGAACCTCACGGTGACGGATTCCCATTTCGGGCTTGGGGCGACCAAGGCCGCCACCGCAGTGGGATCGCTGAGCGGTCACGGATTCTTTGCCGGATCCGGGGTCTCGCCGGCGCGGTGTCGATGCGGAACCGCACCGATGGGTCAGCAAGCCTCTGCCGTGAGACGAAACACGGGATGCCGTGACGCCTCGTCGATAAAATTCGCCACCGGGTCGTCGGCGGTCGCATCGAAGAACGACGCGGTAATTGGCACATCACGCACATACTTCTGCAGTACCGGTCCGGCGGTCTGTGCATCCACACCCTCAGCGTGTAGCACCTCGGCGCGACTCCCCCGCCGCAGCGAGACCGCACCGTTCGCGCGGACATTGTGGACCCAGCCGACTGTCCCGTAAGGCGCCACAAGCCACCTTTGGCCGCCGAACTCGATCACGGTGACCGGTGTTGTCCGGAGTCTCCCGCTCAGGCGACCGGTCGTGATCAGCAGGTAGCTCGACTTCGCGCCGACACCCGCTCGGATCAGCACGGTCATCATCACGTTGGCCGCGCGCCGCATGGGCCCGAGCCGATACGTCTTCGCCATCTGCCCATGATGCCGTGAACAACGAACGAATAGTAGAAATAGGCAAAGCGGTGCGCGTGTCGTCGTACAAGGGGCGGATGTGCCCGTGGAAGAGCGGTGAGGCGCACACTTGATCGGTGACCTTTACACCCCCAACGCGACGAATCGGGTGCTCCTGAAGCCGAGCGGCCTCAGGTGCGCAGTGGCCGGAATGCTTCTGGGGCTGCTGTATGCCGCGGTGAGTGTCTACTGAGGCCTGGGCGGCGCGACCTTGCTGGACACGGGTGGCGGGTCGCTGGAGCGAAGCGGCCGAGCCGGTTACGTCGTCGTGGTCGTGGCGTTGTGGGCAGCCGTCGTCCTGAAGGTGATCGCCGCGGGACTGCCACTACTGACGATCTACCGCCTGGGTAGTTCGAGGTGGCAGCGCCTCGTGTGGGGCTTGGCGTGGGTCGAAGCTGCCGCGTTGGTCATCTACGGTCTGGTGCTGACTATCGTGGGGCTGATGGTGCAGGCCGGGGTCATCGCTACCACCGCACCCGCCGATCACCGAGCCTTGACCTGGCACACCTACCTCTGGGACCCGTAGTTCCTCGTCCGGGGACTCCTCGTCACCGCTGCTACGCGCACGACGCCGCCACAGGAAGACTACGAGACCGCACGAGCACGAAGTACCTCCGCCATCTATCGTGCCCGCTGATAGATCAGTTACGGGGCGCTATGCGATCCTGATGGTATGGAGACGGTGTACCAGGCTGCGGGCGGCGCCGATGGCTTACTGCGCCTGGCCGGCGCGTGGCATGCCAGGGTGATGGCCGACGAAATAGTGAGCCATGCGTTCAGCCATGGCTTTAACTCCGAGCACACCGAGCGGCTTGCCGCCTACTGGTCTGAGGCGCTCGGCGGGCCGATGACGTTCTCGACCGAGTACGGCGACGAGACTTCGGTGGTGCAGATACAAAGCGGGAACGGGCCGCACGACGAGATGGACCGTCGAGCGATCACCCGCTTCGATCAGGCGCTGGCAGACGTCGGCCTTGCGCAAGACGACCGGCTCCGAAGGACGCTGCACGATTACTTCGCGTGGGCGACCACGACCACGATGTCCCGCTATCACCGATCAGCGGATGATGTCCCAGGCGGTTTGGGCATCCCGCACTGGTCGTGGACCGGCCTGGTCAGCGCGTCTTAGCCGGATCCGTTTACTGTGATCCGTTCGGGGCGTCTGCGTGTCGGCGTGACCGTGGCGCGGTTGGCTCGCTTCAGTGCTCCCGGGTGTTGAGAACATTCGGGGAGACTCATAGGCCCGCCGGTGGTCACCGGTGATAGTGAGTCGGCCCTGGGATTCGGCGTGGCTGATCGGTTCGAGTGCCCGTCCACGGTCGGTGAGTTCGTACGATCAGCATCCGCAACCGGGTCTCCATAGGCGAGTCGACCTCCTCGCGCACGCCGTACCGAGGCGGGCCTAGCGGCCTTCAAATACGGGGGCGCGTTTCTCCAGGAACGCGGAGGCCGCCTCTCGGCAGTCCGCGGTTCGGCCGATCTTCACATGTGCGGCGATCTCATGGTCAAGTGCCGTCGCAAACGTCTGATCCTGCGCTCCGTTAAGACAACCCTTCATCGCGGCCAGCGCCAACGGCGAGCGAGTCGCCATCAACGCCGCACGCGCGGCAACGAACGGCATCAGCTCGTCCGGTTCGCGCACCTCCGACACCAGCCCAATTTCGAGCGCCCGTGCGGCGCTGAACTTCTCGGCCGCAAACATCAGCTCGCGAGCGGCCGAGGGTCCTACCAGCCTCTGCAACGTCCACGAAATGCCAAAATCACCAGAAAGGCCTGCGGTGAGGAACGCCGTATTGAAGGCCGCCTTGCTTGAGGCATAACGGATATCGCATGCGGCCGCCAGCGACAGTCCGGCGCCGGCGCAGGCGCCATTGATGGCCGCGATCGTCACCTTGGGCATGTCGTGCAGCATCTGCACAACCCGCACGCGCGCTCGAAGGCTGTTGATCGCCGTGGCAACGAGAGTATCCGCCTTAGGCGGACCCTCGTTGCCGGAGATGCCTCCGAGGTCACCACCGGCGCTAAATGCCCGGCCCGCACCGGTCAGGATGAGCACCCGTACGTCGTCACGGCTGCTGACTTGCTCGAGAGCCGTCAACAGGTTGTCCATCAACGGCTCGGAAAATGTGTTGAGCTTGTCGGGGCGGTTGAGGGTCACGGTCGCGATCGCGCCGTCGATCTCGATCAATACCGGTTTCGTTTCCACTGATGTCATGACTTCTACCTATCTGTAGTGGTGCGGCTCGGGGTGGTTCACGGTCCGCATAGTTGGCGGCTCGCGCGCTTAGCGCCCGTTGAAGGTCGGCGTACGGCGAGTGCGAAACGCATCGGTGCCCTCGCGAGAATCTTCGGAATCGTTGGCGATCATCACCGAGAGAGCGGCGTTGTCCAGGCACTCGTCAAGAGTGCTGTTCGATGCACGGTCGATCATTCGGTTGTTGAGCCGGATCGACAGCGGCGCGCCGGCGGCAAGCTTGCCAGCCATCTCCCGCGCCGTACCAAGGAGTGCGTCGTCATCGACGACTTGGCCGACGAGGCCGAGGCGGTGCGCTTCGTCGGCGTCGTAAATCTCCCCGAGCAAACTCATTCGTTTCGTGGCCTCGACCCCGATTAGCCGCTGGAAAAGCCACGGGCCGCCCTCGTCAGACAGCAGCCCGACGCGGACGGCGGTGTCACCCAGACGCGCGGTCCGGGCCGCGATTCGGAAGTCGCACGCGGCCGCCAACGCCAGGCCACCTGCTACCGCGGCACCGTTTACTGCCGCAATAGTCGGCTTATCCATGGAATGCAAAGTCCGGATGACCGGATGCATGCCCTCGCGCATGACGATCGCATGCCCGAGCTGACGCTCGTCTGCGGCCTCTGTCTCGCCGCTGCTTTTGAGGTCGCCTCCGGTGCAGAAACCCTTGCCGGTGCCGGTGATGATGAGGGCTCGCTGCGCATCGTCCGCGGTAAAAGCCAGCAACGCGTCGTTGATCTCTGCGCACATCGCCGATGTATAAGCGTTCATCGTGGCCGGACGGTTGAACGTCAGCGTCGTGACACCGTCGCCACCGTTCTCAACGATGATCGTCTCGTACGTCCGGCTTGACTTACTGGTCTCTGAGTTACTGCTCTCGCCCACGAAGCACCCTCTTCAGCATCACGCCCCGACATCGACGCCTGCGGCGTACGGGACTCGGTATACCGACAGTAGCGAATAGCGAAGATCTTCACGAACGTCGACGTATCGATCCGAGTGTGCGGTCGACGCAATCGGGAATCATTCGGCGCCGGATCTCTCCGTCAACTTTGTCGCTTTCCCTCCTTCTTTATCCTGGCGACGGGTGAATAGGCGCGACAAGCAGCAGTTTGCGGTGTTAGGGGCGGGTCCGCGGACCGCCGGCCGAGGTAGGTCCGACGCGAGGATTCTTCGACAGGTAGGCACTTCTGTGTGAGAATCCGACTCAGAGCCCGACGTTTTCTCACCGATCACCACGAACCGAGGCGGAGTGACATGGCGCAACGACCAAGTATCAGCGGACAGGCACTTGAGGAAGCCGTCAAAATGGCGCGTCTAGACCTCACCGACGAGCGCAAGGCGGCCGTCGGCCCAGCCCTGGACATGGTCCACGGGCTGATCGACATGCTCGACGGAATCGAGCTCGGCGACGTACCCCCGGCCAGCAGCTTTAACGCTCGGTGGGTGTGATCGCAATGCAGCCATACGAACTGACCCTGGCCGAAGCCGCCCAGAAGATCAGCAGCAAGGAACTCTCCCCCGTCGAGCTCACCGAATCGGTGCTCGGCCGAATCGAGGCCGTGGACGGCAAAGTTGGCGCGTTTGTCACGGTGACCGCCGACCGTGCGATGGAAGATGCGAAGCGGGCACCTCGAGCTCCAAAACGCGGCAGGACAACATTCCCGCCACCGATTCCGCCGCCGTCGAACGGCTCAGCTCCGCGGGCGCCGTACTCGTCGGCAAGACGCAGACGCACGAGTTCGCGTACGGCGTCCTGACCCCGACGACCCGCAACCCGTGGAATCTCGACCACATCCCCGGCGGCTCGAGCGGTGGTTCCGCCGCCGCCATCGCGTCTCAGATGTGTCACGGCGCGATCGGCACGGACACCGGTGGATCGATCCGCATCCCGTCCTCGGCCTGCGGCGCCGTTGGTCTCAAACCGACGTTCGGACGGGTATCTCGGCGCGGGGTTACGTCGCTGAGCTGGGCGCTCGACCACGCGGGGCCGATCGCCCGGACCGTGCGCGACGTGGCCCTGATGATGAACGTGCTCGCCGGCTACGATCGCGCCGACCCGGGCACCGTCGACGAACCGGTCCCGGACTTCACCGCCGGCCTTGATGACGGCGTGAAAGGGATGGTCTTCGGCCTGCCCACCAACTACTTCTTCGACAACATCGATCCCGAGGTGGACGCCGCGGTACGCGCCGCGGTGGACGTACTCAAGGGCCTCGGCGCGCAGATCCGGGAGATCGAGCTTCCGATGGCCGAGACCTATATGTCCGTCGAGTTCGGAATCCTCGTACCCGAAGCAAGCGCCTACCACCAGAAGCTCCTGCGCGAGAAAGCCGACCTTTATACCGATGACGTACGGGTGTTCCTCGATGCCGGCGAGCTCATGCTCGCGACCGACTACATCAAGGCGCTGCGGGTCCGCACACTGATCCAGGAGGGCTGGCGGGACATGTTCGAGGGACTCGACGCCGTACTCGCGCCGACCCTGCCCGCGACCGCCGCCCGCGTCGGGCAGGAATCCTACAACTGGGGCGCCGAGGAGCCGGTCATCAACGCCTACGTGCGTACGTCAGCGCCGGGCAACCTCACCGGCCTGCCGGGGCTGTCAGTGCCGTGCGGGTTCAGCAACGACGGGCTGCCGATCGGTCTGCAGATCCTCGGAAAACCATTCGCCGAATCCACCGTGCTACAAATCGGCGCGGCGTACGAAGCGGCCAACCCGACCGCCGGGAAGGTGCCCCCGATCGGCTAGCTCAACCGCACCCGCGGATCGAGTACGGCGTACAGCAGGTCGACCACGATGTTCGCGATGACCACGAATACTGCGGCAAGCAGTACCACCGCGATAATCACCGGCTCATCCTGGTTGACCACCGCCTGCACGGACATTCGTCCGAGCCCGTTGAGCCCGAAGACCTGCTCGGTGACGATTGCGCCGCCCAACAGTACGGCGACGTCGATGCCGAACTGGGTGACGATTGGGACCAACGCGGCGCGCAGTGCGTGGCGGAAGGTCACCCGCGCGTCGGACAGCCCCTTCGCCCGTGCCGTACGGATGTAGTCCTCGCCGAACACCTCCAGCATCTGTCCACGCGTCAACCGGACATAGACCGCCATAGACGCGACGGCCAGGGTGATCCACGGCAGGATCAGGTGCGAGAACCATCCGGCCGGATCCTGGGTGAGCGGCACATAACCGCTGCCCGGGAACATGTTGATCCCGGCGAGATGCAGTTGGAAGAACAGGAAGTAAAGCAACAACAGGCCGAGAACGAAGGTTGGGAACGACAGTCCGGTCAGCGCAAACAACGTCGCGGCGCGGTCGAGGAGCGTCCGGGGACGAGTCGCCGACAGGACGCCGATGAGGACGCCGAGCACGACCCAGATGATCGCCGCGCCGATCGCCAGCGATGCAGTCACCGGAAGCGCGCGGGCGATCAGCGTGGTGACTGGTTCGTGGCTGTAGTAGGAGAAACCGAGATCGCCGTGGAACAGCCGCACGATGAAATGCCAGTACTGCACCTGAATCGGCTTGTCGAGCCCGAGCTGCGCCGTTACCGTGTGCACGAGCTGCTGGTTCTGCGCGGCGAACTTGCCGAGCAGTAGCTGTGCGACGTTGGCCGGCGCGATGAAGAAAATGCCAAAGACGATGACGCTGATCAACCAGATCACGATCAGACCGGTGAGGAGACGGCGGATGAGGAACCGGATCATGTCGACTACCTCGCCATCAGCCGTTCGGTGCGCGGGTCGAGCGCGTCACGCACACTGTCGCCGAGCAAGTTGAACGCCAAGGTGGTAAGAATCAGCGCCAGGCAAGGAAAGACAAGAAACCACCACGCCACTTCATAGAAGCCCTGCGAGTCGCTGATCATGTTGCCCCAGCTCGCCGTCGGCGGGATGATGCCGACCCCGAGATAAGACAGCGTGGCCTCGAAGACAATCGAGACCGGGATCAGCAGGGTCGTGTAAACAATGACCGGCGCGATCAGGTTGGGCAGCACATCGACGACCATGATGCGCAGATCGCCCGCGCCGAGCGAACGCGCGGCCTCGATGTACTCCCGTTCTCTGATCGCGAGAGTCTGACCACGGACAATGCGTCCCACGGCCGCCCACGAGAAGAACGCGATCACCACGATCTCGATCAGCTCGCTGGGTCCGATGACCGAGACCAGAGCGATCGCGAACAGCAGGAACGGGAAGGACAGCACGACATCCATCAGCCGCGATAGGAGGGTGTCGACCACCGGCCCGAAGTAGCCTGCGCACAGTCCGACGACTACACCGATGAACGCCGCCGCGGCCGCCGCGGCGACCCCGACGACGAGCGATACACGGGTGCCGTAGATGATCCGGACCAGAATGTCACGACCGAGATTGTCTGTGCCGAGCCAATGCCGCGCGTTGGGGGCAACCGGCAGACCGTCAACACTTATCCCAAAATTCCGGTCCTGCGCGACGGGTGAGTAGCCGATCAAATGCGCAAGCGGGCCGGCCAACACGGCCACAAGGATGAGAAGCACTATGAACGCCGCACAGGCAATGGCCACCTTGTCGGTGCGGAGCCGGGCCCAGGCCAGCTGCCACGGGCTGCGTCCAGCCACCGGCTGCCCGGCCGTCGGTGCCTTCGCAGGTCCGCTCGTTGCCGCCGTCAACTCAGATGAAGACATGGCGGCATCACTCGTTTCCCGCGCTGTTCATGGTTCCGGCGAGACGTTCTCCTGGCTCCACTGGGAAGTGGCATGCGGTGAGATGATCGACCGGGTCCGCCGATCGAGCCTCAAGCACGGGTACCTCAATCGAGCACAGGGGTTGCGCCTTCGGACAGCGAGGATGGAATCGGCAGCCCGACGGCGGCGCGACCGGAGACGGCACGTCACCGCTAAGCAAAATCCGATGCCGCTGACGGGACCGGTCCGGATCGGCGATCGAGGCCGCCGACAAAAGCGCATTGGTGTAGGGATGTCTTGGTACGCCGAATAACTCGGACCGATCGGCGATCTCTACGATCTTGCCCAGGTACATCACCGCAACCCGATCGCTGACATGCTCGACCACCGACAGGTCATGGGCGATGAATACGTACGTCAGATCAAACTCGTCCTGGAGCGACTCGAGCAGGTTGATTATCTGCGCCTGAATCGACACGTCCAGTGCCGAGACCGGCTCGTCACAAACGATTAGCTTCGGCTTGAGCGCAAGCGCACGCGCGACCCCTATCCGTTGCCGCTGGCCCCCGGAGAAGTCCGCCGGGAACCTGTTGTAGTGCTCGGGATTGAGCCCGACGAGCTCCATGAGCTCTTGCACCCGGCGCCTGCGCTCGGCGCCGCTGGCTATCCCGTGAATCGCGAACGGATCGCCGATGATCGACCCGACGCGTCGACGCGGGTTGAGCGACCCGTACGGGTCCTGGAAGATCATCTGGATCTCCCTGCGGTACGGGCGCATTTGACGTCTCGACAGGGACGAAAGGTCCTGGTCTTCAAACAGCACCCGCCCGGAAGTCAGCGGATGCAGCCGCGTGATGCAGCGCGCCAACGTCGA
>CAJDTT010000095.1_pt1 | contig 11448 bp, 16 predicted proteins | sample 7389841 | NCBI WGS metagenome assembly CAJDTT01 (sample SAMEA7055655, study PRJEB34461) | soil metagenome | biome: terrestrial ecosystem; feature: Peninsula; material: soil | place: Antarctica | collected 2016
GGGTGCGGCGGTTGCCGGTCGGCTCGCAGATTCGGCAGATGTTCGCCGCGGTCCCGATCCATCAGTTCTCCCGGCGTAGTACGGCGGCGAGCAAGCCCATGCCGCCGACGACACACATCAGCCCGGGTGCCGCGATCGGTGGGCCCATCGGAACGTTGTAGGTCGCCAGTGACCATCCGCCGGGTTTGCGGGCGACGCCGCGAGCGTGGAAGTACTCACCGGCGAGACCGTTGGCGGTGTAGATCGCGGCCGTGATCGGGAGCGCGGTCTTCGCCCAGCGCCGACTGAAGATGCCGCCGATCCCGGCCACGACGACCGGCGGTGTGACCAGGATCGGTGACCACATCCACTTGTTGCCGAAGCTTGCTTTGTAGTGCTCGAAGTAGATTTCCGCCGTCGTGATCAGGGCCGCGGCGGCGGTCAGACCGGACAGCGACCGCTCGAACCGGCCGTGCTCGACGTTGCGCACCATTTTGTCGATTACGTGCTCGACCTGAGTGGACATGGCATCTCCTTCGAGTGGTACGTAGCAGTTAGCCTCCGGAAACAGGCCTCAATTCACGCCGTTGGCGGCGACGCATATCTGTTCGGTACCCGTCGCTTGAGGCAGATAAACCCGTGCGAGGTCGGCTGCATAAAAGCGCCAGATCCGGGTAAGGAGAAACTGTGAACCACGAAATGGTGACGTGCCGCTTTCTTGGACATCGGCTGAAATTTGTGGCAGACGGCCGAACGATGACCTGGCACTGCGCGCGATGCGCGGCAGGTGCCGGTCACAAGCTGTATGAAACGGCAGCCGAAGCGCGGCGCTACGCCCTGGCCTTCGATCGCCGCGATACCGATGATCTGGGCCGGCGCGCTCCTCTGATCGGACTTTTTCCGCTGCGGCTGTGGCACAAGTTCCGAGCGGCGAGAGGCAAACCGCTCGATACCGATCGGCACCCGCGAGCGTCCGACCCGCGTCCTGACGAAGGGCAATCATGATGAGCAGCAAGATCGAGACTGGCAGAGTCTCGACCCAGATCCCTTCACGGCTCGACCGGCTGCCGTGGGCCAGGTTCCACCGCAGGGTGGTCGTTGGCCTGGGAAGCGTCTGGATCCTCGACGGGCTTGAGGTCACCATGGTCGGCAGCGTCGCTGCGCGGCTGACCGAGAAGGGCAGCGGTATCACGATCAGCGCGGGCCAGATTGGTCTGGCCGCCGCGATCTACGTTGCGGGCGCGTGTGTGGGCGCGTTGTTCTTCGGTCAGCTCACCGACCGCTTCGGCCGCAAGAAGCTGTTCATGCTCACCCTCGGCATCTACATCATCGCGACGGTCGCGACGGCGTTCGCGTTCGCGCCGTGGTATTTCTACCTCGCGCGGTTCTTCACTGGCGCGGGGATAGGCGGCGAGTACGCGGCGATCAACTCCGCGATCGACGAACTGATCCCGGCCCGGGTTCGCGGCCGGGTCGACCTCGGCATCAACGGGTCCTACTGGTTCGGGTCCGCGGCCGGTGCAGCCGTAGCGCTGCTGCTCTTGGACACCTCGATATTCCCGCAGGACCTCGGCTGGCGGTTGGCATTCGGGCTGGGAGCGGTGCTCGGTGTGCTGATTCTCGTCGTACGCCGGCACGTGCCGGAGAGCCCGAGATGGCTGTTCATCCACGGCCGTGAGGACGAGGCAGAACGGATCGTCGATGGCATCGAGAGTGACATACGCGAGGAGACAGGCGAGGAGCTGTCTGAGCCGGAAGACACCCTTACCGTGCGTCAGCGCAAGGCGATCCCATTCCGGGAGATCGCCAAGGTGGCGTTCACGAAGTACCCGAAGCGCGCGATCCTTGGGCTGGCGTTGTTCATCGGCCAGGCCTTCCTCTACAACGGCGTGACCTTCAACATCGGAACGCTGCTAAACACGTTCTACAACGTGTCCGCATCTATGGTTCCGCTGTTCATCATCATCTGGGCGCTGGGCAACTTCGCCGGACCGCTCATCCTGGGCCGGTATTTCGACACGGTCGGACGTAAACCGATGATCTCTGGCACCTACCTCGGCTCCGCGGCGGTCGCGGTAGTCCTAGCGATTGTGATGATCAGTGGCGCGGGCAACGAGTGGCTCTTCCTCGCAATCCTGGTGGTGTGCTTCTTCCTGGCGTCCTCTGGTGCGAGCGCGGCCTATCTGACGGTGAGTGAGATCTTTCCGATGGAGACCCGCGCGCTTGCGATCGCGTTCTTCTACGCGGTCGGTACGGCGGTCGGCGGGATCACCGGCCCACTGCTGTTTGGCCGACTCATCGGGTCGGGCGAGATCGGTATGGTCGCCGTCGCATTCTTTATTGGCGCAGCGGTGATGGCACTTGGCGGAGTCGTGGAGCTGCTGTTCGGGGTCAAGGCGGAAAAGGCGAAGCTGGAGGATCTGGCGCAACCACTAACCTCCGACGAGGAGGATGGCGGCGACTCCGCAGCCGCGGACGAATCCGATTCGGATGATGCCGCCGACACCGACTCGACAGACGCTACCCATCGCGATGACGCGCAGCACAAAGCGGACTACGAGGTCGCTCGGCTGCTGAACGAACGGCTCGCAGCCAGCCGGAGTCGTATCAGCGAGCGTGACCGACGCCGGCGTGCGGCCGCGGCGAGCGGACGCGGCCGCCTGCGGCCGGGACCCGGCAGTTCGATCTATTCGCCGTGGATGCTCACGTCCTCGGCTGTGGAGCAGTCTCAGACTCTCGATCGCGAAATAGAGATACTCGCGCAAGCGGCCCGCGAGCGCGGCGTCATGACTGTCCGTGAGTTGTCGGTGGCGGTCTCCGCGAAGTACTGGGGTCCGGGTCGGTTTCGCGGCGCGTTGCATCAGGCGCTGATCGAGGGACGCGTGGTACAGACCGGGCGTGGGATGGTCGGACCGCCACAGCAGCTCTAGTCAGGATCAACTGCAAGTTCGGATAGTCAATATGCGCCCGCGGTGTATAGTTGAGGGTGCCGCGGGTATCCCGTCGAGAGGTTGGTCAAGGCCTCACCATCTTCGGTTTACGCTGATGTGATCTGTAGCCAGATCTGGATCTGAGTATCAGATGATGACCCGGGCCGAAGATGTTGACTACCGCTATTCGAGCGAGACGTTGCGTGCGCTGCAGACGTTCCTGCTGAGTGTGGAAGGCGTGCAATCGTTCTTGCAGGAAGTCGCCGAGCTCGCCGCGCAAATCCTGACCCCGACGGTGTCGTGCGGGATCACCACTGAACACGACGGGCACCCGCTGACGGTGGCTTCCAGCGACTACCGCGCCAAGGAGTTAGATGAGTCGCAGTACGCCGCGGGGGAGGGGACGTGCCTGTATGCGATGCGCTCAGGTGAGGTCGTGGACGTCCCGGATATCTCCAGCGAGACTCGGTGGCCGGCCTATACTGCGCGAGCGCGAGAGCAGGGACTGCGCAGTTCGCTGAGTCTTCCCCTGCTTGTGCAGGATGTCTCGGTCGGGGCGATGAACCTATACAGTCACGACCGTGTCCATGCATTCGGGCGGCGCGAGCGGACCCTTGCAGAGGGTTTCGCCGCGCAGGTCTCCACTGCGCTATTGCTGGCGCTGCGAATGGTCCGCCAGAGCGCGGTGCAGGCCCAGCTCGAGCAGGCGTTGACTTCCCGGTCGGTCATTGATCAGGCACTCGGGGTGTTGATGGGTCAGCAGCGCTGTACGGCGGAAGAGGCATTCCAGCTGCTTCGCACGCATTCGCAGAACAACAACACGAAACTGCGAGAGGTCGCGGCCACGTTGATCGCCAACACCACCGGTAAGCCGCCGAGCGATGGGCACCCGTTTCAATATCACGCCCGTTGAGCGGTCTACCTCGACGCAGAGCGAGTCGGTGCCGACACGGTTTCAGCATCGTGTGAGCGGGTACAAGAAACAACGAGTTAACCGGCTGGGGTCGCTCGACTCCAGCGAGGAGGCGAACCTGTTGGCACGCTGACAGATTCGGTGACTTTGTCGTTCGAACCCGGGAGTTGCTGTGCGAGTGGGATATAAGCTAATCGCCGAAATCTACGATCCGATCGAGATCGTGCGGCAGGCGGTCGAGGCCGAGCGGGCTGGCTTCGACTTTGTCGAGGTAAGCGACCATTACCATCCGTGGTTGAGTGGCACCGGCCATTCAGGGTTCGCCTGGTCCATGCTCGCGGCGATTGCGGCAAAGACGACCGAAATCGGGCTCGGCACCGGCGTCACCTGTCCCACCATGCGCTATCACCCCGCCATCATCGCCCAGGCGGCGGCGACTACTTCCTTGTTATCGGACGGTCGGTTCTTCTTAGGACTGGGTTCGGGCGAGAACCTCAACGAGCACGTCATCGGTAGGCCCTGGCCATCCATAGACGTTAGGCAATCCATGCTGCGCGAGGCGATCGAGATCATACGGCTGCTCTGGGAAGGCGGCTACCGGTCATACGACGGGAAACACCTACAGATCAGTGATGCGCGCGTGTTCGACTTACCGAACGAGCTTCCCACTATTGCGGTGGCCGCCGGCGGTAGGCGGTCCGCGAGGCTCGCGGCAGAGTTGGGCGATGCGCTTTTCGCGACCGAGCCAGATACCCAGCTCGTCGCCACGTACACCGACGCCGGAGGCAGTGGTCCTCGGTTCGCCGAGGTGCCGCTGTCGTGGGCGCGCGATGAAGACTCAGCCGTAGCGTCGGCCTACGAGAAGTTCAGGTTCGGTCTCACCGGCTGGAAGGTACAGGCCGAACTGCCGAATCCGGTGAACTTCGATGCCGCGACTGTCTTCGTCACCCATGAGCACATCCTCGCGTCCTTTGGCTGCGGGGCCGACCCCGACCGCCACCTCGAAGTCGTGCAGGAATTTGTCGACGCGGGATTCGACCAGTTGGTCCTCACGAATGCGGGACCCGATCCGGATGGCTTCTTTGAGTTCTTCGCAAACGTACTTCAGCCGAAGATCCGTGCGCTAGCTCCCTATGCGAGTACGCGATATTGATTACGCGACCACTCGCGCCGTACTGTTCGACGTCGATGGCGCCCTTGTCGACTCGAACTATCTGCACGTACAGGCTTGGGCCGAGGCACTTGTAGCGGTGGACAGGCCGGCGCCGACATGCAAGGTCCATCGCGCGATCGGGATGGATTCGGCGAAGTTGCCCGATCGACTGCTGGGATCGGACGCGGACGGGCTCGGCGAGCGGGTCGCGCACCTGCATGCGGAGAAGGTCAGTGAACTAGCGCCGCAACTGTCGCCTTGCAGAAGGAGTCGATTTCCTCGCCTGACACAACAGGACCGTCGTCTCGCAGGGTGTCATGTGGTGGTAAGACATAGGGCATGACGCACGAGAGTAGCCAAGACTTTGTTTTTCGTTTCGAGCGTCCGTACCGGGCATTGGCGCGGCTGTTCGGGATCACACAGAAATCTGCCTACGTCCGAGTCAGCGACGGCCGCTTTGAGGCCCGGTTCGGCCCATGGAGAGTGCGTACGCCGCTGAGTAATATCGACTCGGTGTCGGTGACAGGCCCGTACCAGCTGTGGAAGACGGCCGGGCCGGCGCGGCTGTCCATTGCTGATCGTGGGCTGACGTTCGCCAGTAACGCGGCACGCGGTGTCTGTCTGCAGTTCGTCGAACCGGTCCGCGGGCTGGATCCTTTTGGTCTGGTCCGGCATCCCAATCTCACGGTCACCGTGGACGACATCGCGGGACTGGCAGCGCTGCTCAACTCTCGCTGAGGGGTGTACGGCGTGGGTCGGTGGGCGCTACCGGCCGGGGTGATGCACTCCGCGGGTGAGCCGTTCCAACGGCACAGGGGTCGTCTCGGACGGCGCCATGAGTAATCCGCCGGCTTCCCTTGTCGGCGTCGGCAGTGGACGGTCTTCTGCGGCCGGGTCGAGCAGGATGCGCATCCGCTGCTGGATCGCCCGGTAGAAACGCTGTTGGGTGGGCCGGCCGAACAGTCCGAACCCGAGCCGGATGATCGGGTTAGGAATGGGCGCCGGGCGCGAGTAGCCGGCAACGCGGAACAGCACCTCGCCAGATGCCAGGTTCTTGATCACTTCGTAGTTGAGTCGGCCTTGCTCCAGATGGCCTTGCAGAGTCTGGTAGCTCCAGCCCCACACTTGTTCGGCCTGCTGACCACTGCCGCGGGTTTCGTCCAGGACGGCGGTGACCCGCACCCCAAGGTAGAACCGCAGGCCGGCGAAGCGGCCTTCTAGTAACATGTCGCGCCCGAGTAACTCGGCATCATCTCGGTAGACCGCGCGCAGAATCCGCGGATCGCTGAACTCGTAGTAGCGCACCAGTGAGCAGGCGCGCGAGAATATACCGTCAGGTACGGGCGGCCCGGGCGACTCACGTCCGATCACGGTGTCGCCGGAGTCGACGTGCCAATGGCCGTCAGCGCGACCGTCCTGCGGTGCTGCGCTCGGATCGTAATTAATGGGACGTCGCGCGAGGTCCGCCAGCGCGGCCGCGGCGTCGATCGAGCTGAATAGTCGCTCGCGCAAACTACTCAAGGTCCCGGAGTGAGTCGCCGATCAGCCAGAGTGTCGGCGGCCAGAGTCCGACGAACAAGGCGCGCCGTTCGGCGTTGCCACGTTCGTCCTGGTCGACGGTCTTGGCCCGCATCCACAGCGCAATGCACAAACCGATGGATCCCAGCGACGCCACCTGTAGGTGGATCGCGCGCAGTCCGAGCCCGTACAGCGGTCGAGCGATGTTCACCTCGAGCCCCCTTCTACGGCAGAACCGACCAACGGCGGTACCTCGTGTGCGATGCTACAGATATGACAGGTCGCGGCCGTTCGGCGGGTATGGCGATCGTGGCCCGCTGGCCGTTGGCAATCGCCGTGGTCAGCTGGCGCTACCTGTGGCGCACCACCCCGCTGCATCGTAGTGACGAGGTTGGAAACCACACCGATCTGCCTCCCGCCTGGGATCTTGACGATGAAGAGGTCGATCTCGATGGCCGTCGTCAGGGTCTCGCCGACGGCATCGGTCCGTTGGTGCACCGCCGCTACACCGTGTGGATCACGGGAAGCACGATGAGCGCGGCCACGCTGATGGACGCGGTCGCGGCGAGCTTGAACCGGGCCAGCCCCGAGATCGCGACGTTCGTTAAGACGCGTGGATCTGACGGCCCGGTACGTGACGGCGATGAGTATGTGGTGCGTATGCCGGGACCCTGGAACGGTCCGGTCCGGGCCATACGCGAGCCAATGATGTTGCGGCTGCTGACCTTGAATGGTCATTTGGAGGCGGGCCAGATCGAGTTCCGGGCGAGCGTAGAGGGTGACGCGTTGCGCTTTGACATCGAGTCCTGGACCCGCGCCGGTGACCGGCTAGCTGAACTGCTATATAACCGGCTACGCGTGGCCAAAGAGATCCAGCTAAACATGTGGACGCATTTTTGCTTGCGCACAGCTGCCGTTGCCGGCGGCCGACCGCGCGGAGGCGTCACCATCGTGACCAGGTCCCTACCCTGGTCACCACCCGCCGACTCCCCGCGCCATTAGCCCGTGCGCGGCTGAAGATTTACTGCTTCACATCAAGGAAATACTCCCCTTGCGTGATGAGCACAAGCGCCTGTGGGCGCAGAGGATCTCGGCGGGAATAGCTACGGGGGACACTCGACTGCCACGTTGTCACGACAAACCCGGCACTGATACATGCGGGGAGTTCCTTGAGAGACCGCGAGTCCTTTCGACGCTACCGAAACGGGTACCTCTGTGCCGCTTGCGCCTAAATGACCAGTGACGGGGTAGGCCAGACTGATGTCATGGTTGAAATCGCGATCGTCGGTGTAGGGCGTATGGGTCTGCCTGTGGCAGCACGATTGGTCGCCGCGGGCAACGCTGTCGGCGTCGTCGACGTGCGACCGGAGCTGAAAGCAGCAGCTGAGGAAGTCGGGGCCCGATGGCTCGGCGCCAGACTCCCGGTCCTCAACTCCACCTACCCAACACCAACGGTCGTGCTGACAGTCCTGCCCGGGAGCCCGGAGTTACGCGAGGCCATGCTCGGCGCCCTCACCGGTTCGACCTCAGGTCTGCTCGCGCAGATGCGCGCAGGCACGCTCTGGATCGATATGACCAGTACGGCGCCGGACTTGGCGATCGAGCTGGCGATCGCCGCCGCTCACCATCAGATCCATTATGTAGACGCGGCGCTAGGCGGCGGACCATCGAACGCCGCACAAGGCACTCTCACGCTATATGTAGGTGGGGAAGACCGCGATGTGCACACCGCCCGATCACTTCTGGCCTGCCTGACGGAGCCTGGCAGAATCCACCATCTGGGTGGCCACGGAACCGGCTACTCAGCCAAACTGTTGATCAATCAGCTGTGGTTCACCCAGGCCGTAGTCTTCTCCGAAGTTCTGGCTCTGGCCGTTCGGCTCGGCCTCGACCTGCCCAACTTCACGGCCCTCATCGAGGACAGTCCCGCTGCCAGTGCCTTCGCTCGGGACTATCTGCCTCGACTGATCGACGGGGACCACATCCCGGCATTTGGACTGCACCGCGTGGTCGAAGAACTCGATTCGCTGGTCCGGGCGGCAGAGGCAAGCTGTACACCGTGGCTCGTCTCAACGGTCGTCCGCGACCTGCACCGAGACGCACTGACCCACTACCCGACCGTCAACGGCGAACTCTCCGGTGCCGCCTACATCGCGCATTTGGCCCGAACGGGCCAGACTGGCCGCGGTGTTGGACTGTTTCCGCGACGGTGACACGCTCCGCGTAGGGCACCTCGACCGTCACGGCCCACTGTCAAGGAAAGTCCTTACCCTTGCACACTGTCGAATCAGCTCCGCGTGCTCTAAAAGCGACTCATGCTAAGTCAACCAAGCGATGCACAGTCATCCGTCGTCACCACGGCCGCACAAGTTTCCCGACTATGGGTTCCCCAAGAGGATCGTCATGCGATGGAATCTTGCATTGAACGCTCTAGCCGTCATCTTCGCGACCGCGTACCGGCCGCGAAAACCTGCAGTTCACAAATACCGGTTACGGTCCGCCACGCCAGTGGTCGATACGTCGATGGTCGGGTGTGAAGCCGTGGGCTATCCCCCAGAGCACAGCCTGGGTGCGGCTCGTGACAGCTATCTTGCGGTAGAGGTTGCGGATATAGGACTTCACCGTGTTTGGGCTCAGAAAGGTTAACGCCGATACCTCGGAGTTGTTTTTGCCCTGGGTGATCAAGGCCAGGATTTCCGACTCTCGGTCGGTCAGTCCCTCGCCGCGGCCGGGCCAGTCCAAACCGCTGGTACTGCGAGTGCGGCCGGGTGAATCACTGACTACAACCTGTCCAGAATGCACTGCTTCGAGCGCGTCGACTAGTTCTCGCGCAGGCAACGCCTTGGATAGGTACCCGTGCGCTCCGCGCTCGTGGGCCGCGGCGATGAGGTCGGGGTGGAAGTTCCAGGTATAGACGACGACCCTACGCGCGTGCGGATTGTCCACCAGCACGCCGATCTCGTCCCGATCGGATTCGGGCTGAGCGAACGAGTCGTACAAGACGATATCGACGGTGTCCTGCAACGGCATGTTGGTGTCGAGTTCGGCGATCGTGACTCGATCAGCAAAACGGGCCAGGATGTGCGCTACGCCCAGCAGCACCACGTCGTAGTCATCGACCAATGCCACGGTGATCGGAGCTTGTCGGGAAGGAGCCATACGCTCCATGATGAACCCACCTTAGGGTGTACCGCCACCACCCTAGGGGGTGGTGAAGTGATGACACGTTGCAGTGATCGGTATCCCAGCACGGAAATCGGTCCACCCCAAACTGAAGGGATTCACCATGTATTGGCTCGGACTCGTCATCAGCATGCTCATCCTCGGGCTATCGAGGCGACCGGCCCAAACCCGGACCAGTTGTTCACCTCAGGACTCAGATGACAGATTCCACGACTGTGATCCTTGCCTGCACAGTGGTTACCGGTGAGCTTCACGTAGCAAACCCTGTTCCGACCAAAACACAGAGGGCTTCTTCAGAGTGCGCGACACTGGCATTCCGAGGAAGCCGCATCGAATACCGCGAGAGCGACATGAAGGAGTTGGTCAATATATTCAATCCCCAACCGGGCATCGTCCCGGCCAACCATAGGAGTGACCCCTTAGGCATGCAACACTGTGGCACTTTCGTTATCACCATCTAGTTCAATTATGTGTAGTACACCAATCGAGAAGGAGATACCAATGATTGTCTTAGGCGTAATCCTGTTAATCATCGGCTTCGTAGCAACGATCAAGATCATCTGGATCCTCGGCATCATCGCCGTGGTCATTGGTGCCGTTCTTGCCATCGCCGGAGCCACCGGACGAGCAATCGGCGGACGCAAACACTGGTTCTAAACCGAGTGCACCGCCATCGGTCGAATACGCGAATACCCGACTTTCCTCCGGCCGAAGTTCACCAGGACCAGATGATCAGCAGGGCGGTGACTGAACGCGCTGCTATCGCGACCGAGTGGGACCGTGCCCGAATCGGTTCCTCGCTTGACTGAGGAATTACGCATTGTCCCGATCTGGGCGAATAGCACCCGACGCAATCGGTGTTTCAGACGGACTACCTATCTGAGACACCGATTGCGCGAGATCTCGACAGTGAATTCGACGATGTGGGTTTCCGGTGGTCGATCCTCAATCGAACGGGTCGAAGCCGGTTGTTCCCTCGCTCCTGAAGATGGCCAGTGCGCCGATGGCCGTTCCGATGCCGTCGGTGAGGACGAGCAGCCTGCCTGCGAACTGACGAACCTCTCCGTCGGAACACAGCACTGGCATGTCCGCAGCTAAATCCTTGATCTCCGGTTCTTTCATCGCACGATGAAAGCCCGACCAATGGGCAGTGCGCAGATGCTCGGGAATGATGAAGTCCACCCGCTTGCCCAGGGCGACTGTTGCGGGATACCCGATCAGTTCTTCGACACCCTCGCTCCACCGCCGGATGACACCGTCAGTATCGGTCTGGATCTCCGCGTGAAAGGCCATAGTTGATTTTCGCACAGCTCAACTGCGCAGGACTTCGTCAGCGCGACGCTCGACGTGGGCGCTGGCGTTGTCGGGATCGGTGTCGGAGCAGGGTGATGACGGCGGTGATGGCGACGAGCGGGGTGACTCCGCCGAGGGGGCCAGCGATGGCGAGGAAGGTGGAGGTCGAGACGGCCGCGATAAGCAGCACATCGATAGCTGCGGCGAGCAGGAACAGTGTCCCGGCCAGCACAGTGCCTACGCTCAGATCGCGGCGAAACGCGGGGTCGGCCAGCCGCGCTTGCAGCATGTCGGCGTGGTCGTTTTTCCCGCGGCCGGTGATGACACGTAGTCCGGTGAGCAGCAGCGGGTGACCGGTCGCGGCGGAGATAAGGCAGGCCAGTGCGACAGCAGCGAGGACGGCGACGTCACGCAGTTTCAGCGGCAGCGCCGCGTTTCCAAACAGCAACGACAGACCTACCGCGGCGGCGTAGGCGAGC
>CAJDTT010000099.1_pt1 | contig 11412 bp, 8 predicted proteins | sample 7389841 | NCBI WGS metagenome assembly CAJDTT01 (sample SAMEA7055655, study PRJEB34461) | soil metagenome | biome: terrestrial ecosystem; feature: Peninsula; material: soil | place: Antarctica | collected 2016
TCTCGATTCGTGAGACCGGTGCGCCGGTGCGCAGCCGGAGGTTGTCGCGGTGAAGAGCCGGCAGCAGGAAGCGCTCGACACTCGACGAGCGGATGCCGTGGCGCGCGGCAAGAGGCAGCCGCCCCGCGCCCTCGGCGTGATCACCGAGATCGACCGGCTGCGGGTAGCCGAGCCGCTGCGCCGTGGCCAGCAACGCCCGATCGAGCGGGCCGATCAGCTGCGGCGGTACGACGGGGTACGCCGCACGCAGATCTTCCACGGCAGCCCCGATCTGATCCGCCGCCCAGTCGGTACAGCCGAACTCTGCATTCCAGCGTTCGTAGTCGAGCGGCAGCCCGGGCAATGCGATCATGCCGTTTACCCGCGCCGAGCCGCCGACTCCGTTACCTGAGAGGTATTGAGTGACCGACGCGCGCGGAGTGCGGCGTACGGTCCGGTGCGGGATGAAGTTGGACGCGTCCCGGAGCCCGGAAAACCAGTCTGTGCCGCGATCTGCGGTGTCCGGTCCGGCTTCTAGAAGGAGCACCCGCCGCAGCGGGTTGGTGCTGAGCTCGTTGGCGACGATGCATCCCGCCGTGCCGGAGCCGACGACAATGAAGTCGTACGGCGCGTTCATCGCTGAGCCTTCGTGATCCATGCCCGCACCCGGCTCGCAAAGACGATCCGGGGTAGCACGACCGATGGGCGGCGATATTTCAGTGCGCCGGCGATCACGCCCGCGCCATATGCCGCCCGGTCGAAGGTCTGCATAGCGAGGTAGGTCGGCGCGCTCACGGTCCCAGTCCGTCGCTGCCGCAGGTCGAGGTACGCCGGAAGGCCCCACGCCACCATCGCCGCGTATCGCCCCGAGCGTCGTCGCCAGGCCGACGCCACCAGGAATGGGATGGCCGCCGGCGCGAACTGCTGCAGCCAGTGGGTCACGCCGCACACGCTTTGTACGACGCCGCGTCCACTGTCGCGCAGCGCATCGCCGGTCGGTAGGTCCCGCTCGACGAGCTGTCGGCGGTAAAACGCAAAGCTCAACAACGCTGCCGCGCCAGCCGGTATCGGCCGTGCAGCCAGTGCGAGTGCCGCCGCGGCAAGCGGAAGTGGGCGGAAGATTGCGGGACAAAGCCGTCCCGGATGGCGCACATCAAGCACAGCAGCCGAAGTCCCGTAGTCGAAGCGGCGCCGCAGCCAAGCAGAGACGGCGACCGGCTCACGATGCGATACCTGGACAGCGGGCTCGTAGCGCACCGACCATCCGGCGGCTCGTAGCCGCCAGACCAGGTCCACGTCCTCGCCATACCGCATCGAGTCGTCAAACGCGAAATCGCCTGTACGTAAGAGAAGTACGGCGCTCGGCACGTACGACACGCGCCCTTGTGCAGTCACGTTGGCCGGTTCGGACCCGAGGTCGAGCGGCGTGGCCTCGCGGGTAAACGACCCGATCGGACCGACCGGTCCGGCGGCGTACCCGATGATTCGCGGCGCCACGGCGGCGACGAGCGGATCGTCGAAATGCGGCACAAGTGCGCAGAGCCATCCCGCGTCGACCAGGCAGTCGCTGTCGACAAACGCCGCTATCGGCGCGGAAACCGCTTCTAGACCGGCATTTCGCGCACCCGCCGGACCGCGGTTGTGATCGAGCCTGATGACGTCGGCATCGTGCCGGTCCGCTATCTGCGCTATCTGCGCCGCGTCGTGAGAGGCGTCGTCAACGACGATGATCGCAACATTGCTGCTGTGCAGGCGAAGTGCGGTAAGACAGGTGTCGAGCTCATCTGAGCGGTCGCGGACCGGTACGACGATCGTCACGACCCCGCGCGGCACCGGGCCGGGCCGCACAACCGGATGCACCATTCCGGCTTCGAGAAGCTGGCGGGCGAGGGCCCGCGCACCCGGTGAGGCAGCCGGCCCGGACATGAGCTCGGACCACGCCCGCATCGCAGCGGCGTTGAGGCGTAGCGCGCGGCGCGGGCTGCCGCCGATAAGGACCCCGTCGTAGTCGCGGGTCTCGTCGTCGCGGCGTACGACGAACCCCTCGGGCACCGGCCTCATGTCGGCCGATCCGCGCGCCAGCGGTCGAACTCGACGACCAGCGATTCGCTCATCGCGTGCAGCAGGCACGCGCCGTCGTCGGCCGAAGCGGTGGTCGGGTCGCCTAGCACGCCGTTGGGCGCCACCGCGCGCGTGCCGCCGCGACGCAGGTCGGCGATTAGCTCCGGCAGCGGCCGAGTGTTGCCGACGGTGGCGCGGGACATGTCGACGCGCTGCGGATGTAGATGCAGCATCATCGAAGTCTCGGCGTGCCCGGCGTGGGCGTCTCCGGCGTACGACGCGGACCACGCGCGCACGTGCCGGGACTCCATGCGCATCAGCTCGCATGCGCGCGCTAGCGGTTGGAGATTGCCGCCATGCCCGTTGACGATGAACACCCCCGCAAACGTCTCGGTCGCCGACCGACAGAACTCGACCAGCACATGCTCCAACGCGTCTTGTCCGATCGAGATAGTGCCGGCGAACCCGGCGTGCTCGCCACTGGATCCGTACGGCATCGACGGGGCGAGTACAACCTCGTCGCGGCGCACCGTGGCCAGCTCGCGAGACAGATATTCGGCGATCAACGCATCGACCGACACGGGCAGATGCGGTCCGTGCTGTTCGGTTGAGCCCAGCGGCAACACAATCGTCGCCGAGCGATCGAGGTCGGCGGACCCGAGCCAACGCAGCTCGTTCGTCGTATCGTCCGGCAAAGTGGTCGTTATAGCGACCACTTTGCCGGACGCAACGGATTTGTCAGCGGTCATAGCGATGCACCCACCTCCGCACCTTCGAAGATCGCCGAGTCGGCACGCCGAGGTACGACGCAGTCACCGATTCGTCGTACCTCAAAGTCCGCCTCCGCAAGACTTTGCCACAGCTTGTCGGCCGGGCGTTGTTGTACGGCGCAGACTATCCAGTCGCACTCGAGGCGCTGGATGGTGTCCGTCGGATGATGGTGCAGGCGTAGCTCAAGTCCGGTGTCGCTTACCGTGACAGCCGTCGGTACGACGTCGGTACGACGCGCGATCCCGAGGGTGTGCGCGCGGGCATGCCACAGTGGAAGATCAAGAGTCAGGCCGAGGTCCTGGCCGATCACCATCGCCGGCGTGATGAGCTCGACCGCGCAGCCGCGCTCGGCGAGCAGCTCGGCGACGGACGTACCCTGGTGGAATCCGAGCTCGTCGACCACGACGACGCGACCACACGGCGCGGCTGAACCATCGAGTACGTCGCGCACATCGACGATCCGCTCGTTGCCAACGGCCCACTGTGGAGGGTCCGGCAGCGCACCGGTCGCAAGTACGACGACGTCCGGATCGAGGCGGTGGATCGCTCCGGCATCGAGCCGGGAACCGAGCGTGAGAGAGATGCCGCGGCGGCGCACCTCGGACAGCAAGTTGTCCACCAGCGCGCCGAACTCGGCGCGGTGTGGCGCCTTGGCGGCGAGGGTGACCTGGCCACCGACGGCCTGATCTGCCTCGACGACGCGGACTCGATGCCCGGCCGCGGTCGCGCTCACCGCTGCCTGCAACCCGGCCGGCCCGGCCCCTACGACGAGGACGTCACGTGCCGTCCGGGTCGCTGCGAGCGTGAGCGACTCCCGCCCGGCCGCCGGATTGACTACGCAGCCCAGCGCACGGTTCATCCCCACCCGGCCAACGCACTCCTGATTGCAGGACAGGCAGGTGGTGATGGCGGCGCGGGTCTTGCCCGGCGCGGCCGACTTGACGGCGAAGTCCGGATCAGCGATCTGGCCGCGCACCACGCCGATCAGGTCGGCCTGCCCGGCGGCTATCGCCTCATCTGTATCTGCCGGGTCTTTGAACCGGCCCACTGCGATTACCGGGATGTCGACGGCGGCGCGGATCGCGGCCGGAATGTGCCGGGCGTAGTCGCGCGGCACCCGCATGCTCGGGATCACTAGATCGAGGGTGGAGGTCGCGACCCCGATTGTCGTATTGATGACGTCGACCTGCCCGGTGTCGGACAGGATCTCGGCGAGCGTCACGGCCTCGTCGAGCGTTGTACCGTTGTGCACCTGTTCGTCGCCGCAGATTCGTACGCCTAGGGCCAGACCGGCGCCGACCTCGCGGCGTACCGCCTCGATGACTCGCAACAGCAGCCGGGCGCGGTTGGGCAACGACCCGCCGTACTCGTCGGAGCGCGTGTTGGTGGCTGGCGACAGGAAGCAGCGCAGGATCGAGGACTGGCTGCACTGCAGCTCGACGCCGTCGAACCCGCCCGCGACGCAGTGCCGCGCAACGGCCGCGAATCCGGCGACGAGCTGCCGGATCTCGCTCGGCCCGACGGCGACGGGCATCTCGCGGAACATCGGGTCGGGTATCGGCGACGGGCCCCATACCGGTAGCCGGGAGTACATCCCCGATGCCTGCGGCCCGTTGTGGTTGAGCTGGGCCATGATCCGCCCGCCGTGCTCGTGCACGGCGTCGGTGATCCGCCGATAGCCGTCCACGACCTCGGGCCGGTAGCCGCGGATCATCTTCTCGTAGGGCCGGTCGGTCGGGTGGGTGGCGTGCTCCTCGGTGATGATCAGCCCGGCGCCGCCTTGCGCGCGGCGCGCGTAGTAGTCGACGTGCCGCGCGGTGGGCAGCCCGTCGGTGGCGAAGTTGGTGAGGTGCGCGGCGAAGACGATCCGGTTGCGCAGCGTGAGCGGGCCGACCCGGAGAGGGGAGTGCAGGTGCGGGTACTGCGTACCCGGGTCGGCACCGGTCGGTACCGGCACCCCGCGTTGAGCGGAGCGCGCGGACGCAGGCGCGGGCGGGGCGGGTGCGGGCACGAGTGGGGACGCGGGCGCCGGCGGTAGCGCGAGCGCCCAGCGGCGGCCGTCCAGGATCGCCTCATGCACGGTGCGTGGTGCGAGGCAGTCGCCGATCCGGTCGGCGCCGGTCTCGCTGTGCAGCCGATTGTCGGGCAGCCGGTGTCCAGCGTCAACGAACGCCTCGCACGCAAGTGTTTCTGGCGCTCCGGTGTAGATGCCCTCGACGAGTACGTCGCTCGTGTCGACCCCACGAATCTTGCTGTGCAGCCGCCGCACAACACCGGCCTGTTGAAGGCGCGCATTGGCGGCGGGCATGTCGCCGGTAGCGGACAGCATCGTGCCGGCGACCGGATCCGGGCTGACCAGGGTGACGGCGTACCCGCGCGTTGCGAGCACCTCGCCGAGCCGCACCCCGACCGGGCCGCCGACCGGATCTGCGATGACAACCGGGTGGTCGCCGCCTGTCAGTGCGTCTGCCCGCAGGACGTCGATCGGGTCAAGCGCGCCCGGCCACCGTGAGGCAAACACGCTTCCGGTGGCCAGTACGACCATGTCCCCGACCGTGCGGTGTTTGCGGATGTCCTCGGCGCTGGCCACGGTGTTGAGCCGGACATCCACACCCAGCCGGTCGCATTCGGCGCCCAGCCAGTCGACAAGGGGAGCGAACGACTCGTCGACCGCGCGGGCAGACTGCCTGCCGGCGAGCGCGCCGCCGATATAGTCGCCGCGTTCGAGCACGGTCACCACATATCCGCGCTTTGCGCTGACTCTTGCGGCCTCGAGTCCCGCGACTCCGCCGCCCACCACGATCACCCGACCCTTGCCAGGCGTGGCGGTATTTTCGTCCGCGTCGAGGCCTTCGTGGCCGCTTCGTGGGTCGCCGACGCAGCTGACAGTCGGGTTACGCGAGTCGAGTACTTGACACTTTTGATTGCACAGCACGCACGGGCGCTGCGTAGCGGTTGTCGGCGTCCGAAGCTTCGCGACAAGTTCGGCGTCCGCGATCTGAGCCCGGGTCATCTCGATGAGGTCCGCGCTCCCGGTCTGCAGAAGGTCCTCGGCCAGCCCGGCGGTCACGATGCTGCCCTGCGCGGCGACCGGGATCCCCACCGCCGCGCGGATCAGGGCGGTCAGGTCACGATTGAAACCGGCCGACGTGTGCGCATCTGGCCGGTAGTCGCCGGTGGAGTAGAGGCCGCCGCGAACGACGGTAAGCAGGTCGGCGTACGCCGCGACGTCGGTAGCCTGCGCGGCGGCGGTCTCGGGAGTAATACCGGCCCACGGCGTCCGTTCGTCGCAGCAGAGGCGTACAGCGAGCACCCGGTCTGGGCCGAGCTCGCGGCGTACCGCGGCGAGCACCGAGCGGGTCAGCAGCATCAGGTCTGCGCCGTACTCGTCGTGGCGAGTATTGGTGAGGCTTGACTGGAACTGCCGCAGCAGCGAGCGGGGACCGATGTCGATCTCGACGCCGGCCAGCCCCGCATGCCGAGCCAGTGCCGCACCCTCGGCAAATCCGGCGACCAGTTCAGCGATCTGCGCGGTGCCCATCCGCAGCGGTTGTTCGCGGGTGACGGGGTCGGCGAACCGGGACGGCCCCCACAGCACGCCGCGGGAGTACGCCGAGGTGCCCTGTAGCCCCGTGTGTCCGAGACCGGCCAGCACGCAGGTGCCGTACGGCGCGCATGCGGCCGCGATGTCTCGCCAGCCCGGACCGCAGGCACTCGCGAGCGGAGCCCGTTCGTACGGCCAGTCAGCCGGGTGCACCGACGCGGTCTCGATGATGACGGCCCCGGCCGCGGCGCGGCGTTGGTAGTAGCCGACGTGGCGCGCGGACAGGGCGCGCCCGTCACCGAGGTTAGTGACGTGCGGACCGAAGATGACGCGGTTGCTGAAGCGGATCCCGCCTATGGAAACCGGTTGCAGCAGGCGCATCGCCTACTGCTGGTCGGGGGTGAACCCGGCGAGGGGGCTTTCGGCGCACGCGCGGTCGGGCACGCTGACACCGGGCGCGGACACCAGATCCGCTGGCCGCCGGGTCAGCGTGATTGGAACCGGTCCGGAACTACGCGGACTCGGTGACGTGCGGTGCGAGTGGTCCAGTGACGGCTTCGGCGCGTCGCCGCGCGAGATTTTGGCGAGTGCCTCCTCGCCGTACCCCTTGACACACTCCGGGTCCGGACCGTCCAGCGGCAGGCCGGTGAAGAACTTCGCGGCCATGCAGCCGCCGCGGCAGGCGTCGTACGCCGAGCAGCTGGTGCATGCGCCGCCGGTCTGCGGGCTACGCAGTTCGGCGAACAGCTCCGAGTCCCGCCACACGGTGGCGAACCCGCCTTCGGAGCGGACGTTGCCGGCGAGGAAGTTGTCGTGGATCGCGAACGGGCAGGCATACACGTCGCCGACCGGATCGATCAGGCAGACAACCCGGCCCGCGCCGCAGAGGTTGAGGCCAGGCAGCGACTCGCCGTACGCCGCGAGGTGAAAGAAGGAGTCACCGGTCAGCACGTTCTCGCCATGCAGGACCAGCCAGTCGTAGAGCTGGCGTTGCTGGGGCTGGGTCATGTGCAGCTCGTCCCAGACATCGGCGCCGCGGCCCGATGGGCGGAGCCGGGTGAGCCGCAGCTGGGCGCCGTACTTGTCGGCGATCGCCTTGAACTCGTCGAGCTGGTCGACATTTTGCCGGGTCATCACGACCGAGATCTTGAAGTCCTTGAACCCGGCTTCGCTGAGGTTGGACAGCGCCCGGATCGCGGTGGCGTAGGAGCCCGGTCCACGCACATGGTCGTTGATCTCGGCGGTCGCGCCGTCCAGCGAGATCTGCACGTCGACGTAGTCGCTTGCGGCGAGCCGCTTCGCGATCTCCGGGGTGATCTTGATGCCGTTGGTGGAGAACTTGACGCCAACCTGGTGATCGGTGGCGTAGTCGAGCAGCTCCCAGAAGTCCGGGCGCACGGTCGGCTCGCCGCCGCCGATGTTGACGTAGAAGACCTGCATGCGCTGCAGCTCGTCGATGACCCGCTTGCACTCTTCGGTAGTCAGCTCGTTCGGGTCGCGCCGCCCCGAGCTGGATAGGCAGTGCACACAAGACAGGTTGCAGGCGTAGGTCAACTCCCAGGTCAGACAGATAGGGGAGCTGAGCCCGTACTGGAACTGGTCAACAAGCGGCAGCGTGCTGGGTGGGGAGGTGTCGAGGGCAGTCACGGGTCTACTTTCCGGTCTGAACGATCATGTCCGAGGTCGCAAGAGTGTTCAGCGCCGTGCGGTAGGTATCGAACTGTGCCGCAGGCACGTCGGCGGCGACAAGCGCCGCGCGAGCGCTCGGCTGATCGCCGAGGGACTGGACAATCTTCAGCAGCGTGGGGTTCTTCAGGAACGACAGCTTGCGGGTGTTGAAGTGGTAAAGCAGCGCGCCGAACCGCTCGGGACGCAGCGCGACCCGAGGGTGGACCTGCCACTGCTGATCAAGATCGAACACGGTGATTATGGGTGCTAGGCGGCGGCAGGCGTCTAGTAGACGCCGCACATGCCGTCGATCGAGACCTCTTCGACGAGGACGTCCTCGGCCTGCACGGATGCCGCTTCGGTGGACTCTTCGTCGACAACTTCCACGTCGGTAGTTTCGGTGATGCTCATGTGGAAAATCCCTTCGCAATATGCGGTTTACGGTGCCGGCGTACCGGTTGGTGCCGACTGCACTGACGCTATCCGCGCGTGGTCACGCTAACAAGCCCCCACGCCCGACTGAACCGCGGTGGTCGAGATTGTGAGTCAGCGCATCAGTTCGCGGACAACGGACGGGATTGTCGCGAATGACTCAGGCGCGGCCCACTTCGCGTTGCAGCGTGCCGCGAACGCCTCGGCTTCGTCGTGGTCGTCGTACGGCGCGATAATTCGCAGGTGCTCGATCTGCGCCGCGACCCGGTCGGCGTCATTGTCGTCGGTCGCGCGGCAGTCGGACATCAGCAGAACGACCTTGCGGGTGGCCCGGGCCCGGCTCAGCTCGGCATGCGCGGCGGCTAGTGCATCACGCAGCCCGGTGACACCGTGCCCGCGCAAGGACAGCACCCGGTCGATGACCGTTTCATTGGACGACGAGGAGGTGATCCGGCGCAGGAACGCCGGGTTCTTGGCGAAGGCGATCACCGCGTGCTCCTGCGGCGCGCGCAGGCAGACGGCCGACGCGAGCAGAGACGCCGCGGCCAGACGGGCACCGTTCATCGAACCGGACGCGTCGATGACCAAGCAGACCGCGAGTGGCGGCTTGGCCCATGCCCGCGAGCGCAGATCTTCGATGTTGGGTGAGTGCCCTTGCGCCTTGGCCTCGATGATTGCCTCGAGGCTGTCGTCGACATCGATATCGAACTCGGCCTTCGAAGGCAGCAGCCGCGCGACGCCGGCGCCGTCGGCCTTGTTCTCGCGGCTCAACTGCAGCAGTAGCGAAGCGGCCAGCCGCTTCGCCTGCGCGCGCAGTTTCTCGTCGGTCGCGTGAACCATGTTGGCGACGAGCTCAAGGGTTCCTTCGGTGTCCGAGTCCAACGCCTGGCTCAGGGCATCCAGGTCAAGGGTCCCGACCTCGGGAGAGATCTCCGCGAACGACGGGTTCTTCGACAGTTGGCTGCGACCGACCGTAGAGGGACGTGGCCCCGTCTTGGACGGCGGTTTCTTCGGTCCGTTCTGGTTGCCTGGCTTGGGGTCGCCCGCTACCGGCGGGCTAGGGTTTCCCCCGACGCATCACCGGCGCTCGGGGTCTGGTCGTCCTCGTCGTTGCGGCCGAAGATTTCGGTGTAGATCTCGGTAATGACCTGTTCGGCCGAGCGGGCCGAGGATTCGTAGAGCCGGATTCGGCCGGACAGCGACACCAGCGCCGCATCCAGGCCGACGTTCCAGTCCTCCACGGCGTCCCCGCGGATGTCGGCCAGCGACATTGCCATTCGGGTGAAGTCGATCGCGCCGCGCACCGACGAGCCGACCATGATGTCGCCATGGTTACGCGTGCGTCGTACCATCTCGACAGCCTTGGCCCGCCACGGTTTGGGCGCTCCGGGGGCGTGCAGCCCGACAATGTCCGTCTCGACCTCGCCGCTTTGGTAGTTCACCACGATTCTGCAGGTCCGGTCATACAGCGCCGAGGACAACCGCGCGACACCGACCCCGTCGAACGGGTTCATCGCGGCAACGATCGCGAAGCCCGGTTCGGCGAGGATCCGGCCGTAGCGCGGCACGGTGATCTCGCCTTCGCTCATGACGGTGAGCATGACGTTGAGCGTTTCCTCGGGGATCCGGTTGATCTCCTCGAGATAGAGCAGGCCGCCACTGATGAGCGCGTCGATCAGCGGCCCGGGAATAAAGATTTCGGGGATATAGCCGCGTTCGAGGATCTGAGACGGGTCGAAGTGTCCGATCAGTCGGGCCGGGGTGAGCTCGGCGTTGCCTTCCACAAACGTGAACGGCACTTTCTGTACCGCCGCGACCGACCTCAGCAGGGTGCTTTTGCCGGTGCCGGGAGGTCCTTCGAGGAGCGTGTGGGTGCCGCTACGCAGCGCCGCCTGGATAAGCTCCAGCTCGCGGTCACGCCCGAGGATCTTCACGGTCCGTTTCATTTTTTTCCTTAGAATTTCGCTCGTTGAGCGGAGCGTAGCCCCGCTCAACGACCGGAACTTAGTTGTGTTCGTGGATCAGTACGCCGCGGATGTTCTTACCCGCCTGCAGGTCGTCGTACCCCTGGTTGATCTCCTCCAGCTTGTAGGTCTTGGTGATCAGCTCGTCAAGCTTGAGGTCCCCACTTTGGTAGAGGCTCAAGATCTTCGGAATGTCCACGTTGCAGTCGCCGAACAGGCTGCCCTTAATGTTCTTGCGGAAGAGCGTCAGGATCGAACCGGACAGCTGGATCGTCTTCTCCTCGATACTATTCAGCCCGGTCACCACGACCGAGCCGCCCTTGCCGATGAGGTTGAAGCCCTCCTCGACGACCTGGGCCTCCATCTTGCCCACCGTCAGGATCGCGCAGTCGGCCATCTGTCCGCGGGTCATGTCGGTGACCGCGTCCATCGCTTCGGCGGCGGTGGCGAACGCGTGGGTCGCGCCGAGTTCGAGCGCCTTCTCACGCTTGTTCTCCAGCGGGTCGATGGCGATGACGTTTTTGGCGCCGGCGTACCGGGCGCCCTGCACGGCGTTGATCCCGATGCCGCCGATACCGATCACGACGGCGGTGTCGCCGGGTTTCACGTCGGCGGTGTTGACCGCTGAGCCCCATCCGGTGGGTACGCCGCAGCCGACGAGCACGGCCTTGTCGAGGGGGAGATCGTCATCGACCTTCACGACGGAGTTCTGATGGATCGTGCCGTACTGGCTGAAGGTGCCCAGCATGCACATCGCGCCGTACTCACCGCGCGGTCCGGTGATCGGGAAGCGCGGCCCGGGCAGGTAGCCCTCGAGAGTCTTGGCGCCCATGTCGCAGATGGACTGCTGGCCGTTGGCGCAGTACCGACAGACGCCACAGTTGGGGATGAACGAGCACACCACGTGGTCACCTGCCGCGACCCGGGTGACGCCCGGGCCTACCTCTTCGATGATCCCGGCGCCCTCGTGCCCGATGACCATCGGCAGCCGCG
>CAJDTT010000103.1_pt1 | contig 11304 bp, 12 predicted proteins | sample 7389841 | NCBI WGS metagenome assembly CAJDTT01 (sample SAMEA7055655, study PRJEB34461) | soil metagenome | biome: terrestrial ecosystem; feature: Peninsula; material: soil | place: Antarctica | collected 2016
GCCTCGATCAGGCGCGCGGTATCGGTATCACGGTCGGCAACGAGTCGATGATCTACAATGCCACCCCAAAGCTCGGCGTGCCTTATACCGTCGACAACGCGAACGCCGACATCCCGGACGTCGTCACGATCCAGTCGCGGTCAGTGGCGATCGCGCTGTCCCAACGGGTCGGGGACAGCGCGAAAGCAACGGACGGTAACGGCGACAGCAAGGTTGCCGGGTACCGGTACGTGACGATCCTGGCGATGAGCGCGGGCAAGTCGCTTGTCATCGCTATCTTCCAAGGGGACCAGCAGGACCTGCCCAGCGGACTGCTCGACAACGTCGCCACTGCATTCGTCGGAAAGACAACCAAGTAGGCACCGCCGGCGCGCCGCGCCCTATTGCTCGTCGATATTTTGTGTTACTAACTATATGACTTTGACGTCTACCGATAGCGAGGATCGAGCAATGGCGCTTGACCAAGCAACGCAGCTCGACTACGACGTAGTGATCGTCGGCGCTGGCTTTGCCGGCATGTACCAACTGCACACGCTGCGTGCTAAGGGATTCCGCTGCCGCGTCTACGAGACCGGCGATGGAGTGGGCGGGACCTGGTATTGGAACCGGTACCCTGGTGCACGTTGCGACGTCGAGTCCGTCTACTACTCGTACTCCTTTGACAAGGACCTTGAGCAGGAGTGGACCTGGCCAGAACGCTATTCGGCCCAACCGGACATCCTCAAATACGCTAACCACGTCGCCGACCGCTTCGACCTGCGCAAGGACATCACGTTCGAGACGCGCGTCGATAAGCTCGAGTTCGACCAAGCGGCGGACATCTGGTCGGTACAGACCGACAAAGGTGAGGTTGTGCGTACGAGGTACGTCGTTGCCGCGATCGGTTGCCTGTCCTCCTCGCAGGTCCCGCAGTTCGACGGTATGGATGAATTCCAGGGCAAGATCTACCACACGGGTCGCTGGCCGCATGAAGACGTGAATCTCGACGGCGAAAGGGTCGGCGTAGTCGGCACTGGCTCCTCCGCTATTCAGACCATCACTCGGATCGCGCCGTCGGTGGGCGACCTGACGGTCTTCCAGCGCACCCCCAACTTCTCAATTCCGGCAAACAACCGCTCGCTCACCGACGATGAGATCGGCGCGGTCAAGGGACGCTACCCGGAGATCCGCGAGACCCTCCGTCGATCACGGGCCGGGATCATCCCTAGGGGGACCGGTAAGCCTGCTGGTGCGCTCTCGCTTGAAGATGCCCACAAGGCGCTCCAGAGCCGATGGGAGGACGGCGGCCTGCAGATTACCGCCACGTTCGAAGACACCCTGGTCAACCCGGAAGCCAATGACGTAGCGGCGGAGTTTGTCCGCGGGAAGATTCGGGAGATCGTCGATGACCCGCAGACCGCTGAATTGCTCAGCCCGAAGAGCTACCCCATCGGCACTAAACGCTGTTGTGTCGATACCGGATACTTCGAGACCTATAACCGGGACAACGTGCATCTGGTAGATCTCAATGCCGGCCCTATCGAGCGTTTTACGCCTAAGGGGCTGTGCGCAGGTGGCAAGGATTACGAGTTCGACACCATCATTCTCGCAACCGGGTTCGATGCGATGACCGGCCCGCTCAACAACATCGATATCCGTGCCGGAGCGGAGTCTTTGAAGGAAAAATGGGAGCACGGGCCGCGGACCTATCTCGGCATCATGTCTGAGGGGTTCCCTAACCTGTTCATGATTACTGGCCCCGGCAGTCCCTCGGTGCTCTCGAACATGATTGTATCGATCGAGCAGCACGTCGACTGGGTCACCGATACGATTGAGCACCTTGACGGAAATGGACTGACTCGGATCGAGCCAGTCAGGGAGGCCGAAGACAAGTGGGTCGATACAGTCAATGAGGCGGCCAGCATGACGCTCATGCCGCAGGCCAACTCGTGGTACATGGGCGCCAACATCCCCGGCAAGACGCGCATCTTCATGCCGTTCGTCGGCGGCGTGGGTGCCTATCGAGATATCTGCGACAAGGTAGTCGCCGATGGATACGCTGGTTTTGTCTTCGCGTAGCGTCGTCCGCAACGAAAAGCCCTAATCGCTCGACTAGGTATGGAAAACCAAAGGGAGAAAAAGTATGTCAGGAGTCGAAGACCGCGTCGTCGTAGTGACCGGTTCGGGAGGCGGCCTCGGCCGCGAATATGCACTCGCGCTTGCGCGCGAAGGTGCGAAGGTGGTCGTCAACGACCTCGGCGGTGCGCGCGACGGATCAGGCGCGGGCCACAACATGGCCGACTCGGTCGTCGAGGAGATTAAGGCCGCTGGTGGCATCGCCGTCGCCAACTACGACAGCGTTGCGACCGAAGAGGGAGGCAAGTCGATCGTCGAGACCGCGGTCTCGGAGTTCGGCGCCATCCACGGCGTTATCAACAACGCCGGCATCCTGCGTGACGTCTCGTTCGGCAAGATGACCTCCGAGGAGTGGGACGCCGTACTCAAGGTGCATCTGTATGGTGCCTACAACGTCAGCCGCGCAGCGTGGCCGCACTTTCGTGAGCAGAAGTATGGGCGCATCGCGATGGCGACCTCGACCAGTGGCATCTACGGCAACTTTGGTCAGGCCAACTACGGCGCGGCCAAGCTCGGCCTCGTCGGCCTGAGCAACGTGCTGGCCATCGAGGGGCGTAAGTACAACATCGGCGTCAACGCGCTCGCGCCGATCGCGGCGACCCGAATGACCGAAGACATCATCGACGAAGAGCGTCTTGCTTCACTAGCGCCCGCACTGGTCGCACCGGTCATGGTGCAGCTGATGAGTGAGGACTGCACGGACACGGCCAACGTGTTCGTCGTGGGCGGCGGCATGGTGCAGCGGGTGGCTTACTTCCAGGCCAACGCGGTCAACTTCACCGAGCAGCCGTCGTTCGGCGACATCGTTGCAAAGTGGGACGAGATCACGAACCTCGACGGAGCCGTACTGGCCGGACACCCGATCCGCGACTAGTAACACCTGAAGCACCGAGATGGGCCGTACCCGATTTAATGGGTGCGGCCCATTCTTATCGTGGGGGAGCTAGCCAGCCGCGGTAGATGGCGTTGAGGTGGAGCCGGCACGCGTCGTCGTAGTCCTTGCGCGGCAGTCCCTCGTGATTGAGCAGTTCGATGGCCACTAGGCCGTGCACGCTCGCCCAGAACGACATGGTGATTTGTTGTTCGGTGCCGCGCCGCCAGAGCTTCTGCGCCTTGCCGCGGTGTACGGCGCGGGCGAGCGGTTCAATTGTGGCGGCGCATGCCTCTTCGGTCTGCCGGTCAATCTGGAATCCGCCGAGCGTCCCGCCGAACATCACTGCGTAGAGCGCCGGATTATCGAGCGCCCATTGCCGGTATGCCGATCCCAGCGCGAGTATGTCCTTAGCGACATCCTTGCTCTCGACCGCTGCGACTTGAGCGTCATGGAAGCTGGCCGCAGCTCGCGCGAGGACGCTGTTGACAATCCCGGGCTTGCCGCCGAACAGCGAGTACACAGCATTTGTCGACGTGCTCTCGGCCGCCGAAAGCGCGCGCACTGAGACCGCCTCGATACCGCCGTCGGCAAGGAGCCTGGCGGCCCGATCGACCAGCTGGTCCCGGAGTGCGTCGTCGTAAATCTTTGGTCGGGCCACTTGACAAGAATATCATAACGCTGTTTTATAACGGTGTTATTTCATTGAGCCAAGGAGCCCAGATCATGTCCAAAGTCTTCGACGGCCGCTATACGGCCCAGCCTGACCACGACGTCACTGTGTTCTTGATCGGGATGCGGATCAACAAGCTCTACCGGCCGGACAAGTACCTCCCGGTCTTCTCTGCCATGCCGCGGATACTCAAGAACCTCGCCACCAACCCCGATGCCGGTCTGCTGGGATTTCACAACTGGTTCGGCCGTACGACGATGCTCCTGTCCTATTGGGAGAGCTCGGAGCATCTTCGTCGTTTCGCATCAGACGGCGAGGCGCCGCACGCCGAGGCTTGGCGTGCGTTTCGACGCAGTGTTGGCGACGACGGCGTCGTTGGCATCTGGCACGAGACGTACGACGTACCAGCTCAGAACCTAGAGGTTATTTACGGCAACATGCCTCTTTTCGGTCTCGCGAAGGCTACTCGGCACGTGCAGGTCGGCCAAGGCTCGCACACCGCGAAGCAGCGGATCAGCCGGTTGCGCGACGCGTCAACCACTGCCGGCTGAGCGCCCGTCGCGGTGAGGCTTGCGGTTCCCGGTCTCTTGGTTATTCTAATCTGTATTAGATTTCTGGGATGGGTGGCGCAGTTATGGGTAAGGCCGGGCAAGACGTTGAGAGCCGGCGCGCGAGTTTGCGTGCGCGCTTCGTCGAGTGGACGCCGTACACGTTCGACGGTTGGCTCGATCGTTGTGCGCAGGAATACGGCGATCGACCACTGGTGATCACCGATGAGCGCACGCTGACCTACGTCGAAACGGCCGAATGGTCGCGGCGGCTCGCCGATGGGCTCGCGGCGCTCGGGGTCAGGCCCGGCGACCACGTCGGCATGATCATGGCCAACTACCTCGAGTTCGTGCCGCTGAAGTTTGCGATCGCCCGAGTCGGCGCGGTTGCGGTCCCCTTCAACTTCCTATACCGGCGCAACGAGCTGGCCTACGTGCTCGCCCAGTCCGAATGCAGGTTGGTCATCACAATGACCGGGTTCGGCGACCTTGACTATCTGGGAATGCTCGACGAGATCGCGCCCGGCTGGGACAGTGGCACGCAAAGCGCCTTGCCGGACCTGCGTACCGTCGTACAGCTGTCGACCGATGGGCGTGAGCGCGACGGGGTGCTCACCGTTGAGCAGCTCGGCGCGCGCGGTACCCCGGGCGGGTCCGACGGCATGAGCGCGCGGCCCGACGATCCCGGCGACATCCTGTACACGTCAGGCTCAACCGGATCGCCTAAGGGCGTCCTGGTCACCCATGACGCGGTACTGCGTACGTCGTACGCGAGCGCCCTCACGCGCGCTTACGAGGACGGACGGCGGATTCTCTTCTCGCTGCCTTGCTACCACATGTTCGGGTACATCGAAGGCCTGTTGTCCGCGACCTTCGTCGGCGGTGCAATCATCCCGCTCACCTCGTTCAGTCCGGTCGGCTACTTCGAGGGAATCGCGCGGCATCAGGCCACAGACATCCTGTGTGTGCCCACCATGACCGTCGCGCTGCTTGAGCACCCGGACCGAGAGAAATATGACTTCTCGAGCCTGACCGGGATGCTCTCCGGCGCCGCACCTGCTCCGGTATGGCTGTGGCAGCAAGTGGAGAAGGCGTTCGGTATCTCCGAGATCGTGACCGGATACGGGATGACCGAGTGCGGCGGTGCGATGACCCTGACCCTGCCCGAGGACCCACTGGAGCTGACCGCGACAACTGCGGGGCGGCCGAAGTACGCCGGTTCTGCGGGACTTCCGCTTCCTGGAGACGGCGCTCTGGTGGCCTACAACGCCGTCGACCCGCTTACCGGAGACGACATGCCTGAGGGGGAGGTCGGCGAGCTGGTATCCCGAGGACCGACCACGATGCTCAAGTACTGGAACAAGCCCGAGGAGACCAGTGAGGCGCTACGCGACGGATGGCTGCACTCCGGTGACCTGGGCATCGTGCGCCCTGACGGCTATCTCGAGGTCACCGGCCGGACCAAGGAGCTTTATAAGAGCGGTGGGGAGCTGGTGATGCCGCGCGAGATCGAAGAGCTGCTCAGCGCCCAGGACGGGATCAGCCAGGTCTATCTGGTCGGCATCCGCGACGACCGGTGGGGTGAGACGGGCTGCGCGTGCGTCGTGCGATCGCCGGGTTCGACCATCACCGAAGCGACTGTAATCAATATATGTAAGGAAAATCTGGCCCGTTTCAAGGTTCCGAAGAAGGTGTTGTTCTTCGAGGCGGATCAACTGCCGACGACTCCGACCGGCAAGATTCAGAAGTACCTTCTGGTTGAGCGGGCCGAGCAGATTGCTCGGGGGGTGTCATCATGACCGCCACGCTGCCTGATAGCGCGACGAAGTACGGCAAGCTGATTGAGCCGACTCGAGTGCACAGCTCGCTCTACACCGACGACGAGATCTTCCGTGAGGAGCTGGAGAAGATTTGGTACCGCACCTGGGTTTTCGTCGGGCACGAGAGTGAGGTGCCCGAGCCCAACGACTATGTGCGTACGACGATCGGCCCCCAGGATCTCGTGCTCAGCCGCGACCGCGAGCGCGTGCTGCATGTGCTGGTCAACCGGTGCGCGCACCGCGCCAACCTGGTGTGTGATGACCAGCGCGGTAACTCCAGCTCGTTTCGATGCCCGTACCACGGGTGGACCTACAAGAACACCGGTGAGCTGCTCGGCTACCCGTTCAACCGCGGGTACGGCGGCAAAGGCAACATCGAGGGTGAGCTCGGCATGGGCGTGCTGCCGCGGGTCGAGAGCTATCAGGGTTTCGTGTTCGCCAGCTTCGCCCCGGAAGGTCAGACGCTGGTCGAGCACCTCGGCGCCGCAGCGGGCGAGCTGGACCGGCTGGCGGCGCTGTCGCCTGAGGGTAAGGCGGAGTTGACTGCCGGGTGGCTGAAGCACAAGACTCGCGCCAACTGGAAACTGCTGGTCGAGAACGAGACGGACGGCTATCACCCGCAATTCGTGCACGGCGCGATCTTTGGCGTCACCGGAAGCCCGATCGGCGCGCTCTACAGCGACAAGTCGACCGCCGTCACTCGCGATCTCGGCGGCGGGCACAGTGAGAACGACCTGCGTCCAGAGTTTCGCAAGTACGCCGAACCGATGCGCTGGTTTGGTACCACGGAGGAGCGGGTCGCTGAGTACTCATCGCGCATGCGTGCGGCGTACGGCGACGACGCGGAGCGCATCATGATCGAGGGCGCGCCGCACGTGATGATCTTTCCCAACCTGTTCATCGCGGAGATCCAGGTGTTCGCTATCCAACCGCTGTCCGCAAGCGAATGTGTGCAGCGCAGCACCGCCGTCCAGCTACGCGGTGCGGGCGATATCAACCAACGGCTGGTGTCACAGTGCATGGGGTCGGTCGGGCCGGCGGGCATGCTGCTGGCCGACGACACCGAGATGTACGAACGCAACCAGTACGGCGTCGGGATGCGCAGCCCCGAGTGGCTCGACATTCGCCGCGGCATCCACCGAGAGCGGATCGACGAGAACGGATTCAAGATAGGTACGGCGACCGACGAGACCGGTATGCGCGGCTTCTGGAGCCACTACAAGTCGCTGATGGAGACCGAATGACATTGACTTCCGCTGAACCTCAGATCGCCGACCTGCGGTCGATCGAACAGTTTCTCTACCGCGAGGCGAGGTATGCCGACGAGCATGACTACGACGCGTGGGAGGCGCTGTGGACCGACGATGCGATCTATTGGGTGCCCGCGAATGGGGCCGACAACGACCCGACAACGCAGATGTCGATCCTGTATGACAACCGCGGCCGGATTTCGACCCGACTGAAGCAATTGCGCACCGGGAAGCGTTACGCGCAGGCGCCGCCGTCCAACTTGCGCCGGGTCGTGTCGAACGTGGAGGTGCTGGAGAATACGGCGCAGGAGTGTGTAGTTGGCGCGAATTTTGTGTTAGTCGAGTCGCGCGAACGCCGCACCGAGATCTGGGCCGGGCGCACGACGTACCGAATCCGGCTCGTCGACGGGGAGCTGAAGTTGGCCTACAAGAAGGTCGTGCTGGTCAACAATGCCGTCGCCGTGTCTACTCTCGGATTTCTGATCTAGCATGGCGCGCTATCGACCGCCCTCGGACGAGCCCCGCGAGATCGGCGTCGTGGAGAGTGAGTTCGCATCTGTCCGGATCAGTGTCGACGATGACGGTAACGGTCCGCGGTTGCGGCTGGAGGACCTACGTGGCGACAAGGTTCGCTACTTGGACGCACTTGAGCTGGAGACACTCGTCTGGCTGCGCGATGAGCATCTGAGCGCGCTGCTCGACCCGTCCGCGGACCGCTGGCGCGAATAGCGCCCCGGCAATGCGGTCAGCGTCTGGCCGCCGGTTTACTCCTGCGGCGGGTTCTCGCGATCCCCGAGTGCGCCATCGCCTGCGCGGTCTCGATCACGGAGTCGAGCGAACCCCGCTTTGGGCTCCACCACTCCGTGGCCCAGTTGAGGGCGCCAATGATCAGCAACCGCGCCAGCTGCGGGTCGATTCCGTCGCGAAGGCTTCCTTCGGCGTGGGCCTGTTCGAACAGGTTGCGCCACGTGGCGGCGTACTTGCGTTCCTCGACAAGCTGTCGGCTGCGCATTTCGGATGGTAGCTGGCTTTGGTTGCGGATGACCGAATGCGCGAACCCGCTGCCGGACATGAGGCCGGTCAGGTGCGCCTCGATCGCGACGTCGATCCGGTCGATGGCCGGCGTGCCTTCGGGGCAGGCGGCGAGTCGTTGCTCGACGTGGTCGCGCAGTCTGATGGTGCCCTCGACGAGCACTTCCTGGATCAAGTCTTCGCGCGAGGCGAAGTGGTAGTAGATCGCCGGCGCCTGCATCTGCGCCTCAGCGGCGATATCGGACAACCGCGTGCCGGCGTACCCCTTGGTGCTTAGTACGGCGGCCGCGGCGGTGATCAGCCGCTCGCGCGTTCGCTCGGCCTTCGTCCCTCGGGTGTCGGTGCGCTCTGAGTCTGCGCGCCGCTTGCGCGCCGTACTCCGTGTCACGTGCTGCTGCTCCCGATCGCTCGAGGTGATGTCCGGGTCGCGATGGCACCCGAAGCGCTGTCATTTTAATATAGATTAGATTTTGGGAGTTTTCGCTTACCTGATGTGAGGTGCACGCGCAATGGAACTCGTACTCTTGGACATCGACGAGGGGATCGGCCGGCTTCGGCTCAATCGTCCAGACCAATCCAACGGTATGACAGTGCCGTTGCTACGAGCATTGTATGACGCGCTGATGAAGTGCCACGGCCGCGGCGATCTGCGCGCGCTGATCCTATCGGGTGAGGGCCCGAACTTCTGCGCTGGCGGAGATATAAAGGTTTTCGCCAGCAAGGGCGAGGGACTGCCGGACTATCTGCGTGAAGCCACATCGTGGCTGCAGATTTCGACGACTGCGCTGATGCGGTTGCAGGCTCCGGTGATCGCCGCCGTGCATGGATTCGCCGCGGGCGGCGGTGGGTTTGGGCTCGCCTGCGCGGCGGATCTGGTGGTAGCGGGAGAGTCGGCCAAGTTCCTCACCGGTGCGACCCGTGCCGGGATGGCTCCGGATGGGGGAGTATCGGTCACTCTTGGCCGACTGGTCGGGTTGCGTCGCGCGATGGAGCTTGTGCTGCTCAACCCGGTCCTCAGCGCTGCCGAGGCGAAGGAGATCGGAATCGTCAACCGCGTCGTACCCGATGAACAGCTGACGAGTGCGGCGCTGGCCCTTGCCCGCGAGTTGGCGGCCGGGGCGCCGCGCGCACTGGCGGAATCGAAACGGTTGCTGTGGGACGGTGTCGGGCGTTCGGTCGAGACCGCGTTACCGGATGAGGCTGCGACCGTCTCGGGGTTGTCCGGTACCGCCGATGCGCGCGAGGGCCTGGCCGCGGTGATCGAGAAGCGCGCGCCGAAGTTCACCGGGCGCTGAGGTGTCGAGTCTGGCCGGGCGTACGGCGGTGGTGACCGGAGGTGGTCGGGGGATTGGCGCGGCGATCTGCCGGCGGCTGGCCAAGGACGGGGCGCAGGTCATCGTCGTGGACCGTGACCTTGAGCCCGCAGCGGCGGTGGCGAACGAGGTCGGCGGCGAGGCACTACGGCTCGACGTTAGTGTGCCCGCCGACGTCGCGGCTGCGCTGGCCGATCGGGCGGTCGACGTACTAGTCAACAATGCCGGCTACGACTCGTTTGCGTGGTTCACCGATGTGACACCGGCGCAGTGGCGCCAGCTGCTCGCCGTCAACCTCGAAGGCGTCTTTGCCTGCACGCAAGCGGTTCTGCCGTACATGCAGCGACAGCGACTCGGCCGGATCATCAATATCTCATCAGAGGCAGGCCGGATCGGCTCGAAGGGCAACGCCGTGTACGCCGCCGCGAAGGGCGGGGTGATCGCCTTCACCAAGTCGATCGCTCGGGAGAACGCCCGCTTCGCGATCACCGCGAACGCCGTGCTGCCGGGTCCGGTCGAGACGCCCCTGCTTGATGAGATCCGGGCGATGGGCGAGCCGGGCGAGAAGATGATCGCGGCGATGAAGGCGGTGTCTCCGGCGGGATGGGCATCTCCGGCTAACCGCCCGCCGATCCGTCACGAAATCCCGCCGATCCGTCACGAAATCCCGCCCGCAAACCGCGCGCCCGGTCTGCGAGTGCGGGTTGTGTGTCGTCGGTCCAGGACGGCGGGCCGGCCTGATTTCCTCAGATGTCGAAGATTCGATGCGGCGGCAAGTCCGTGATCACCATTCCAGATACCCCGGATGTGGTGACGATCTGCGAGGTCTGGGTGACCGCGAGAATCTCATATCCCTCGAGCCACCGGGCCATCACCGGGCTGACGGCTCCGGTGACCATCAGAGTGGTGGCTGCGATATCGGCTTTGACCAGTGACGGTCCGACAACGGTGACTTGGGTGAATCCGGCAGCCGATCGGTGTGTACGCGGATCAATGATGTGGTTACCCCGATGGGCCGCACCAGAGGTCGCGACGGCTCCTGCCGAGAGTTCAAGCACGGTAAGTAGACCGCTCGGGTCCGCCGGATGTTCGATCCCGATCCGCCACAGTGGCTGATCCGGCGACGTGCAAAGAACGATGTCCCCACCTGCATTGAGGTAGAACGCCACGCGTAAAGGGATCAAGTATTCCGCTGCGCGCTCGGCCGCCCAACCTTTCACGATCCCCGCAGGGTCCAACGTGCCCGAGTGACGCACATCGAACGCGCCACCGGTGATGGTGCGCATCTCCTCGGCGATCGTGAGCACAGTTGCCACTTCCCGGTGACCCGACCCTTGACGAGCTTCGCCGCGGTTCAGCCGGGAAATGGCGCTGTTTGGTTTGTACGTACTGAAAGTATCGTCCGCTTCGCGAAGCGTGCGCCACACGTCACCAACCGCCGCCGCGATGGCACCTGGATGAGTCTGTCCCCGGATATGCAAGCTGAAGGGTAGGCCCATGATCATTTCGGTGAACACGGACGTGGCCTGGTCGGTCGTCATTTCAGCCCTGCGAGATCCAGCGCCGATTGTAAGGAGCTTACGTAGCCGTCGGTAGTGTGCGTCGCACCGCTGACACCGTCGATGTTTGCGCCCTGGGCCTTGAGTGCCTCAATCCGCAGGATCGGCAAGGCATTTGAGTTG
>CAJDTT010000108.1_pt1 | contig 10738 bp, 10 predicted proteins | sample 7389841 | NCBI WGS metagenome assembly CAJDTT01 (sample SAMEA7055655, study PRJEB34461) | soil metagenome | biome: terrestrial ecosystem; feature: Peninsula; material: soil | place: Antarctica | collected 2016
CAATATTGCGAACCACGCGATGATCACCGCAAACAACGCGGCCACACTCAAGACGACTAACACGATGAAGTGTGGGATCGCGAGGAACCACTTCACCAGTGGCAGTCCGCGGTTCAAATCGCGTTCGACGTCGGGATAGTCGATCTCTAAGTGCACACTTTGCTCGTGGACCGTCGAGGGGTACTTGTCGGTGAGCAGTCCGACGTAGGCGCCGATGCGGGCACTGAAACGAGCGAGCTCCAGAGCGAAGTCAAACCACCAGCGCCGGTAACGCCGCCTGAAAGGCGATAGCCCATGCTGGTCGTACTTTCCACACGCAAAGCCTCGACCTTAGGCACAACGGTCATTAATACAGTCCGCCCAGGAGCCCGGTACTACGTACTTAAGGCACACCACCGCGCTCCTGCCGATCGGTCGCGGTGAAATCGCCAACCAGAGAATGCGGGTCCCGGTCTGCCGACCAGTCACGTTCAAGGTGCCCCTGGCCGGATGCGCTGAAGTGACACCGCCCAGTCGAGCCGGTGTCATTTCAGCATCGGGGGTCGATTGGAAGGTGCGTGTTTAGGGGACTCGTGCCAGACTTACGCCATGCCGCGGCAGGCCGGTGCACAAGGTACGGGGGCACGCCGAGCGGAGGTTCTGGCAGCGCTCTCGATTGCCATCGACCTAGGGCTCGGGCTGCCGATGGAGCACGTGCTGCGCTCGTCGCTGTTGACCGCGATACTGGCCGACGAGCTAGAGCTCTCCGAGGAGCAGCGGGCCACGATCTATTACACGAACTTGGTGTTGTGGATCGGCTGTCATGCAGACTCGCACGAGTTCAGCCGCTGGTTCGGCGACGATCTCGCTATGCGGCGGGACGGCTATCAGCTCGACTGGTCGGGCCTGCCGTATATGAGGTATCTGTTGGAGCGCACCGGCTCCAGCGAGTCGCTGTCTCGGCGCACACAGATGCTGATCATCCTTCTGGTGGCTCCCCGGGCACGGATGGCAACTCTGATCCACTCACACTGCTTGTCCGCGGGCCTGATGGCCGAGCGCATCGGCCTGGCGCGGACGGTCGGCGAGGCCGTCGAGTGTGCGTTCGAGCGATGGGATGGCAGCGGCCTGCCCGGAGGGCGGCGTGGTGACCAAATTCCGTTCGCGACACGCGTGGTCCAGCTGGCGGAGACCTGCGAGGTGCACCTGCGTACGCACGGGGTCTCCGGCGCCCTTGCCATGGCCAGGAAGCGCAGCGGTAAGCAGTTCGACCCGTCGTTAGTCGCGGCTCTGACGCGGTGCCGCGATCAGATCGACGCGCTCCCCGACCAAGACGTCTGGACGCGGGCGCTTGACTTGGCTCCTGACGGGGACGTGATACTGCGCGGCGGTGAACTCGACTCGCTGTTGGGAACTATCGGCGACTTCGCCGACCTCAAGTGCCCCTTCACCGTGGGGCACTCGCGCGCGGTGGCGCAGGTGGCGGCGGCTGCGGCAGCGCATATTGGACTCACGAGCGCCGACGTGAACGTCGTGCGACGCGCAGCGCTGGTACACGATCTCGGACGTATGGGAGTCCCCAACTCGGTGTGGGAGAAATCAGCTTCGCTCGCCGATTCCGATCGCGAGCGGATCCGGCTGTATCCCTACTTGACTGGGCGGATCCTCAGTCGGGTTCGCGGCCTGGATACCGTCGCGTCCGTCGCCGAGACCCACCGCGAACGCCTCGACGGGTCAGGCTACCCGCGGGGCATCAGCGGCTCAGCCCTCCCGATGACCCAACGTGTCCTCGCGGCCGCGGACAGCTACCGCGGCTCTCTGGAGCACCGGCCTCATCGACCTGCGCTGGCTCCCGAACAGGCAGCCACTAGGCTCCGTCTCGAAGTCGACGGCGGTCGACTCGATTCGACCGCCGTGGAGGCTGTACTGGCTGTCGCCGGACACCAGCACCGCCGCCGCGCCTCGGGACCCGCCGGACTCACCGCCCGGGAGGTGGAGATTCTGGGGCTACTCTCTCGCGGTTTCACGAGCACCCAGATCGCTCGACGGCTCGTCATCAGCACCAAGACGGTGCGCAACCACCTCGAACACATCTACCTCAAAGCCGGAGTCACCAACCGCACCGGCGCTGCCCTGTTCGCACTCGAGCACGGTATCGCCGGCAACGCCCAAGATGAGGCAGTTGCCCCATGACCAGCGCTCCTGAACGCGGCATGCTTGCCAGAAGCAAAGGAGCCCTCATGAACACCAAGACAGTAATCAGCCTCAGCACCGGGCTGGAGGACGCCGAAAAGGTCACCGTGGCCTTCCTCGTCGCCGTCGGGTCCGCCGAAACAGAACGCCCCACCCTGATGTTCCTGGCCAAGGAGGCAGTGCGTCTGGTTGTCGGCGACGTCGCCCGAGGCACCGCCTGCCAGGGATGCCCTCCGCTGGAGGGCCTGATCCGCAGGTACACCGAAGCCGGGGGCCGCTTCATGGTCTGCCCGATCTGCTTCGACGCCAAACACCTCAACAACGACGACCTGCTGGCCGGCGCCGAACTCGGTGGCACAGTCCCGATGTGGGGGTGGATCGGCGATGAGCCAGCCAACACGTTCAGTTACTGACCGCTCGCTCGGCGCTCGGCTGGCGCATGCGATCGCCGCGAAGGACGGGGGCGAGCTGCGGGCACTGTTCTCGACCCCGGTGATCTTCCGGGCCCTCACTCCACGCCGGTTCTGGGAGGCCGAGGATCCGGTCGGAGTCTTCGACATCGTGCTGGGCACGTGGTTCGGACCAGACACGTCGATCACCGAGGTCATCTCGATCCAGACCGATACCGTCGGCGACGTGGAGAAGGTCAGCTACCGGATGGCGGTCGATCTCGAGTCGGGTCCCTCGGTGATCGAGCAAGTGGCCTACTACAGCGAGCAGGACGGCCAGATCACGCAGCTGCGCCTGGTGTGCAGCGGGTTCCGTCCCGTCTCACCAGGGGTGAATTAATGCGGTCGTCGCAAGGACGCGAATTCGGGGTCGGATAGGAGGCGCTGCATTACTCGGGTAATACCGTCGAGGGTCTTGCGTGGCCGGTCGTTGAGTCCGGTGGCCACCTCGAGTCGTCGCGAAGTGCTCGCGAGGTCTCTCGGGAAGTAGGACCGACCGACGCGGGGTCTCCAAGACCATGCTGACCGCGGCCACGGGTGGCATCTTCCTCAACAACGCAACCGTCGGTCATTGCCTAGCGGCACCGGACCCGCCGATACTAAGCGGCCACAACGGTGGTTTGCAAAGCGGATCCCCCGGCTGTGGTCCGGGCCCGGCACTACGCCGCTGAGTACCGCTGCTCGAACGTGTGCTCACACGCCTCCTGGGTCGAGTCTGTCGATGACGTCGCAGGCCTTCAGCGGTGCCCGACCTAACAGAATGGCAGTCTCGGTCGCGGCCACGGGACTGGTGGCGTCGAGGTCGGCAGCAGCGCGGTTCTTACGGGCGAAAGCGGGGTCGACCGGTCGAGCGAGCGCGCCGAGTGCCCGCAACACCGAACGTGGCACGTGCCGCACGGTGCCCTGCCAGCGGCGCGCCGCCTGAAGCGCTTGCGCGAGTTGAGTCATCGTTAGCGCCTCGCCGGCCATCTCAAGGATCTGACCGCGCAGCGTGGTGTCCGTGGCTGCGCGGCTCACTACAGCCGCCACATCCATTGCCGAGACCAGCGCGACGGGTCGATCACCGCGGCCGAAGACTACCGGGCGCCCTGACTTGCCGGCCGTTTGGGTAAGGATGTTGAGCCAGGTCTCCAGGAATGGACCCGCCCGCACAATCGTCCAGGGGACACCGCTGGCGAGCAGGTGTTGTTCTGCGGCGTGCTTCGCACGGAATAGATCGAGGGGGCTATCGGCGGCCGCGCCGATCACCGAGACCAGCACCACGCTCGCGCCGACCGCGGTGGCCGTGTCGATCAGGTTGGCGTTGCCCCGCTGGTCAACCTCGCGCGGCCCGGCGCCCCGTCCGCCGAGGAAACCGTGAACGGCCGAGACGACCGCCGACGCGCCGATCAGCACCTTGTCCAGGCCGACCCGGCGCACGTCAGCAGCCACCACCTCGACGTCGCCGCCTAGCACGGCGCGAGCGCGGGCCGCGTCGCGAACGAGCACTCGGACACGCTCGCCTCGCAGGACGAGATCGGCGACTACCTGCCGGCCCAGCAGTCCACTGCCGCCGGCCACTACGATCACGTCCGCGCGCTCATCGCGAGGTGTCCGCGTGTACCTGGCGGCGGACAGCGGCGTCGGCGCCTGCGGTGCCGTTCTCGTCGACCGGTTCGAGGTAGAAGCGAGCCGAGACCGCCTGACCGTGGTCGATTTCGAAGATGATCACGCCGCGCATCAGGTGCCGGCTGCCGTCGAGCCGAGTGCCGCTCATCTCCCACTCCGACCAGACGTCCGAGCCGTTCGCCGCCCAGCGCAAGACGCTGGAGTGGACATTAGGAACGAACGCGAAGATCTGCCGCCAGTTGGCGCGGACCTGGTCACCGCCTCGGAAATCTCGACTGGGGTGGGCGGGCGTCTCATTATGGTAGGCACGGTCAAAACACGCCACGAGCTCGTCCAGGTCATGGCCGTTGGTGGCGCGCTGGAGCGCGAGGAGAAACGGGTGCGTGTCGACGGACATTAGACCCTCATTCCGTTACAGTGATCTGTAACCAATAGTGAAAAGTATGGGGTCGCGTGATGACCGATGTCAAGAGGCGATATGACGCCTCAGCCCGTCGCGCCCGCGCCGAGCGAGTACGCGAAGCGCTGGTAGATACCGCACGCGAGATGCTGCTGCGTGATGGCTACGGGGCGACGAGCATCCCGAAACTGGCGCGCGCGTGCGGCGTCTCGGCGGAGTCGGTGTACAAGCGCTTCGCAGGAAAATCCGCCCTGGTCCGGGCCGTCGTCGATGAGGCGCTACAAGGCGTCGGTCCGGTAGCGGCCGAGACCCGCTCCAACGCCCTGGCCACCGACGACCTCACATCGCTATTGCGCGGCTGGGGGCGATTGGCGGCCGAGGTCGCACCCCGGGTCGCACCGATCCTGCTCCTCGTCCACACCGCAGCCGCCAACGACCGGGAACTCGCCGTGCTTCAAGATGAGCTCGAGCACGCCCGCCGCGCACGGATGACCGACAATGCCCGGCGTATTGCCGACGCCGGGAACCTGCCCGCCGGCTTTTCAGTCGAACGCACCGGCGACATTCTATGGACTTACAGCTCTCCGCAGGTATACGACCTGCTCGTCGTACGCAGCGGCTGGAATCCCGAACGGTACGGAGACTTCATTGCTGATGGAGTGGCCGCTCACCTGCACGTCTGATCTGAGGGACCCGGTCAGCTTGCGAGCGGGCCTTAGTTGAGCGCCGCCGCCCCCGACTCGGCGACGGCCTGATCTTGGTCGCCACCGCCGCCGCTGACACCTATCGCGCCAACAACCTCGTCGCCTCGCCTTAGCGGAATTCCGCCCGCGAAGATCATGACCTTGCCGCCGTTGCTCGCGTGGATGCCGTAGAACTGCTGGCCAGGTCCAGAATTGTCGCCCAGGTCCTTGGTGGAGATATCGAACGCGCGCGCGGTCCAGGCTTTGTTGATCGAGATGTTGACGCTACCCATCCAGGCGCCGTCCATCCGCTCATGGGCGACCAGGTTGCCGCCTGCATCGACGACTGCGATGTTCATCGGCTGCCCGATCTCCTCAGCGCGCTTCTCGGCTGCGGCAAGGACGGTGCGGGCATCTTTCAGTGTAAGTGCTGACATGGTCGTTCCTTCTGCTGATTGGTGGTGGCTGGTCAGAGATCTCAGACCGCGACGTAACCGTTGGGGTTAAGGACATACTTGGTCGCGGCTCCCGCATCGAACTCGGCATATCCGCGCGGAGCGTCCTCCAGAGGGATCGCGGTGGCATTGACTGCCTTCGCGATCTGCACCTTGTCGTGGAGGATCGCCATCATGAGCTGCCGGTTGTACCTCATGACCGGGCACTGGCCCGTGACAAAGGCCAATGACTTCGCCCAGCCGGTGCCTAGGCTCAGTGACAGTGAGCCCTTCTTCGCGGATTCGTCGGAGGCGCCAGGGTCTCCGGTCACGTAGAGCCCAACGATCCCCAGCGAACCGCCCGCACTGGTGATGTCCATCAACGAGTTGAGCACAGTTGCCGGCGCCTCCGCGGCGCCGGCGCCGTGTCCCTTCGCCTCGAAGCCCACCGCGTCCACCGCGCTGTCGACGGTGGGGACACCGAGAATCTGTTCGATCTGCTCTCGCGGCTCGCCTTTGGTCAGGTCGATCGCCTCGCACCCGAGCGAGCGTGCCCGTGCCAGCCGCCTCTCGTTCATGTCACCGACGATGACCACTGCGGAGCCGAGCAGATGGGCACTCGTCGCTGCGGCGAGCCCCACCGGCCCCGCGCCTGCTATGTACACCGTCGAGCCCACCGTGACACCCGCTGAGACGCAACCATGAAAGCCGGTAGGAAAGATGTCGGAGAGCATGGTCAGGTCCATGATCTTCTCCAGGGCCTGATCGCGGTCCGGGAACTTCAACACATTCCAGTCCGCATAGGGCACCAGGACGTATTCGGCCTGGCCGCCGACCCATCCACCCATGTCGACATAGCCGTAGGCGCTACCGAAGCCACTCGGGTTGACGTTCAGGCAGATCCCGGTCTTGCCCTCCTTACAGTTGCGGCATCGGCCACACGAGATATTGAAAGGGACAGAGACGATATCGCCGACCTTGATGAACTCCACGTCCGGCCCGGCCTCCACGACCTCACCGGTGATCTCGTGTCCGAGGATGAGATTGACCGGCGCGGTGGTGCGGCCACGCACCATGTGCTGATCCGACCCGCAGATGTTGGTCGCGACCGTCTTGAGGATCACTCCATGCGGAACCTTCCTACCGACGTTCGCGGGGTCCACCCCCGGGCCGTCCTTGAGCTCGAACGTCGGATAGTCGATGTCGATGACCTCGACGACACCGGGACTCTTGTATGCAACTGCCTTGTTACCTGACACGGTCGTTCCTCTCAGTTCTCGATGCCGGTTATGAGTCGATGGCGCATGCGCTCGGGCTTGGTCCGCAGACAGCGTGAGCTCTCCGCGTCCGACGCAACTTTTGGACTCCCCCAAGCGCCCACATCCTCAGCAGCAGTGGCACGCGAGACGAGGCGAGACAGATCTAGCGTTACTTGTATGGTCCTCACGCTTCAGAATCCCCGGCCGCCTTCGCCCGCAACGGGAACACGTGGTCCGGGCGAACCAAAACTGACGTGTTTTCGTGGCCAGTTCTTACTGCCCCCACCCCTCCATGGACTTCTTGAATTTGACGGGTCGGTTATCCCTGAAAGCGTTGGTATCAAATTCTGGGTCAGCCATCACACCCCAGACCTTTCGCCGTTGCATCCCCATTGTTCCCGCATCATAGATCGGGAAGATGGCAGCTTCACGCAAGTATCTCTCGAGTGGATATTCCTTGCTTAGCGAGTTAACTCCAGTAACTTGCATACACTTATAGACTGTCTTGAACAGTAATTCAGTTGAAAATATCTTCGCCATTGCTCCGAACGCTTGCCCTTCCTCTTGATATTGATCAAGATAATGCGCAGCCTTCCAGCATAGATACCGACATGCTTCGATTTCCATCGCTATATCTGCGAGCATATAGCCAACGTTCTGATAATTGATAATGGGCTTATCACTGCCAGCAGTGTAAGTCTTAGCCCAATCTAAGGTCCATTCGTAGGCTGCTCGAGCCACACCTACTGCAGCGATCCCGGCAACTGGACCCGACCAGGTGAATGCTTTCGAAATGATAAGGTCGCCATCACCTATCGCAAAGGCATTTTCTTCTGGGACCCGACAGTTATCAAACTCAACCCAATTATTCTGGTTCGTCCGGTGCCCGAACGTGTCGATCGGTGGCTTGAAACTCATACCAGAGGCGCCTCGAGGTACTAATATACCGCTCAGGGCCTCCTTACCGCCCTTTTCAGAGTCTGTCCGCACGATAAACAAGTTGACGTCGGCGCCTTGGAGATCCCAGCCGCCTGAGCTGCTGGGCCAATACTTGGAGCCGTTGAGCACGTACTCGCCAGTTTTTTTATCTTGCTTCGCAGTCATCTGAAGACCAGTGTGTGCACCGGGGTGATCGAAATTTGCCGTGCCCGACGCTTCGCTCACGTTAAACCCGGCAATATACTCGCCGGTCTGGTCGTTTAGGGCCTCGCTCAGCCATTTCTTTTTTTGCTCTTCCGAGCCGTACCATATGAGCGGCATAAGTGCGAGGCCGTTCACCAGTAGGACGCACCCAAAGCCAGGGTCTACTGCGCATATCTCTTCTGAAACGATCTGATAGTCCAGGTTAGTAGCGCCCGAACCGCCATACTCTTTCGGAATAAACGCGAAGGTAAGCCCAAGCTTATGCGCCTCTTTGTACGCCGGCTTCATCATGGCGAACGCCCGTTGGGGGTCGGACTCGGCATCCGCCTTGATTGCGATTGGTTTGAGAATATTTTGAGCGAAGTCGTGGGCGGTCTTTCTGAGCGCTGCTTGCTCATCTGTCAGGGTAAAATCGATAGCCATCGTTACCACCTCTTGATTGGTAATTTCCCCTCACCTAGCCAGAGAGGGGATACTCTACTCATTTAGAGTCATTCAGAAACAGGGCTAACTAGCTCGTGTTGTCGAGTCTTGGATCGCGCGCCCTGCGGCCCTCATTCACGGGCGCGCCACGACCAACCGACTGTTCAGATGTCTCATCTGTGTGGTGCTTTTCCACTGGTTCTTTCTGTGGCGCTTTCCCACTCGTTCTTTCTGTGGTGTTTTTCACTCGTTGTTCACAAGGTAGGAGGGACCCGGATGAGAAATCAAGGGTCCTGTGATGAACGGGCCGCTTTATGGGATGAATGGCTCAGCGGCGCGGACCGCGACCGTCACAGGCCGAGGCTCGTGCGCACGACCTTGCGGTGTCCTCGGGAGACCGGCACCGGAGACGACTGCGTGGAGTCCATGAACAGCAACAGCTCTTGACCTGCGCCTCGACCCACCTCGCGAACCCGGCGCAGGTTCACCAGGTAGCCCCGGTGCACACGCAGGAAGCCGTGGGCCTGCAACTGCGCCTCGAGAGTCGTAAGGCCGCGTTCGGCGGCCTGAACTCGACCACGGTCGGTGTCCAGCCAGACGGCGTTGCCGTCAGCCTGCGCATACCGGATCTCGCTCGGGTGCAGAAGCAGCGTGCGCCCACTCGGTCGCTCCGCGACGACCCGGGACGTCTCCCACGACTCCCGGGTGGGATTCATCGTGAACGGCTCTCCGATGGAGGCCCCGATCGAGACGATGAAGCCGATCGTGTTGCCTGCGGAGAGCACAGCGGTGAAGGTGGTCTCGATCTGGCCGTCCTCGTGCGGCAACGACAGCTCGCCGGTACCGATCCAGCCGTGGGAGTGGCGGGCCCAGGCGACTGCCGACCGGACCCGCCTCTCCGGATCGATCCGCGGCGGGCCTACGGGGAGGTCTAGGAGCGCTGCCGCCGCGTCGTCGGCGATGACGACGTTGCCGCCGACGTCGAGGGCAAGCGTGGGCACGCGGCGCCTGTTGTAGGCGGTGGCGGCGTGGTAGGCCTCGACGAGCGAGAGACCGTTGTCCCGGGCTCGGTCGTGCAGCAACCCGCCCATCGTCTGCGACGCTGCCCAGAGGAGGGGCCGTGCCAGACCGGGTATCGTCCCCGTCGGACAGGACACGTTGATGGCACCGACGGAGCGGTGAGCCACCGGGTCCTGGATCGCTACGCCGAGACAGTCCAGCGGCTGGAACCCTTCGCACCAATGCTCGGGCCCGCGGATCGCCGTGACGCCGTCGCTATGAAGAGCCGTGCCCATCCCGTTGGTCCCGGTCGTCGCCTCCGACCACGAGTACTGCGGCGCCAGATGGGCCTCCGGCGCGCCCGGCACGTCGTCCCCCCAGGAGCCCACCAGTTGACCGTCGCCGTCGACCACGGTCACCACGCCGCAGCCCAGCCGCGCGTGAACCAGGGCCGCGAGTTTGCCAAGCTTGGTAAGCACCGCAGAGCGGTCGGGGTTCTTCTTGACGGTTTCGAGGACGTCCAGGCGCGTACGGGGGGCAAAGGCGAGACCGGGGTCGATCGCATATAGATCTCGACATCGCAGCCACGAGAGCGCGATGACGGGGCGAATGTCCTCCAAGGAGTCTGAGCCCGCTGCAAAACGCTCGCGGGTGCGGGAGATCACCAATGCCTCACGGTCGGCAAGCACACGACTCATCATGAATCACGACCCATAGCGCGCCGCCCTCTTTTGATGAGACCCGAAATTCATCGTATGGCACGCGATGCATTCTGTCGATCGCCCGACTGGGCGGGGGTCGTGTTCACCATCGCGCGACGAAAACGGCGAGTTGGCGACCGGGACGGCGTGGAAGATTCGGACGTTGTGACTCAACTTCGAGTACGCGCACAGGTGTTAGGAGCGCATTGCATTGCACGTACTACCACCGGCGATGATGACCGGTCAGCGACCGTCAGGACAGCGAGAAGGGCGGGTAGCGGTCGGTGACGAGGAGGAATGCGTAGGCCTGCACGCGAAGCCCCCAACGGGCGGCGCCGACCACGAAGTCGAATAGCCCCCTCGGGTACCGCCCGGTGAACAATATTGCGAACCACGCGATGATCACCGCAAACAACGCGGCCACACTCAAGACGACTAACACGATGAAGTGTGGGATCGCGAGGAAC
>CAJDTT010000098.1_pt1 | contig 10654 bp, 9 predicted proteins | sample 7389841 | NCBI WGS metagenome assembly CAJDTT01 (sample SAMEA7055655, study PRJEB34461) | soil metagenome | biome: terrestrial ecosystem; feature: Peninsula; material: soil | place: Antarctica | collected 2016
CGGCAAGCCGATCGGCGGGTTCCAGCTCACCCAGCAGAAGCTCGTCAAGATGGCGATGGACCTCGCCAAGGGAGAGCTGTTGGCGCTGCATCTGGGCCGCCTCAAAGACAGCGACGCCGGCCTGGCGCCCGAGCAGGTCAGCTTCGGCAAGCTCAACAACGTGCGCGTGTCAATCGACGCCGCACGCGCCGCCCGCACAATTCTCGGAGGCAACGGCATCAGCCATGAGTACCCGCTGATGCGGCACGCCAACAATCTCGAGTCGGTGCTGACCTATGAAGGCACCGAGGAAGTGCACACGCTCGTGCTCGGTCAGCTGATCACCGGCCAGAACGCCTTCGGGTAGCACGCGGCGGCGCGCCAAGCGGTTAGCCTCTGGGTTTCGATGCGGGCAGTAAGACCCCCGGGTTGAGAATGCCGGCTGGGTCGAGCGCAGCCTTCGACGCGGTGAGAGCGGCGGCGAACACGTCGGGGCGCTGACGGTCATAGCCCGGGCGGTGGTCGCGGCCAACGGCATGATGGTGAGTCACCGTGCTCCGGTGTCGGGTGAGGATATCCATCGACGCTGCCTTGATGTCATCCCACATGGCGACCTCCGAGCCGCGGCGGCCGGTGGCCATGACGCTGAAGTACGGCGCCGGGCCATCGGGATACACGTGGGTGAAGCGGCAGTTCACCCGGCCGGGAGCGCCGGTGATCTTCTCGATAACCTCCCCCATCTCGGTCGTCACGTCGTGGTACAGCGCCTCGAAACGATCCCAGGTCGTGGCCGTCTCGAAGGTCTCGACGATCCCGCTCATTCGGGCCAGCCCGTCGCGCGCATATGGCATGCGCAAGAAGGCCGACCGCCAGTTCGCGGCGGCACGGTCCCGTGTTCCGTGCGTCGGTTCGGGCGCGCCGGCCGCGGGCGGCTCGGGGGCCGGCACAGTTCCGCCGTGGGCACGCGCGATGTCGAGTAGCAGTCCGAGTGCGTCGTCGACCGGATGGTGGGCAGACTCGACTCCGAGTACCAACACCCATTCCCCGCCAACGGACGTTCCAGACATCGCCGCTTCGCCCGGATCGAGCAGTCGGCAGTTGGCGGGGTTCAGCCCGGACTGAGCAATCTCCCGGACCGCAGCGAGCGCCTGCCCAGCCTCGAGAAAGGCAACCGATGCCGAGCGGCGATACTCGGGGCGCCGCTGAATGCGCATCCACGCCTCGGTGATTACGCCGAGCGCCCCCTCCGAACCCAGGAAAAGCCGATCCGGCGAAGGCCCCGCACCAGACCCTGGCAGACGCCACGATTCGCTGATTCCTACCGGGGTGACGACCCGCATCGACTCCACGAAATCGTCGATATGAGTGTGCAGCGTCGCATAATGACCGCCGGATCGGGTCGCCAGCCAGCCGCCCAGTGTCGAGAACTCGAAGCTCTGTGGATAGTGCCGCAGCGTATAGCCGTCGGGCCGGAGCTGGTCCTCCAACGCAGGACCAAACGCACCAGCCTGGATCCGTGCTGCCCGGCTCACGGAGTCGATCTCAAGAACACGGTCAAGGCGAGACAGGTCGAGCGATACGACCCCGGCGTAGCCCTCGCCCGAGCACTCCACACCTCCCACCACGGAGCTGCCGCCACCAAAGGGTACGACGGCCACCTCCGCCGAGGCGGCCCAGTCGAGCACGTTGACGATGTCGGCTTCATCGCCCGGGTACGCCACCAGATCCGGTGCCGCGTCTAGCTGACCGCGCAACGCACGGATGACGTCTCGGTAGGACTTGCCATACGCGTGACTTGCCCGATCGAGCAGGCCGTCGGACATGAACGCCTGTAGTGACTGAGGCGCCTTCGTGCGCGGTGCGGCGAGACTCAGATCCCGCACGTCCGGCACCGGATAGGGCGCGGATGCCAGGCCGGGCATCCGTGCTCCATAGGCCAGACATTCCGCGTCGGAGAGAGCCGCATCCTGCCAACCCCACCCCCACCACGAGCGGGTGCGTCGATCCGGGGTAGTCGTCATAGCGTGTTCTCCTTGTCGATGAGGCTGGGCGATGCACAGACTTCGTGGGTGCTCGAGTGGGTGCGGCTCCGGCAAATACGAGCGCGTTGGTTGCTGTTCGGCGTTCCTGCTGAGTCCGCTGCTCCACCTGCGTCGGCATGGCCGAAGCGTAGAGGCAACACCCGCCCACAAACCAGCCGACAGCCCATCCAGTCGCGGACCGGGACGCGTCCGGTAGACTCACACGGCGTCTCGCAGAGGCGTGCTGTAGGAGGATTCGCCTAGAGGCCTATGGCGCTCGCTTGGAAAGCGGGTTGGGTTCACGCCCTCACGAGTTCAAATCTCGTATCCTCCGCCCCGTCAAACCGCCGCCTCGATCCACCACGGATCGAGCCGGCGTTTTGAGTTCACGAGCGCGCTCGCTTGTGAGCTTGAGTCGCGTGAATCTGTCGGCAATTTTGATCCCACAGAATTAGTCATTGCATTCTGAATTTGCCTGGGTTCATCATGGAGTGAGTCGTCGATGTAAATGCTTCGTCAACGGGTGGGGGTCGAGCATTGGTCACGCACAACAGATTCCAGCGCGGCGGTGCCGATAGTCGCAGCCGAGCCGCGACAAGTGAAGGCTACGTGCGTATCCGTCCGATGTGGCACGAGCACCATCTAGAGCAGATGAACGCTGCCGGATTCGGGCGGATAACCGGTTGGCTGCTCGGCGCGTTCCTGGGCGCGCTTGTCATGATCACCGTCAGCCAGAGCCTGCCATTCTGGGAACTTCTGCTCGGTATCGTGGTCTGCTCTGCACTCGGCGCCCTCGTCGGCCATCTTCTCGCGCCCCCGATCTGGCGACTAATCAGACCTCAGATCGGCGCTTCCAACCCGCGCGCTGTCCCCACGCTTGACCTCCGGCCGGGCCAATGGCTGATGATGCGCAACGACGGCCTGAGCCGGGCGGTCCAGGTCACCGGCTTGCCAGAGTACGTCGATGGCCCGCTTCTTGCCGTCGGCGACGGCGCCGACCAAAGCGTGTCGATTCCCGTCTCGACCGGCTATCCGATCGTCATACCGGCCGATTTCGAGGTCACCGTGGTCGATCTGGCCGAACCCGTGTCGTTCGGCGCCGGCCGTTAACCGATCACGGTCGCGCCGGCACTGATGACGCGCGCAGAAACTGGGCGCGATGTCAGTGGGAATGATTACCGTGAAGGGGTGACCAACGCAGACATCCAGAATGGACCCGTCCGTACCCCCGACCGCCGACTCATGCTGGTCCACGCCCATCCTGACGACGAGTCCAGCGCTACCGGCGCCACGATGGCGCGCTACATCGACGAGGGTGCGGCCGTCACCCTCGTCACTTGCACCCTCGGCGAACTCGGCGAGGTCGTGCTCCCGGAGCTGGAGCACCTGCATGCCGACCGGGAGAACGCCCTCGCGCCGCGCCGGCTCGAAGAGCTGACAAAGGCGATGGCCGAGCTCGGCGTGACCGATTTCGTCCGGCTCGGCGGCGACGGACGGTGGCGCGACTCCGGGATGGCCTACGACGCGAAGCTCGGGGTGGTCCCGATCCCCGATCCGCATGACGAGTCGTTTTGGAACGCGGACCTGCTTGACGCTGCGAACGAGCTTGCTGCGTTGATCCGTAGTCGCCGCCCACAGGTGCTGATCACATACGACCAGAACGGGCACTACGGGCATCCCGACCACATCCAGGCACACCGCGTGGCGACGTACGCCGCATCGCTCGCGGCGATTCCGTCCTACCGGCGTGATCTGGGCCCACCGTGGCAGGTCCAACGGGTGTTGTGGATAGCGATGGCGGAGAGCATGGTCCGCACGATGGTCGCCCAGGCGCGCGCGGCCGGGGAGTCGGGCGAGTTCTTCGACTCAATCGATCTTGACTCGGATGAGCCGCCGATGATGAGTGTGCGCGACTCCGAGATCGCCGTGCGGATCGACGGATTTCCCTATGCAGCGCAGCGTTTTGCCGCGCTGCGCGCGCACGCCACGCAGATCCGTGCCGACGAGTTCTTCTTCAAGTTCCAAGGCGCTCCGCCGGGTCCGCTCTGGGAAGAGTGCTTCAGGTTCGCCGGCGGGACGCCGTTCGACGGCCCAGCCGACGATATCTTCGCGGGCCTGCTGATCTGAACCGCGCAGTTAGCGACCGATTTCGGCGATACTGGCCAGCGAACGCTCACCGGCCGGATCGTCGTCGGTGCATGACGGTACGACGACGATTTCGTCGACGCCTGCCGCTCGGTAGTCGCAGATCCGCTGCCGCACGTGGTTCTCCGAACCGATAAGGCTGACCCCATCGATCAGTTCGGCAGGGATTCGTTCTAGCAGTTCGCGCGGATGCGGCCGGCCGCTGGCGAAGTCCACCAGATCTGCGAAACCGGCCCGGGCGAACATCTCGGCGTATCCGGGGGCCATAAGGTAGCCAACCACACCGGAACGTAACTGCAACATCGCCGCGTCGCTCGACTGCGCCGCGCAGACCCACATCGCCACTGGCGGGCGTTCGCGACCAACTTCCAAACAGTATTCGGAGAACTCATCGACAAGGAGCCGCGCGGTCGGTACGTCGACCAGGTTGATTACCAGTCGGTCGGCGTACTCTGCTGCTGCCATGAGTGCCCGCGGCCCAAATGCGGCCATCGAAACTGACGTCGTCGGCGGAGGGAGCCGCAAGTGATAACCGCTGGTACCCAGCACTTCCCCGATGAACCTGACTTTGTCGCCCTGTAGAAGACCACGAACTGCCCGCGCGGACTCGATCAGCGCCTCTGTGGCCCGTTTGCGCGACCGCCCGTGCCACGCCTCGACAACGTGTGCACTCGACGTCCCGAGCGCCAGATGAGCTGCCCTCCCGGTGAGGTCAGCAACCGACGCGACACCCATCGCCAGCATCATCGGGTCGCGCACGGTGACGGCCATGGCGCCTATCACCAAAGGGATCCGCGTGGTCTGCAGGCCCACCGACGTGGCGAGCGCGAACGCGTCATAGGTCGCCATCTCGCCGATCCACAGCTCGTCATAGCCGAGCCGGTCAGCATGCTTCGCCACCGCGAGCGACTCCTGCGGCGGTCGGTCCTGCCACAGGCCTAGCGAGACGCTGAGCCGGTGCGCGTGGTTCATACGAGCATCGACTTGAGCTCCCGCTTGAGGATCTTGCCGACCGGATTGCGCGGTAGCGCCTCGACGATATGCATCGACTCCGGCAGCTTGTACGACGCGATCTGTTTGCCGCGCAGGAACTCGACGAGCGACTCGAGGGTAGGCGAGGCCGCACCCACGGGCACGATTACGGCGCAAACACGTTCGCCGTAGACCGCGTCTGGGGCGCCGATGACAGCCGCTTCAGCGACCGCCAGATGTCCGACGAGCAGGCCTTCGAGCTCCGCGGCCGAGATGTTCTGTCCACCGCGGACGATAATGTCCTTGGCTCGGTCGATGTACTTCAGATAGCGCAGGTCACCGGTCTCATCTGCGGCGTACTGGAACAGATCACCGGTGCAGAAATAGCCGTCCTCGTCGAAGGCGTCCGGAGATCCGGCGCCCGGCCAGTAGCCGGCGAAGACGCCCGGTCCCTTGATTCGAAGCTCGCCGGGTCGTCCGGCCGTCTTGACCTCAGCACCGGTCGCGAGATCGACGATGCGTGACTGCATCCCGTGCGCACCGGTGTTGGGCCAGTCGTGGGAGGGCGATCCGAAGCGCGGAAACACGGTGGCCCGCAAGTCCTGATCAGGCACCGTCTTGGGGTCACCCGCGATGCACACGCCCTCGTTGGAGCCGAAGCAGTTGATGATCTCGATGCCGAACCTGTCGTTCCAGCCATTGGTCATGTGCGCGGACAGCGGCGCCGATCCGGACCCGACGATCCGTAGCGAACCCAATACGGCGGCCGAGATGTCCTCGCGAGCGAGCACCATCATCAGCAGCGCCGGTGGCGCGACCGTGTAGGTCACCTGATGGGTGACTAGCTGACCGAAGAAGGTCTGCGGGTCGAATGGGTGATGCTGCACCAGCGTCGCCCCTGTGATCAGCCACGGGACGAACATGCCGGCTATGCCTGCCATGTTGACCATCGGAAACGGATTAAGCAGGACGTCGTCCCCGGTGAGCTCGGCCGCATCGATGCTGGCGTACGCCATCGGGTACCAGTCGTTCGCGCATCGCGGCACACCTTTGGGGGTCGCCTCTGTCCCGGAGGTCCAGCACACCGTGACGCAGTCGTTGCCGTCGGGCTGCTGGTCGAACTGCGCCGGCGCGGCCTCGGACACGAGCCGGTCGAGCGACAGTACGCCGTCCGGCCGCTCGTCGCCGTACGCCAGGATCGACTGTACGGAAGGGATCTTGGCCGCCGCGACCTCGGCAGCCAGCGCCCGGTCGGCGAAGGCGGTAACGGTGACAAAGACCTTCGGCTTCACCGCCGTACCGATTTGCACGTATTCGTGCTGGCGGTACTGCACCGGGCATGGTGACACGATGGCGCCGAGCTTTGCGACAGCGAGGTAGAGCGCGGCGAGCTCGACCCGGTTGGGCAACGCGCACGCCACCACGTCGTCGCTGCCAACGCCGTAGTCGCGCAAGACCGCCGCTAAGCGATCGACGTAGTCCCCGAGATCTCGCCACGTCCACTCCTGCGGCGAAGTACCGCACAGCGCTTTGAGATTGGCGGGGTCGGCGATCGCGAGCTTTTCTGGATTCGCGGCAATGTGCGCGTCGAGCATCTGCGGCCACGTCGGCGCGCCCCAATAGCCGGCCTCGGTGTAGTCGCGGACCCGTTCGTCGGGATGGAGCCTCACGAGGCGGCCTTGCGCAACTGGTCTTCACGGACCCAGGTCGCGTGGAAGCCGAGTGGCACACGCTGCGGCAGTACGACGCGGGCCACCGGTCCGGCCGCGATGTCGGACGCGTCGAGGATCTCAACCTCGCTGTGCTGGTCTCGCTCGTCGGTCACAAAGGCCACTAGGTAGCCGTCGTCCTCACCGGTCGAGTTGTCCCGCGGCGCGAAAGGCGACTCGCTACCCCACCGTCCTTCGCCGTACCGATAATGCTCGGAATCGCCGCTATGCAAGTCATATCGCACGATCCCGTCGAAGAGCACGGTGTCCGCCTGCGCGATGTGCGCGTTGTAAGTGAACCGGTTGCGCTGACCCACGACCCGCGAGTCGATGCTCGGGAACTCGGTGTTGTCGTCGTCGCGTGGACCCTCGACAGTCTGGCCGGTCTTGACGTTGAACCGGTAGCGCCAAATCCGGGCGTCCATCTTCAGGTAGGCCAGCATCTGCGCGAGCGGCGTTTTGATCTGGGCCTGCGCATGCTCTCCCTGGCGCATCCGGCACACGTCCATGACGACCTCGTCGTCCTCTTCCCACGCGTTGACGACGTGGTAGATGTAGCACGGCGACGCCTCGAACCAGCGCAGCTTGCTCGCATCGGAGTAGCGCGGAATCACCGCAAACCGAGACGGCAGAGTGTGCTCGAACTGGATCTTGTAGCGGCCGGCCCGGCGCGCCTGCTCATCCTGGATCAGTGGCAGATCCATGAGCACGGCGTAGTTATCGGTGATCGCCATATCGTGCGGCAACCGTGGCCCGGGTAGTTCGATATCGGTGACGTGCTTCTGTGTGCCATCGGCGCCCATGACGCCGTACCGCATGTACGGCGCCTGCGGCCCGTAGTCAAACCAGAACAGCTCACCGGTGCGCTCATCCACCTTCGGGTGCGCCATCATGTCACCGACCAGGGTGCCTAAGAAGTCCTCTGCGCCGAGCGTGTTCAGCGACAGTGGGTCGATCGCCATCGGCGCTCCGCACAGATACCACGTCGCGAGGACCTTGCCGCGATGATAGATCAGGTCGGTGTTGGCAGAGTCCTTGATGTTGAGGCCATGACTGTTACCAAACGGATTGTCCTTCGGGTTTTCAATGACCCCGTTGAATAGCGACCGGCCGGCCGCACTCTCGGCCTTGAACGCCTCCGTGCGGACCCATCGATTCTGGTAGCGGACCTTGCCGTTGTCGAAATGCATGGCGTGGATCATGCCGTCCCCGTCGAACCAGTGATAGCGACCGGGCGCCTCGTAGCGCCGGTTGGGGCCGTTGCGCAGATAGACACCGTTGAGGTCCTTCGGTATCTCACCGATCACCACCATGTCCTCGGCACTGATCTCTTCGTGCACAGGTGCGTAAATACCTAGCAGATAAGGGTTCTGCTCGTCTCCGGTGACGCTGGCGACGGCAGTGGGCCGGGAGTTTTCGGTGATCGACATGGCGCGCTCCAACGGTCGGTGTGACTTGCCTGACCTTAGGCCCAGATCGGCGGCTCTTCAATCGCACTCGCCATTGGTCCTACGTGCGGGAAACGCGACCTCGACGACCCGGGTGAGCGTCTGCCGCGCCGCGGGGTCGCCGGCGGTCGCGGCCGGCTGGAAGATCAGCTCGTCGACGCCCGCCGCAGCGTACTGTTTGATCCTTCCGGTCAGGGCGTGCTGATCACCGATGATGCTGACTCCGTGTACGAGCTCGTCGGGCACCTTGGCCATGAGCTCGCGCGGGTGCGGTCGGGTCCGCGCGTAGTCGATGAGCTCGCCATACCCGGCCTTGGCGAACATGTCGCTGTAGCCCGGGGCCATGAGGTAACCCACTGTCGCAGACCGGAGCTGCTGGAACGCCACGTCGTCCTGGCCGATCGCGGTACCGACCCACAGCGCCACCGGCGGCACATCGCGTCCGGCGTCAGCGCAGTACGACGCGAACTCCTCAATCACTGACTTTGCGGTGTCGGCGTCGAGCAAGTTGAGCACGAGCCGGTCGGCATACCGTGCGGCCATCTTCAATGCATAAGGTCCGAAGGCGGCCAGGGTGATCGGGGTGGGCGGTGTACCGAGTCGAAGCTTGAATCCATTGGTGCGGAGCACTTTGCCGTCGAACTGCGACTTCTCGCCAGCAAGTAGCGCGCGCAGGGCCCGCGCCGACTCGCCGAGCGCGGTGCCACTGTGCTCACGGGAGCGACCATGCCACGTCTCGACGATGAAGTTGCTCGACGTACCCAGGCAGGCCGACGTCGTGCGTCCGGTCAACGCCTGAACGGACGAGATACCGCGGGCGATCGTGACAGGGTCACGCACCGTGACGGGAAGTGCGCCAAGCACCATCTCAATCTGCTCCGTCTGGAGGCCGATGTAGGTGGCAAGGGCGAACACGTCGTACGCCGCGGCCTCAGGTAGCCACAACGACGAGAAGCCCAGCGCGTCCGCGGTCTTGGCGACTTCGATGACCTCCTCCAGCGGCCGCCCCATCCAGGTTTGCGGCGTCACTCCGAACTTCATCGGCTCTCCTCAAGTTGGCGGATGCCCCCTAACGTACGTGAGCCGTAGGGTGGAGACATGTCTGTCGTGAAGATCAACGCCATCACGGTGCCCGAAGGCGCCGGAACGGAACTCGAGCAGCGTTTCGCCGCGCGCAAACACGCCGTCGACTCGTCCCCCGGGTTCGAGGGATTCCAGTTGCTGCGCCCGACCAAGGGCGAGACGCGCTACTTCGTCGTAACCACGTGGGAATCAGAGGAGGCGTTCCGCACTTGGGCCGACAACCGCGCTTCGGCCGCGCATTCGGCCGCGCAGAACGGGCAGACTCTGGTCTCTACTGGCGCGGACCTGCTTGAGTTCGAGGTCGTCGACCTCGACTGATACGGGCGGATGAGAGTCAGGGGCGGGTGAACTCGTCGAGCCTGTCGTCGAAGCTCGCGAAAAGTCCGCTGTTGAGGACGAATGCAACCTTCACCTCATCGAGGACCTGTAGCTTCTCTTCATCGGTGAGCGCTAAAGAGTTGAGCGCCAGGCGATAGTTGTCCTTGAAGATCTTGACCTTCGCGATCGCCGGGAAATCGTAGAACTGCACTCCCTGGCCATCGGCCAGGTCGTAGGTGCGCGCAAGGATTCGGCCAATCGCCTGACCGCCGGACAAATCCCCCAGATAACGCGTGTAGTGATGGGCGACGTACGCCCCTCCCCAGTTAGCCGCGTGGTTCCGAATGCGATCGACGTAGTTCAATGTCGCTTCGGTGGGCAGTTGCGGTTCTGACAAACCCCAGTACCGCAGATCGTTTTCGAGGGCGGGCAGCCGTAGCAGCTCATCCCGCAGTACGACTTTGGCGATCGGATCCTCGCGTAGCGCGTCGCCGACCGACTCAAGAGCTTCGTAGATATAGAACAGCTGCGAAAGATAGGCGGCGTACCCGGCGCGGTTAATGCGTCCGTCGAGCAGTGTGCGGACAAAGGTGGCATCTTCGGCGGCGGCGTGTTCGGCACGCGAGCCGGTCTTCATAAGTTCCGACAAAGCGGGTACCGGCGACGATTCCAACGTGCGATTTGTGGCGGTGGTCATAGGGTGGGTCCCCTCGGTCGTCTCATATGGTTAGGCTAGCCTCACTTAGGTAAGACTAACCTAGGTCAGATCGACGTCAATTCGGTCCAGGGAAATCACTCTCATCATTTCACCTTGGGCGACGTCTGCCCCACCTTTAGGAGCTCCACCTTGCGAACCACGCCTGTCCGAAAGTCTCGACTGCGAAGCCTTGTCTCCACAACTAGTGCGGCACTGCTCGTCGCCGGCGTCGGGCTGATTGGTCTGGCATCCCCTGCCGCCGCGGCGAGCGCGAGCGTGAGC
>CAJDTT010000101.1_pt1 | contig 10278 bp, 9 predicted proteins | sample 7389841 | NCBI WGS metagenome assembly CAJDTT01 (sample SAMEA7055655, study PRJEB34461) | soil metagenome | biome: terrestrial ecosystem; feature: Peninsula; material: soil | place: Antarctica | collected 2016
CGGGGCTCGGGACGTGCTGATGTCGCACTACGACCACGCCTACGTGGCGCCGGGTGAGACCGCGCCGCGCCGCGCGGAGACCGCTGACCCCGCCGATCGCGACATCTCCGGGTTCCCGCACTCGGTGGCGGACAGCGACTTCACCACGGTCGGCCAGATCTTCTCGGCCCAGCACAACCCGGACCGCAAGAAGGCGTTCGACATCCGGACCGTCATGCGCGCGATCGCCGATCAGGACCATCCGGTGTTGGAGCGCTGGGCGGGCATGGCCGACGCGGAGACCGCGGCGGTGCAGGACGTGCACCTGGGGGGCTTCCCGGTGTGCATGCTCGGCATCGAGTCGCGGTCGATCCCGCGCCGCGGCTTCCCGCCGGCGGACGGGCCCGACACCTACACCGCCGGCACACTGTTTCCGCAGTCGGCGAAGAAGGCGGCCCGGGCAATCAACGCGGCCAGCGGCAACCGGCCGCTGGTGGTGCTGGCCAACCTGTCCGGGTTCGACGGCTCGCCCGAGTCGATGCGCAAGCTCCAGTTGGAGTTCGGCGCCGAGATCGGCCGGGCCATCGTGAATTTCGACGGCCCGATCGTGTTCTGCGTCATCTCCCGCTACCACGGCGGCGCCTTCGTGGTCTTCTCCAAGGCGCTCAACCCGAACATGACGGTGCTCGCGCTCGAGGGGTCGTTCGCGTCGGTGCTAGGGGGCGCCCCGGCCGCGGCCGTCGTCTTCGCTCGCGATGTCGACCAGCGCACGACGAACGACCCGGCGGTGAAGGCCCTGCAAGCCGCGGTCACCGAGGCGAGCGGGGCGCAGCGCGCCGAGCTCGGGGCCGAGCTGGCCGAATTGTGGTCCTCCGTACGGGCGGACAAGCTCGGCGAGGTAGCCCGGGAGTTCGACGGCGTGCACAGCATCGAGCGAGCGGTGCGGGTCGGTTCGGTGGACGCGATCGTGAAGGCCGCTGAGCTGCGGCCCCGCATCATCGACGCGATCGAGAACGGTATGCGCAGACGCGGGCCGCAGTAGGTTCATGCCATGGAACGTCTGTGGCTTTTCGAGCGGCTCGCGGTCTCGGTGGCCAAGATTGATTTCCTGGATCCAGCGCTCTCGACCGCCGGTGACGTCCGCGAGCGCGGCGTGCGCATCGAGGTTCGCCGGGTAGGGCTGCTGCCGGCCGGGTCCATCTATGCCTCGTCCGCCCTGTCGCTCAGTCCGGCGATCGTCCGGGTTGACCTGCTCGAGTCAGCGCCGGGAGCCGCCGACCGAATGCACTGGCACCCAGCGATGAGCGACGGCGAACCGGGTGAGCGCACCGTGGACCCCACCCTCAGCGGGGATCCTGCGCGGTGGCTCTGGACGTTCCTTTCGAAGCTCGCCACCGCGACCGGGACGCAGGACATCGCGCCCACCGACGATCTCAGTGACGATCTCGCGGCCATCACCGATGCCGCCGAGGAGATCGTCGATCATGCGATGGAGGGTCTCGCGCAGATGAGGCAGTCGTGGCCCGACGTCCAGCACGATCACCGCGGACTCGCTCGCGCGTAGCTCGACCCGTTCACCTGGCCGCCTCGTCGCCAATCTTTGGGAATGGCTGTGCCGCTTCGAGTGCGTAGGCCACTTCGAGCAGCGTGCGTTCATCACCCCGGGCGGCGGACAGCTGAACGGCCACGGGAAGCCCCTGCGTCGACAACCCGGCAGGCAGCGAGATCGCCGGGCCGCCCGCGATGTTGTGCAGTGGGGTGAAGGCGACGTAGTTCATCAGCCGTTCGATGAGGTCGTCGAAGGGCACCGTGGGACTCAGGTAGCCCAGCTTCGGGGTCATCTGCGCGAGTACTGGCGAGAGAACGAGCTCATGGCGGGTGAACATTTGCGCGTAGGCGTGCGGAATGCGGCGCAGGCGGTGCAGGGCGGCGGGCGTGCGCGCCAGGTGGCGCCGGTGGTGCCTGCGCAGGCCCTTGGTCAGGTCATCGGTGCGCCGCGCGTCGAACGATCGGTCGTGGATGAGCTTGCCCGTGGCGGTGGCCAGGTCCGCCAGTAGCGCCCAGTACTGCACGAAGTCAGTGGCGAACTGCTGCGTGACCGGGGCGGTGATCGGCTCGACGATGTGCCCCGCACCCTCCAACAGCGTGGCGGTGCGTTCGACGGCGCTCCGGGTCTGTTCGTCGACGACGGCACCGCCGACGCTGTCGAGCAGCAACCCGATCCGCAGTCGACGGTCCGCCGGGCCCTGGACGAGTCCGACCGGTGGAAGGGCCGGATTGCGCCAGTGGTCCTCGGCGGCGGCAAAGAACGCCGCGGTGTCCCGGACGCTTCGGCTCAGCACCCCTTCGGAGATCATGTTGATCGGCAGGGTGCGGGCCTGCTCACCGTCGACGTGCCGGCCCTTGGACGGCTTGAGCCCGACCAGCCCGGCGCAGGCGGCAGGGATGCGGATCGAACCGCCGCCGTCGTTGGCGTGCGCGATCGGCACCACGCCGGCGGCCACCAGCGCGGCCGAGCCGCCGGACGACGCGCCGACGGAGTACTCGGTGTTCCAGGGGTTGCGGGCGGGTTGGGCCGTCATGAACTCGGTGCTGGCGTTGAACCCGAACTCCGGTAAGCGAGATTTGCCGAGCACGGTCATGCCGGTGCTCAGGTACTGCCGTGCGTAGGCCCCATCGGCCTTGGCCGGGTGCGCCGTGTAGGCCTCGCTGCCGTGGGTGGTCGGCAATCCCCGCACGTCGGTGTTGTCCTTGACGAACGTCGGCACTCCGAAGAGCGCTCCGCCGCGTTCTGACCGGGGATTGTCGTAGGCCGGCGCGGCAACCGCGTGCAGCTCAGGGTCGACCTTGCGGGCCCGGGCGATCGCCGCCACCGCAAGTTCGTCGGCGCTGCGGTCACCATCTCGGACCAACCGCGCCAGCGCCACTGCGTCGTGGACACCCAAAGCGTCATCGTCGAACGCGTGCACCCGGTTACCGCTCATGTCACTCCGTTTCACGCCGCGCCGTCGGACAACAGCTGCTCGCCGAGTCTAGGGAGCGGATCCATCCGGCGCGTGCGCCTGCTCACCGCACGTCTGAAGCCGCAGTAGGGTTCCCACCGTGATCGAGCAACGACGGCGTCGGTACGCGGGCTACTGGACCAACGAGCTGGCCGTCGCCGGGGATGGGCCGCCGCTGATCTTGCTGCACGGCTTCTCCGACAGTGCCGAGACCTGGCGGCCGGTACTGGAATGCCTGGAAGCCTACGGGCGGGCCGGCGTCGCAGTTGATCTGGTCGGGTTCGGTCAGGCGGACGCCGCGGAGCCGGGTCCGACCTTGCCGCAGCTCGACCGTGTCGTTGCCGAGCTGGTCACGACCCACGCGGGTGGGGGCGCGGTCGTGTTGGTCGGCAACTCGCTGGGCGCGGGGCTCACCGTCCGGGCCAGTCAGAATTCCGGGCTTCCGGTTGCCGCCGCCGTACCCATCGCCGTCCCCGGCTTGGGTTTCCGAGCTTTGGTGAACCGTTCGGTGCAGTGGAGCCCGCGCTTGACCGACGCAGCGCTGCGGCTACCGATGCCCGCGGGGGTGCTCCGCCGGGGAGCGGGCCTGGTGATGCCGTCGCTTCTCTACGGATCGCGCCGGGCCGCGGACCCGGCGGTGGTGGCTCGCTTCGCCGCCTTGGTCCCCAACTCGCGTGCGGCGCTGCAGTTGGCCAGAACCGGACGCGCCCTGCTCGACGAGCTGGACAGCGGGTACGAGCTCGATCAGGTCCACTGCCCGATGCTGGTGGTGCACGGGGCGCGGGACCGACTCATCCCGCCGTCGGCCGGTCGCCGACTGCACGAGGGTGTGGCGGGGAGCGAACTGGTGATCTTGCCCGAGTCGGGCCACTGCCCGCAGCTCGACGACCCTCACCGTGTCGCCCAGCTGATCCTCGATTTCGCCGACCGCGCGGCACAGGAGGAGGAGCGTCCTGCCTGACCTCAACGACATCGATCCCAAGAAGATCAGCGTGCACGAGTACATCGCCACGTTGGCGGAGATGTTCGCCTCCGGCCTGGATCCCAGTGCGGTAGACCCGGGGGCGTTCGCCCGGTTGGTCAAGAACTCTTCGGGCAAGCAGATCGGCGAGCTGGACACCAACGAGCGCGCGCAGCTGGTGATCGCGGCGGTCTTCTCGCAGATGTCGGAGCACTTCCGGCCGGACAAGATGCGCTCCCCCAAGGAGTCCACCATTCGGTGGGTGCTGACCGGCTCGGACGACTTCGTCTACGAGACCACGGTGTCCACCGGGGGCTGCACCGTGAGCGAGGGTGCACACGCCGACGCACCGCGCGTCACGCTGACCATGAAGCCGTCGCAGTTCATCAAGCTGGCGTCCGGGAACGCCTCACCCACCATGATGTACATGACCCGCAAGCTGAAGCTGAGCGGGAACCTGGGGTTCGCCGCCGCCTTCGGCAGCATGTTCGACATCCCGAAGGCCTGAGCGAGGACGCCGCGGGATAGTCACCCGCAGCGTGTCCTCGGCTACTTGGCTGGGCCCGCATCACCGATGCGTTGGGCGGTGGTGGTGTTGCCGGCCTTGACGGCGGTCAGGACGACGCGGTCGTTGGTCGCGACCTGGCTGACCGGTGCCTCCTTCTTGTCCTTGTGCACCTTGGTGGTCGGGTCGATCGTGTAGGTGGCGGTGAAGCCGTCGGTCGACTTCACCGTGATCGAGCCGGGGTCAATCGCGGTGACGGTGCCGCGCTGCACGTCCATCACCTTGTCGCCGGTCTTGGTGTGGGTCGTGAACTCGCCGTGCTCCACCTTCCCCAGCAGTCCCTTGCCCTGATGGTCACCATGCTTCGCCCCTGGTGTGTGAGCCTTCGGCGTCGGACTGGTCGGGGCGGGTGCGGGGGTCGGGGCGGTGCTGGTTTCGGCGACGGCGATTCCCGCGCCGGTACCGGCCAGCACCAGGGCCACGCCTCCGGCCGCGACCATGGTCTTGGTTCGTTTCATCATCGGAACGGTCTCCTCGGCTCTCAGCGTTGACGAGGTCATGTGAGCCTCGTTCGTGAACCACAGTGCCGCGGAAATCTAAGGCCACGCTGTGAATGCGGCGGTACGCGAGTGATTCTTAGCTTCTTTTCAGAGGTTTCAGGATCCGGGTTACTGCATCGCACCCTCGCGCAAGGACCCCTCGCGGCCCAGATCGGGTTGATAGACGGGTCGCCGCCAAACGATCTAGTGCTTCGACGCGGGCGAGTACGCCGTTGAACATCTCATCAGCAGAGGGCGCGGGCACCGTGACATTGAACCGCTCCGGCATGGTCGGAGACTGAGGCTCGCACCCTGCGCGAGGCCGACGCATACTTCGGCCATGGAGTTGTCAGGAGAGGCCAAACTTAGCATCGGCGTCTCGCTTGTGGTTGCGGTGTTCGCGGCGGGATCGGCGCCGTGGTGGTGGCACTACGTGCACCCGTCGGCACCTCCGCCATCCACTGTCGCTTCGGTGACGGTAGGGATGTCCGGCGGGTGTGAGTCGTTCCAGCTCTTCGCGCAAAATCGGTGGGAGACGCTCGGAACCGCGATCCGTGAGCAGCCCAACGTGCTCTCGACGCAGGTCGGCAGTTTTCCCGGCAACATGTCGATCTCGGTTAACGGGTGGGTCCATGGGCGCCCCGCCTACACCACGAATACACCGCCGTGGAACAACGACGTGTGGTACCACCTCACTGATGGAGCAGGTTGGGTCTCTTTCCCTGGCGTGAGGGCCACCCCCGTGTTGCCCGATCCTTCCGGAGTAGCCGATGGCGGTCCGCCGGCGCCGATCTCAGACGTCTGCCAGGGTGCGGTTCAGTAGCGTGCATTGTTTCCACGGCACATGTCTACTGAATAAGCTGCAGGGCAGGCATTCTAGATGATTTAGCAGTGGATCGTGCTTAGTTGGGCTGGTGCCGCCAGCTGAGACTCCGATTGGGTCGGTCGCGTAGACCATCGTCGACGGTGGCTTTGAATAAACTCGTCCTATTGAGGTTTCGCCTTCGCCCACCGTTATGCACTCCTGTACTTTGACTGTCTATGGTGACAACATGAGCAATTCACCGGACGAACCGAGCGGCGATGTCCTCATTCTAGGAGCTGGGTTCTCGCGCTCTTTGAGCGACCTGATGCCACTCACCGACGAACTCGGCAACGAGGTCATCGAGCGGGTCGCGAGAATCGAGGCATTCAAACTACCCAGACACTTTACCGGTGGAAGTTTTGAAGTATGGCTCTCGCGCATCGCCGAAGACCAGCCGGACTTGTATTCCGCAGACAACCTTCGCAACAGATATATCTTTGGCCTATGCAGCGATGCCCTTGCAGAGGTTCTAAACGAACGGGTCGCTAAGGCCTCAGCAGATGCCATCAGCAATTACTGGCTACAAGACTTGTTGCACGCTCTTCACGTGACGAAAGCGACGATTATCACCTTCAACCGGGACGTACTGATCGAGCTCGCCGTCAACGCGGCCAACATTATGATCTGGGAAAATACGAATCTGTCAGGAGTGACTGGCCAAACAAGTATAAACCGCAATGATATCTTGGGAGGGTTTCCCGAACTGCCGCCCAGCCGGTATAGATTCGGCCCACCCAATCAGGCGGCGCGATTGCTCAAACTTCATGGATCAACCAATTGGTATTGGCAGCCAGGTGACGCGTCAGGTGCATCTGTTATAGCATGGATGATTGACGGTGAAAGCCAGACTGTGCAGACGAAGCAAGAAGTGATGGAGGAGCTCGCCCGTTCTGTCCTGGGGAGGGTGCCGACGATAATACCGCCTTCGGCAGCTAAAGCGGAGTTTTATCGGTCGCCACTCCTATCAAAGTTGTGGCAGGACGCAAGAACTGCACTTAGCGCGGGCGCGGGAAACCTATACTTGGTCGGCTACTCGCTACCGCTGACTGATCTCGTAACACTCGGCATGCTTCGCGAGACCGTCGGCTCAGGTGGTGGCGGAGAGCGACGGCAGATTGTCGTGGTGAACCCAGAGGCAAGCTCGATCATACAAGCACTAGTTGCTAACAGGGTTACTAACGATCGTATTTCGACCACGGCCTCAGTAGAATCGTTTGCCCGGGCATATGTTGAGAAAGTCGCGTCCCGATTCGTCTTAAAGTTTCGAACGGCGTCACGCAGTGACGGCCCGTCGGGGTTAGTTGTTGGCTGCTCAGCTGACGCCATGTTTAAGGTTCAGACCATACGGGGGGAGAGTAATGGTGTTGTTGTCCTCGACCTCAAGGACGAGCCGCTGCCGAACCGAGGGACCAATCAATCGGTGGACGCGGACCGACGACACTGTTCGACAGTCGATCTCTTTAAGGCCATCGATCTTGAACCGGACGTTCATGTTATAATCGCGGCGTTACCCGACGGAACTCGGAGCATAGTAATTGCTGCGACTGAGCATGAGACCAGTATTGGAGCCGGTAACGGCCGGTGGCGAGTTTTAATCACTACCCCCCTCGTTAGAATCCAGTGGATCTACTGCGCAACGTTGGAAGCGTTTAAGTGTTTGCGGAGGCGCAACAGGGGGCGCACAGTGATGCGAGTAGGAGAGGCCGATGCGGACAGTAATCTGCAAGAAATTGGTTTAGCGGATGAAGGTCTCGATCTGGGGCCACCAGGCATCGATGGTCTTCTTCAACCTGGTGTACTCAGGCATCTGCGCCGAGCTTGTCGGCGCTGCGTGAAAACCCCAGCGTCGCTGGCGTCTACACCGTTTAGGAAGGGCATCCAGTCAGCGCAGAGCCCGGCTCACCAGCCGTCCGGATGGCTGCCGGGCTCACTTCTCGAAGCTCAACGCGACGAGTACGCTCCATTCAGACGGCCGCGGCGCCAACATCCGGGGGTTAATCGGCGCCCGGTGACGAGTCGGCCCTGTCAACGATCTCAGCTACCGAGTGGCAGCGTTGCCGGAATCTCGACTGCGTAGGAGTCGCGCGTGGTTAGACCGGACCAAAAACTGGGATCGTCGCCAAGACCCCCCGCCAACACACTTAGCGGACCGAGGAGGTCCGGCAACTCAGTGAGGCGAGCGACGTTCGTGCCGTACCGCCTTCCCGCGTCTGATCGCGCGAGAAGGTCGCGCATCTCTTTGTCCGGCACAACGATGTGACAGTACGGGACGGCTTGGCTCATCGCGTCCACGTCGTAGAGGTGGTTGCTGGTGCTCCAGTTGCCCGCCGCGCGGAACAGCTCCGTCTTGAGATCGGCGGCAATCACGAGCGTGGGCACATGCTCCGCGAATGCGACGGCCTCTTCGCGGCCAGGCCCGAAGATCCTCCCCAGTGACAGGCCGTACTCGCCAGCGAGTGCTGAGAGCAACTGCAGATGCTCGTGGACGAGCTGGCGGGCTAGGAGCTGTACCCGCATCTCGTTGCGGTCGATTGGTGTCGCCGTGACGATGTCGGCGTAGACCTGCTCCCACTCGAGCCGGCTCATGGCGCTCGCTGAAATCTTCTCTGGCGCGTACCCCCGCGCCCGAAGCTCACCGACCTCACCGGCCACAGGACCGGTGAGGCAGCGGTATTCGGCGTGCTGGTTCGCCTGGACGATCCACCTGGCGAGCCACGGCCGCGAGCTCAAATCCATTGAGCCTTTGCCGTCGTGCACCTGTAGCGGGGTCTCAACTCCGACAAGCGCCCAGGCCGCACCGAGACCAACGACACGTGGGGCGGGAGGGGCGAGCATTGGCCTTCCGAGCAGTTCGTGCATCGCGCTCAGGAACTGGTGGCGGAGCAACTCTCCGCCGCCACGCAGTGTCCTGCAGTGAGAGATGCGCGCCATCACGCTGCCAACCGCTTGCCGCTGGCCCTCTCGGGGCATGTGCTGAGTCTCGAAGTAATGCGTCGCAGAGAGTGGGAACACGACACCTGCCCTCGCGGCAGCCTCTACCGCGCGCAACACGTCGACGTCACCGACTTGAGCGGGACGTCCATGGGCCACGCGTGCGAGGCGGATCCACACCCACTGATCGAGGTAGACCGTCGGACGTGGGGGCTGGAGACCCATCTTCGGCTTCCTTCCTTCTGCTCAACAGCAAAACGCTGCGAGCATGGTGCGCCGCATCCGCGAGCGCGATGCTGTCGGGGGCGACTTCCGTTCGAGCACACCGTGGAACTGGCCGCCAAGCAACCACAGTTGGAACAGCTGATGGCACAACTGAGGATCGAGGCGTCGGGCCCGCAGGCCCGCGCCGAGGCACGCGAGCGGATGGAGGCGATGCACCGCGCACCCGGCTCCGGCTTGCGGCTGAACCCGACGCCGGCACTTTTGGCTGCGACGGACATGGACCCGGTCGAATACACGGCGCGGATTGTCCGGGCAACAAACCCGTACGCTGCGGTGACCGGGACCGCTCCCACGCCGGGCGCACCCTGGTGCCTCACGCTCAGCACTGCATGCGGCGCACCACGACAACACGGCCAACCCAACACCACCGCAAACCAGGATCACCATGCCGCACTCGGCGATATCGAGCACACCGCGCATCGCCGAGTGCGTCAGTCCGGTGCCGCAGTCGGTGAGGATGAGGTTGTAGAGGTTGGCCATCGCTTCGGGGTAGTCAGTCTGGGAGAACGCCTCGGCCTTGTGCGGGTCACGTTCGGAGGCCAGGACCTCCAGGCGGAAGGGCTTGGGAGGTGAAGGCCTAGCACATCGGAGTGGCGGTGGATGCGCTGCTGATCGTTGAGCAGGTCGCGGACTGTGGCCGGGGGCTGGGCGGGGATGCGCCCGCCGAGGGTGCCCAGGTCGGGGTTGGCGTCGATAGCGACCGCGTGGTCGCAGCGCAGATCGGCGAACGTGGAGCACACCGCCACCGTGGTGGTGGTCCTGCCGACCTCGCCTTTCAGGCTCAACACCGCGATCTTGTAGTCAGCGCGGATAGGCTAGTTCACCCGCTCGGCCAGCTGGCGGCGGCGCAGGTCGTCGCTGGACTCGCCCGCGCGCTTCGTCGGGCGGAACAACATGTCGCGAGGCTGCTGCCCGAGGGGCGCCAATTCTGGGCCGGCGTGCAACGGCGAACTCAGCCTGCATCAGACTCGGCGCAGGCGGCCGATCCACCGGCGAGTGTCCGCCGGGTCGATGACGTCATCCAGTTCGAAGGTCGTCGCTGCGGTCAGCGCCTTGCCGTGTTGGTAGGCCACCTCGACGTAGCGGGCGAACTCCCGGTCACGCTCGGCCGGATCCGTGATCGCGTCGAGCTCCTTGCGGAACCCCAGGCGTACCGCGCCCTCCAGACCCATCGGGCCGATCTCCCCGGTCGGCCACGCCACGGTGAACTC
>CAJDTT010000140.1_pt1 | contig 10255 bp, 11 predicted proteins | sample 7389841 | NCBI WGS metagenome assembly CAJDTT01 (sample SAMEA7055655, study PRJEB34461) | soil metagenome | biome: terrestrial ecosystem; feature: Peninsula; material: soil | place: Antarctica | collected 2016
GGCGGCGGTGCCGTTCGCGGAGCACACGTTGCTGGCGGGGTGGGCACTGGCCGAGGCGGGAGTGGCGTTGCCAGAGGGCGTGTGCACGATGTCAAGCGGCGCCCCGGCGGACACTCTGAGTGCGCGCGCTGAGGGAGATGGTGTGTTGTTGGACGGGGTACTGGTGCGAGTGCCGTGGGCCAGTAACGCCAGCCAGATCGTGGTGCTGGCTGATATCGACGGCACCGCGCGGTTGATGGTGGTGCCGACGTCGTCGGTCACGATCGAGACCGGGCGCAACTTGGCCTTAGAGTCGCGGGACCGGGTGCGGTTTGACAATGTGCGGGTGCCGGCGGGCAACGTGGTCGCGGCGCCGGGCAGCGTCACCGCGGAGGCGGTGGGGTTGCGGGCTGCGCTGAGCCGGGCCGCGCTGATCTGTGGTGCACTTGAGCGCGCCACCGAGATCACGGTGCGTTATACCGCCGAGCGTGAGCAGTTCGGGCGGCCGATCGCACGGTTCCAGGCTGTGCAGCGGCATCTGGTGCGGATCGCGGAGCAGAGCGTGTCGGCGCAGATGGCTGTGGATGCGGCCGCGACGAACGCGGTCACTGGGTTGGACTTCTTTGATATCGCGTCGGCAAAGATCGTCGCGAGCGAGGCGGCCGGGATTGTGTCGGCGGCGGCGCATCAGGCGCATGGAGCGATTGGTATGACGAAGGAGTACGAGCTGGGTCAGCTCAGTCGTCGGTTGTGGTCGTGGCGTGATGAGTGTGGATCGGAGGCCGCCTGGTCTCGGCGGCTTGGCGCGCATGTCGCGGAGGCCGGCGCGGACGCCGTGTGGCCGCGGATTACTACCGGGCTGGCACCGCAGCGGCGTACTGAAAAGGTGGCTGGCTGATGGCGCTCACGACAGTAGACGGGATCTCGGTAGACCTCGTTGACCGGCTCGCGGTAGTCACGCTGAACCGGCCCGACCGACTGAATGCGATCAACCAGACCATGATGGCCGGGTTGGTCGATCTCTTCGACGACTTCAGCTATGACGACGATGTCTGGGCGGTCGTGATCACCGGGGCCGGGGATCGTGCATTTTCCGCGGGCGTCGACCTCAAGGAAGTCAACTCCGGAAACCAGGCCAAGCGGATGGCACGCAGTCCCAACGGCGGCTCCGGACGCAATGCCTTCGAGACGATCCTCGACTGCCGCAAACCGGTCGTGGCTGCGCTCAACGGTGTCGCCGTCGGCGCCGGCTGTGAGGTCGCGCTGGCCTGCGATATCCGGATCGCATCCGAGACGGCGCGATTGGGGATGCCAGAGGCAAAGCGGGGGATGGGTGCAAACTTCGGGTCCCAGATGCTTCCGCGCGTCGTGCCGCGCGGGATCGCCTACGAGATGCTCTATACAGGTGACATCATCGGCGCGGCCGAGGCGTATCGGATCGGCCTGGTCAACCACATCTATCCGGCTGATTCGCTGATGGATGAGGCGGTCAAGCTCGGTCGTACGCTTGTCGGCAACGCGCCGCTGACGGTACGGCGCTACAAGGAGATGATCACCAAGGGCGGCGACCTGCCGATCTCGGCCGCACTTCGGCTACACGTCGGACCCAATCCTTACACGAGTGAGGACCGCATCGAGGGCGTCGCGGCATTTGTCGAGAAGCGGACCCCGCAGTGGAAGGCTCGGTAGCCGCGACGGGCGATTCCAACGATCCAGCCGGGAAGCAGCCGCTGCTCAAGCCCGCGATCGACGCCATCACCGTGTCGTCGATCAGCGTTTTACCGCTCTACCTGACCGCGGGCCTCGCCGTACAGATCAGCGCAGAACTCGACCTCGCGCCGTCCGCTCTCGGCGCAGCGTCGGCGGCGTTCTTTGGTGCGCAGGCGGTGTTTTCGCCGTTCACCGGTGCGCTAGTCGACAGGCTCGGATCAAAGCTGACCATGCGGATATCGACGTTCATGGTCGCGATTCTGCTGCTCCTGGCCGGGTTGCTCGTCCACTCGCTGGCGACTTTGTTGATCGCACTCATCATCGCGGGCGTGGGTAACGCGGTGGCGCAACCGGCAACCAACCAGTTCGTGGCTGAACGGGTCACCATCACCCGTCAGGGCGTGGCGTACGGCGCGAAGCAGTCGGCGATCCCGACTGCTTCGTTGCTCGCCGGGCTCGCCGTGCCGGTCCTGGGGATCACGTTCGGTTGGCGGTGGGCCTTTGGCGTGTTTGCCCTCATCGTTGCGATTATGGGGCTACGCGCCCCCGGCGGGCGCAAAGGTGCCCTGCAACCGATCATCGCGGCCGAGTCCGACGAGGAGCTCTCGAAGTCGCTGCAGACCCTGTTGGCCTTCACGTCGGGGATCGCGGCCGCATGCGGCACGTCGATGGGTGTCTACCTAGTCTCGGCCGCGGTCGCGACCGGGTGGGCCGACGGAGCTGCGGGGCTGTTGTTTGCCGGCGCCAGCCTTACCGGCATCGTCTGTCGTTTTCTTGCTGGCTGGCAGGCGGACAAGTTCCACTTGGACCACCTTGGCGCGATCGCGTGCATGATGCTGATCGGTGCGGGCGGTTGTGTCGCCATGATGTCCGATGCGAAACCCTTGTTCGTCGTGGGCGCGCTCGTCGGCTTCGGGTTCGGCTGGGGATGGCCGGGCTTGTTCATCTTCGCCGTCGTGAAGCTCAACCCCGCGCGTCCGGCTGCCGCGACGGCCTTTACCCAGGTCGGTACGGCGATCGGCGCGGTGACCGGACCGCTCCTGTTCGGGTTCTGGATCCAACATCACTCATTCGCCGGCGGATGGGCCTTCGTTGGAGGAGGTCTCGTCCTGTCCGCGCTGCTTCTCCTATTTGCGGGCGTCAAGATCAGGGCCGAGGGCCGCGCCCGCCTCGCGGACTCAGGGCGCGTCAGATAGGTCGGAGGTTCTCGGTGTCGTCTGTCCCATGGTCGGGGTAGTGATCAGGTGCTGCGTGGCGCGAAGAACTCGATCGCGATCCCATCGGGATCCTTGCAAGTGGCAACGTTCGACGGCTCGGGACTGATCGGGCTGTGCGGTACTTCCACGCCATCGAGCGCGGTGAGCCAAGCCTCGACTTCGGTCCGGTCCTTACAAGCGATCGAGATGTGGTCAAGACCAACCCTCGCTTCGTCGAAGCGGTCCTTGTCCGGTGTGCGGTCATGCGCCTGCAAGCCGATGATTACGCCGGACTGGGCAAGCATCAGGGTGCGCCGCCAGCCGGGACCGCTCATGTCCGGGCCGCGCCTCATGCCCAGCGCCTTCGCGTACCAAGCGACGCTAGCTTCGACATCGGTGACGGTCAACGTCACATGGCTGAGGGCATTTATCGTCGGCATACTTCTATTCTGGCACCACCTCGATCACCGGCGGTGTCGGTCAGAGTCTGCTGCTGGGTGGGCCGAGCACGCGGTCGAGATAGTCGTTGGTGAACAACCCGTTAGGGTCGAGCCGATTGCGTAGGTCGACGAACTCATCAAAGTGAGGGTAACGGGTCCGAAGAGTCTCGGCGTCCTGGTAGTGCATCTTGCCCCAGTGTGGCCTGCCCTCCAGCGTGTTCATGAGCGACTCGACCGCGTGGAAGTAGGTGTCGAAGGGCTGGCCCCGGAACATGTGGATGGCTAGGTAGGCCGATTCGCGGCCGTTGCCCGTGGACAGCGGGATGTCGTCCGCCGCGGCAAAGCGCACCTCCACCGGAAACGAGACGTGGAGGTTGTTCTTCTCGATGACCTGGGCTATTCCGGCTAGCGCCTCTTTGACCGCGGCCCGTGGCACGGCGTACTCCATCTCCACGAACCGGACCCGGCGGGGGGAGACGAACACGCGGTGTGCGGTGTCTGCGTATTCCCGGTCGCCGAGGGCACGGGCGGCGTACTTGTTGATCCGCGGAATCATGCCGGGGGCGACTCGACCGAGGCTGCAAGTGAGCTGAAAGACGCCGTTGCTGAGGATCTCGTCCTCGATGACGGCCCGTCGTCGGCCGAGCGGTCGAGTCGGTTCGCCTGCGGCTAGCCGGTTATTGCATTTAGTCAGAGTCTGCTGGGTGTGCGGGAACCAGAAGAACTCGAAATGGTCGTTGTCTTGGACAAGTTCGTCGAGATTGGACACGACATCCTCGAGCGCCATCGGCCGCTCTTTGGCGGACAGGGCAAACGTCTTCTCCGCTTGCAGCGTGATGCTCGTGAGCACGCCGAGCGCACCAAGCCCCACCCGGGCGGCGGTAAACAACTCTGGTCGTTCGGTGGCGTTGCAGGTGACCACCTCGCCGGTGGCGAGGACCATCTGCATTGCGCGGATTTGGGTTGCTAACCCACCTTGTTTTCGTCCTGTCCCGTGGGTGCCTGTCGAGAGTGCTCCCGCGACGGTCTGGCGGTCGATGTCGCCAAGGTTGCTCAAACTCAGCCCGCTTTTTTCGAGTATCGGGTTGAGCTGGTAGAGCGGCATACCCGCCTCCACCGTGACAAGACCGCTGCTACGGTCCACGCTTACCAAGCCTGAGAGCCTGCTCAGGCTGAGTTGCACGCCGTCGGTCAGGCCGATCCCGGTGAACGAGTGGCCGGAGCCGATCGGCTTCACCCGCCTGCCCGCGGTGGCGGCCTGTTTCACGATCGCCGCCACTTCGTCGGCGCTCTGCGGGCTGGCGACCTCGACCGGCTCGCCGCGTTGGTTACCCGCCCAATTACGCCACGTCATCAGATGCCACCTGCCGCTGTTGTGTCGGAGGGTTCAGTATTCATCGATGCCTCCACTTGCTCGCGGTCATCGCCTGTGCGCGCCTGAATCAGCGTCGGTGCCCTTGGCGCGCTCCCTGGCACTTAGATTGAATCAGAATTAGATTCCAGTCAAGAAGGCGTGTCGAGCGGTGGCATCAGTAGGTTCCAGTCTCGATGTGGCTGCGTAGCCGATCCGGTCGAATATTCTCAAATGACCGGGCGCCAACCTCGTTGGGGTTACGGCCTGGTTTCGTACCCGCCAGCAGTCACTTCTCTACCGCGCCCGCAACAGGGCTCATCTCCAATAGCGGCCTTCCAGCAAGGACCGGACCGGTTGTATGCAAATGGCACGCGGCCCAACCGCCCGACTCGACCGGAAACGGCTCAGGTACCTGATCCGTACAAATCGGCATGGTATGCGGGCACCGTCCCGCAAATACGCAGCCCTTCGGGGGCGCCCATGGGTCGGGCGGATCGCCCTTGACCAAGATTCTCTGATTAAGCGCGCGAGCCCTCGGGCGCGCGTCAGGCACCGCGGAGAGGAGTGCAGCGGTATATGGGTGTCTCGGGGCGCGAACGACCTCGGCGACCGGGCCAATCTCGACAATGCGACCCAGGTACATGACCGCGATCCGGTCACTAACCTTACGGACGACTGCCAGGTCGTGCCCAATGAACAGGTACGACGAAGTAAGCCTGGTCCGAAGTTCCTGGAGCAGCTTGAGAATCTGCCCACGCGTTGATACGTCCAAGGCGCTCACGGCCTCGTCGAAGATTACGACCTCGGGATCGGTGATGAGGGCTCGCGCGATCGCTATGCGTTGGCGCTGCCCGCCCGAGAACTCGTGCGGGTACTTGCCCAGCGAATCGTGCGAAAGCCCGACTTGATCGAGCGCATCACGAACGGTGCTCAAGCGATTCCCGGGGTCGCCTATTTTATGGACCAGCAGAGGCTCGGTGAGGATCTGGCTCGTGGTCATCGAAGGGTTCAGCGACGAGTAAGGATCTTGGTAGACCATTTGCATCATTCGTCGGGTTCGACGCAAGGCCGAGCCGCGCAGCGTCGTCACGTCTACGCCAGCTACGGAAACTCGGCCGCTCTCGATCGGGACGAGTCGCTCGATTGCCTGCGCGACTGTCGACTTACCTGATCCGGATTCGCCCACCAACCCGAGCACTTCGCCCTCGTCGATGTGGAAGGACACGTCTTTCACTGCCCTCAAGATTTGCTTATTGCGGCCAAGCAGGCCTCGCGACCGCTTATAGCTGACCGTCAGATTTTCGACATCGAGCGCGCGTTTTTTAGGCTCGGCGACGATGGTTCGTTCTTCACTCATTGCACACCTGCCAGTGTGAGTTCATTAACCCGCGCACAGCGGACATCTCTGCCCTCCACGCTGGTCAATGGTATCCGGTTGGTCGTGCACAGTCCTTCTACTACATGGGCACAGCGCGGGGCGAACTTGCAGCCGACAACGGTATCGGTGATGGAGGGGATCTGACCATCGATTGTGACGATGCGATCGCTGTCGTCATCGAGTCTGATGATTGATCCGATCAGTGCGCTGGTGTACGGATGCTTCGGCGCTCCGAAGAGTTGATCGGTGTCCGCGGTCTCAACGACCTCACCCGCATACAGCACGGCGGTGCGTGTCGTAATTTCGGCGATGACACCCAAATCGTGCGTGATGAGCAGCACGCTCATGTCGGACTCCTGCTGCAACTCCTTTATGAGATCGAGAATCATCGCCTGGACCGTGACATCTAGGGCAGTGGTCGGCTCGTCGGCGATTAGCAGTTCGGGCGAGCATGACAGTGCCATCGCAATCATCGCGCGTTGTCGCATTCCGCCCGAAAAGTGATGTGGATACTGCTCGACATTTCTTTGAGCGTTCGGAATCCCCACCCGATCAATCATCTCGATCGCCCGCGCCCATGCCTTCTTGCGGCTCGCGCCCTTGTGTTTACGGACGCCTTCAGCGATCTGTTCGCCGATCGTATATGCCGGGTTGAGGCTTGACATTGGTTCCTGAAAAATCATGCCAACCCGTGCGCCGCGGACAGCATCAAGCTCCTTGGAAGGCCTACCGACCAATTCTTCGCCACTAAGACGGATACTTCCGCCGCTGACTCTCGAGGTGGCGCTCGGAAGCAGGCTAAGTACGGACATTGCGGTGACGCTCTTACCCGAGCCCGACTCGCCAACCAGGCCGAAGACTTCGTTCCTCTGGACGTCAAAACTCACCTCGCGAACGGCGGTGTGCCATCCGGAAGCTAATAGAAAGTCGATGGTCAGGTTATCGACAGCAAGCACCGGCTCAAGTTCCGAGACCATTCAGTCCCTCCGCTCTCGACCAATAGAATCGCGAATTCCGTCGCCGACTAGGTTGAACGCCAACACCGCGAGCGCAATGATGAGCCCCGACGCGATCACGGCGATTGGTTGCACAGACATGTAGGGCACCGCTCGCCCTAAGATGGAGCCCCAGCTGGCGTCGGGCGGCTGCACGCCCAACCCTAGAAAGCTCAAGGATGCTTCGCGTTGGTCAACCCGGGACCAAGAATTCCGACAATGACAACGGCCAGTAGCAGTCCCGGAAAGGTCATCAGGGCGTCCGCGACCCGCGACATCACCGCGTCCCATTTACCGCCAAGATAGCCGGCCAGTATCCCCAATGGCACGCCAAGCACGACGGCAAGTAACGTCGCTTGCGACGCTGCGAGTAGGGATGTACGGGTGCCGTAAATCAGCCTGCTGAGCATGTCTCTGCCAAGGTCGTCAGTACCCAGCCAGTGTTTGGTGCCGGGGCCTTGGAGCGTCGCATCAAGATCATTCACAGAAGGTGCGTACGGGGCGAGAATAGGCGCAGCAATTGCCACCAGTACCAGGACTATGAGAAGCGTAAGTGATGCCATAGCGAGCGACTGCCTGCGAAATCGGTGGACGACTCTAAAACGCTCTGAAGACCTACGGCTCTTGTCTATTGTCGATGTCATTGGCGCACCTTTGGACTCAGCCATCCGTAGGAGAGATCTACTAACAGATTGACCATGAGGATGATTAGCGCTGAGAACAGGCCAATACCCAGTACTATTGGTATATCGCGTTCAAGGATCGATTGGATCAACTGCTGGCCGATGCCGGGAAGGTTGAAGATCTGCTCGACAATCACTGTGCCGCCCAGCAATCGGGCCACTTGCAGGCCGAACACCGTGGTCACAGGCATCGCGGCGTTACGAAATGCATGTTTAAAGATGACGGATCGCGATCCCATGCCTTTGGCTTTCGCGGTTCGCACGTAATCCAGCTCTAGTACGTCACTGAGTGACGCCCGCACGTGCCTTGTTAGCTCAGCCGCAACCGCGGTGCCCAGAGTCAATGCTGGAAGTACGAGATGTTGGAACCAGCCCACCGGATCAGTCGCGAGCGGGACGTAGCCGGTCGCGGGGAAGATGGGCAGCGCTACGGCAAGTCCGAGCGCCAACAAGAGCCCGAGGAAGAAGTCGGGAATAGCGATTCCCAGCGATGAGCCCACAACAGCAATCCGGTCCGATAGGCGACCGCGACGCACAGCGGCCAGGATGCCTAGCGGTATTGAGATGATGAGGGCGAAAACCAGCGACAGCAACACTAGACTCGCCGTAACTGGAAGTCGGTCCACAATCACGTCGAGAACGGCGCGGTTTTGTACGTACGACATACCGAAGTCGCCTCGGAACACATTGGTGATCCAGAGACCGAACTGGCTGAAGACGGATTTGTTCAGGCCGAGCCGTTCACGGGCCGCCTCAACTGTCGCCTCATCGGCGTCCGGGCCCGCAGCAACCCTGGCCGGGTCGCCTGGGGTCACGTGCAGGAGTAGGAACGAGATAGCGAGGACCAGCAGAAGGGTGAGTAGCGCGGCGATGACGCGCCGACCGATGAATGGCAACATGGCGGTCAGCCCGAGATTCTACGGTTCGCGCCGACGACAACTTCGCGCCTAGCGGGTGACCTGGAATCCGAAGATGGGTCCAGGTCCTTACTACAACCGAAATTGTCGGCGACACTACAACCGAAATTGTCGGCGACGGTGCTGGCACGAGTCGTAGCGAGTACGGTCGCCACCTGACCCGCCATCTCGTTGCTACCTGTCTTCACCGCTACTCATTCCGTCCGCGCCGCCTCGGGTGCCCGAAGGCGGCAGAGCACCAGTTGCGATCAGTACGACCAGGTTCAGCGTCATAAGTTACTCCATTTACAACTAGTCACGTCACTCGTCAAGTAACGGTCGCTGATCGCGTGCAGCCGTAGCGGTCAATCACGATTGCGGGCGCTCAAGTCGAGGACAAAAGTCCCTCATCGGGCCGCTGGCGGCAATGTCCTATTAGTTGATGCTGCAGCCTTCGGCAACCACAACATCTCTCCAGTCAGGAGAGCCGCCGCCAAGGTATGGGTCGAGCTTCTCAACACAGCCGGCCTTAAATGCGAAGATGTTAGCGCGGCTCATGATGGGAATCGATGCGACTTGATTTGTGGCTTCGGTTCCGGCTGCCTTTACCGCCTTCAATCGTGCTGGATCAGAGTCCGGGTAACCCGCGATCTTACTGATGAGGTCACCAAGCTTCGGTGTCACTAGGCCGGCCGGCGACCATGTCGCATTCTCGCCAACCATGACCTCAAATGCCTGCAGCGGGTCGGCGCGACCGCCGTAGCGAACCATCATCATGTCGCCAACGTCACCGGAGGTGTAGATCCCGAACTGGCTTACGTCAATCGGCGTCCACTGAATGTCGATGCCTACCTTGGCAAGTTGTGCCTGAACCGCCTCGCCCAACTGCGTGTACTCCGGTGAGCTACCGCGCAGTGCAGCAATTGTGACCCCATCCGATTTCCCAGCCTCAGCAAGGAGCTTCTTTGCCTTGTCCGGATTGAACTCAAACTTTTCGGCATCCTCAGAAAAATTCGGGCTGTCCTTCAAGAACAGCTGGGTAGTAGGATCGCTCGTGCCAAATGACAAGGCCTTCGCCAGCGATTTCCGGTCGATTGCATACATCATTGCCTGACGGATTTTGACATCATTCAGGATCCCGCTCGTGTTCAGGGTGATAAGCCACGAACTGGCGGTGGGATTGACCTTTACGTCGAGCCCGCTCGCTTTCGCGTCTGCTATTTGCCGCGCGGAAACCAACGAGACGTTAGCCTGTCCCGACTTCAGCGCATTCATGCGAGTTTGATCGTCGGCTATGTACTTGACCGTGAAGGTTGCTGGCCGCTTTCCGGTGCCGTCCCAGAACTTCTCGAATCGCTTCATGACCGTCGTGTCATTTGGCTTGAAATCCTCGACGGAGTATGGGCCGGCGCCGATCGGTTTGAGGTCCAGCCCGGAGGAACCGTCAAGCGAGTTGGGGCTCACCATCATGCCCAGCTGGGTTGCGAATCGGAAGGACACGCCAGAATCGGGCGTCTTCAGTTTAATGCGGACCTTGTTGTCGTCAACCACTTCGACGGCCGAAATATTCGAGGCGCCGTCTTTGATGGTGGGCCCGACGGCTTTCAGAGTCTGGTAACGCTCG
>CAJDTT010000102.1_pt1 | contig 10244 bp, 10 predicted proteins | sample 7389841 | NCBI WGS metagenome assembly CAJDTT01 (sample SAMEA7055655, study PRJEB34461) | soil metagenome | biome: terrestrial ecosystem; feature: Peninsula; material: soil | place: Antarctica | collected 2016
GCGTTCGTCGGAGTACCGCGCCAGGTGGTTCTCCTGAAATCTTTGCCAGACTCGAAGCGCGGCCTGCTCGCCTGCCTCCGGAAGTGGGACCTGCGCTGCTGGCGCGTCGGGTACGCCGACTCCGCTCGTGGCGATCCAGTCGACCGCGGCGGGGTCTGACCGGGCGGGTCCGCGCCAGCCGTGCGCAGACCAGGCGCGGTAGAACGCCGAGAACACCTTGTACGGGCTCCCGTCGCTCTTCGTGATTCGACCGGGGGCGACGGCGTACGGCGAACCGGTGCGCACCAGCGGCACGCTGCTGAGGATCTTCGCGACTCGCGCATCCCTTGCTGCGCCGTAGGGCGCGAAGTCGGCGCTGATGTGCACCGACCGCGCACGCGACTCCCGGACCACCTCGGCGACGACGGATTCGGGCTTACCGACGCGCACCGTCAGCGCCCCGCCGTGCGCGCGCAGATCCGCGTCGAGGGACCGCAGAGACTCGAACAGGAACGTGAGGCGCGCGTTTCCTGATCGAGCACGAAGCGTGGGATCGAGTACGAACAGCGCGACGACGGGCCCATCGGCGGCAGCGCTTATCAGCGCCGGATGGTCGCCGAGCCGAAGGTCTCGACGGAACCACAGCACCGAGGAACTCATCGTCCCAGTCTGCCAAACGTCCGCCGCACCACGCGCGGGCCCGCTGCTAATACTCGCGATACGCGGCGAAGCCGTGCGCGGGGCGCATACAATTCCTGCCAGTACGCGGCTGGTGATCTCACCGGCGTCTTCTGCGAAAGGGACATACCGATGAGCCAGTTTTCGCGTCGCCTGGCCGCGACCTCCGCCGCCGTCACCGCGACGGGGATAGTCGGATCCCTCGGCACACGGGTCAGGTCGCCCTGGTACGTCGGTCTGCGCAAGCCTTCCTGGCAGCCACCTGGCGCCGTATTCGGACCGGCGTGGACGACTCTGTATGCCCTGATCTCGGTGGCCACGGCACAGACGCTGGACCGGGAGCCGGATGCCGACCAACGCGCGCGCGTTCGTACGGCGTTCGCGGTGAACCTCCTCTTGAACGCCGGCTGGAACTGGCTGTTCTTCGCCGCCGAGCGTCCCCGCGCGGCACTCGGCGAGATCGTCATACTCGAGGCTTCCACCCTCGACCTGCTGCGTCGAGCGGCGAAGACGGGCGCGCTGCCGGCGGCGCTGCTCGCGCCATATGCAGCCTGGGTCGGTTTCGCGACCGCACTCAACGCCGCGATCGTCCTGAAGAACCCGGGCAGCCGTTGAGCCCCGGCAAGCTCGTCGTCGTCACCGGCGCGACGGGATATGTCGGAGGCCGGCTGGTGCCCGAGCTTCTCGAAGCCGGCTATAGGGTGCGAATCCTCGCGCGCAACGTCCGCCGGCTGGAAAGTCGCCCGTGGATCGATCGCGTCGATGTCGTCGAGGCCGACGCCACCGACCGGGCGGCGGTCGCCGGAGCACTCGAAGGCGCAGACGTCGCCTACTACCTGATCCATTCGATCGGCACTGGCACCAAATTCGCGGTGAAAGACCGCCAGACCGCACGGTCATTTGCCGCGGCCGCCCGTGATGCCGGCGTTGGTCATCTGGTGTACCTCAGCGGGCTGTACCCCCATCACCAAGAGCTCAGCATGCATCTTCAGTCACGTCAGGAAGTCGAGGAGATCTTCCTGACGTGCGGCGTACCCACGACCGTGCTGCGCGCCGCGGTGATCATCGGGTCCGGGTCAGCATCTTTCGAAATGCTGCGCTACCTGACCGAACGACTACCGGTCATGGTCACCCCGCGATGGGTCGACACCCGGATCCAGCCCATCGCTATTCGCGACGTACTGCACTATCTCGTTGGCGCGGCCGAAATACCATCCAGCGTCAGCCGCGGCTTCGACATCGGCGGGCCGGAGGTAATGACCTACCGCCAGATGATGTCCAGATACGCGTCCGTGGCGGGCCTGCCCCCGCGTCGAGTATTCAAAGTCCCCGTGCTCAGCCCGACGCTCTCGAGTCACTGGGTCGGGCTCGTGACACCGGTGCCGAAGTCGATCGCGCGTCCTCTCGTCGCCAGTCTCATCAACGAGGTTGTGTGCAAGGAGCACGACATCGCCGACTACGTACCGGATCCGGACGCGGGACTGATCCCGTTCGACCGGTCGATCCGGCTGGCACTGACCAAGATTCAGGACCGCGCCGTGGTGAGCAGATGGTCGTCGGCGTCGACAGCCGGCGCCCCGAGTGACCCGTTGCCGAGTGACCCTGACTGGGCCGGCGGTTCGCTGTACGTCGATGAACGCACGCGTGAGGTCGACGCCGACCGGGCAAAGCTATGGACCGTGATCACCGCCATCGGCGGCAATAACGGGTGGTACTCCTGGCCACTGGCCTGGCGACTGCGCGGATTCGCCGACCGGGTCGTCGGTGGACCGGGGCTGCGACGCGGACGGCGCGACGCGCGCGCGTTGGTGATCGGTGACGCATTGGACTTCTGGCGGGTTGAGGAAGCCGAAGACGAGCACGTACTTCGGTTGCGGGCAGAGATGCGTCTGCCGGGTCTGGCATGGCTCGAGTTCACGATCGACCAGGATGACACGGGCCAGGTTTCGCTGCGGCAGCGGGCGCTGTTCCATCCTCGAGGGCTTTTCGGGCACCTCTACTGGTGGTCGGTCTATCCGTTTCATGGCATCGTGTTCGGCTCGATGCTGCGCAACATCGCCCTTGCCGCCGAAGCGAGTCCGTCACCGCCTCAGACGCCCGCGTCGGTCAAGCCACCGATCCCGCCCAGCTAGCCCGCCGAGCTGTCGGTGCTGACCAGCTCGTTAGGAGTACGGGCCAGCCGAGACGGCCACCAGATCCGCCGGTCTATCTCCAGCACGAGCGACGGCACCAGCAGCGAACGAACGATGAGGGCATCGAGCAAAACGCCAAACGCGACAATGAAGGCGATCTGGGCGAGGAATAGCAGCGGGATCACCGAGAGCGCGGCGAACGTCGCGGCAAGAACCACTCCGGCCGAGCTGATCACGCCGCCGGTCACGGCCAGACCGCGCCGCATCCCCTCCCGGGTGCCGTGCGCGATCGACTCCTCACGCACCCGGCTCATCAGGAAGATGTTGTAGTCCACGCCTAGCGCGACCAGGAACACGAACCCAAACAGCGGGACGACCGGATCGGACCCTGGGAAGTTGAAAATATGGTCGAACACGAGGGCAGAAACGCCGAGCGTGGCGGCGAAGGACAACACAACGGTCGCGATCAGCAACAACGGCGCCACCAACGCCCGCAGTAGCAGCGCGAGTACGAGGAAGACGACGAGCAAGACGATCGGGATAATCACTGCACGATCCCGCTCGGAGGTCGCCTGAGTGTCCAGCTGGGTCGCGGTCGGACCGCCGACGAGCGCATCGGCTCCGGAGACGTCATGCACCGCCACGCGAATCCGCCGGACGGTGTCGACCGCCGACTCAGAGTCCGCGGCGTCGGTCAGTGTCGCCTGAATCTGCACACGCCCATCGACAACTTTCGGCGGACCGCCGGGCATTCCCGAAGCGCCCACCACCGTAACCCCAGGGCTCACGCCCTTCACCGACTCGACAGCGGAGACCACCTTCTGCGCAGAGTCGGCGCGAGCGACGATAATCGTCGGAGACCCAGACCCGCCGGGAAAATGTTTAGCGATGACTTCTTGACCCGCGACCGACTCGGCCGGGTTGAGGAAAATCTTCGACTGCGCTACCCCGGAAGACTTGAACTGCGGCAAGAACGCCGCGAAGGCGAGCAGCACCAGAGCGGTCGCTACCCAGTAGCGGCGCGGATGAGCAGTGATCTTGTTGGATAAGCCCCACCAGAACCCTTTTTCGGTATTCGCCGCTTCGAGGTGCCGAGGGCGTACCGGCCAAAATGCGGCACGGCCGACCAACGCCAGCGCGGCCGGCAAGAAGGTCATCGACGCGAGGAAGGAGGCGGCGATACCGATCGCCGCCACGGGGCCGAGGCCCCGGTTGGAGTTCAGGTCCGAGAAAAGGAGACAGAGCACCCCGAGAATGACGGTTCCCGCCGAGGCGGCTACCGGCTCGAGGGTTGCCCGCCAGGCACGTCGAATCGCGTCGTATTTGCTGTCGACGTTGCGAAGCTCCTCGCGGAACCGGGAGACCAGCAGTAGCGAGTAGTCGGTTGCCGCACCGAACACGAGGATGAACAGGATGCCCTGACTCTGCCCGTTGAGCGCCAGAACGTTGTTCTTGGCCAGCAGATAGATGCCCAGGCTCGCCACCGACAGTGCGAACACCGCAGAGAGCAGCACGAGAACCGGCAGCAGCGGGCTGCGGTAGACCACGATGAGGATGACCGCAACGACAAGTCCGGTCACCAGTAACAGCAGGCCGTCGATGCCGCCGAACGCAGACGTGAGGTCCGCGATCTGCCCGGCCGGACCGGAGACCAGAATCCGCAGATCGCTCGGGGCGTCCTTGGCACCAAGCGCATCGCGCATCTTGGTCACCGTCACCCCGGGGTCACGCGCGGTGTCGACTCCGACAATGACCTGCGCGGCCTTCCCGTCCTGGGAGGCAATCGGCGGTGAGACCTCCGGTCCGACGCCCTCGATCTTGGGGAACTTCTGCGTAACCTCGGTCAGGAAGGCCAAGTCCGCCTCACTGATCCCGCTGGAATTTTCCGCGATGATGACCGCGGGTATGAGGCTGGACGTGCTGAACTTCTTGAGCAGGTTCGAGACCTGCGTCGACTCGGCACTCGCCGGGAGGAAGGTCGAGCTGTCATTCGACTGGACATTCCCGAGTTTGCCCGCGAACGGTCCGGCGACCCCGCCGATCACCAACCAACCGATCATCAGCAGGGCGGGAACGATCCATCGCGCTCGGGAGCGGCTACCGGTGCGGCTCTGCTTGCTCAAGGTGTTCTCCCGCATAATGGATGGCGATCTGGGTTCAAAGCGAAACCAGAATATACTAAGCGCGCTGAACATAATGGATGAAGAGCGGAATAGCCAATGCCCGAGGATGCACGGGACTGGCCCACGGGCCGTCTGTTGTCCGTGGCTGCCCGCCTGGTCGAACATTCATGGGAGGACTTGCTACGGGCGCAGGGCATCACTCATGCCGGGCTTATCGCCCTGCACTGCCTCGGCGGCGGACCGATGTCACAACGCGCATTGGCACAAGCCTGCCGCGTCACGGACCAGACGATCAGCCGCACGGTCGACCGACTGAACGCGAGCGGCTACGTGGGCAAGGCGCGGGACACCGAGGATCTGCGCCGGAAGCTGATCACCATTACCTCGTCCGGCCTTGCCATTCACGACCGGATCGTGAGTGCTCAGCGCGCCGACTCCCTGGTAGCCGCGGCCGTCTCTGACCATGCCGCGCTGCGCGCGCAGCTCATTGAGCTCGTTGGTGCGCTCGGATCGCGCAAGGATGGGACCGACACGACGGCCAGCGCTGTGCCTGCCAGGCATGGATAGTTTGCAGTCGAGAACGCAGGAAACTGCAACCGCGACTATCCTTCCGACTGTTGACTGTTGACTGTTGTCTCGATCGGACCCGGAGGGTTTCGTAGCGTCCGATGCCACAAACCGATATGGCCGCAACAATGACGAGAGGGAGGCTGGGTGGATCCGCACGACGCAGATGCTGACGCGCACGTGACCGCCCTGTTTGTCTCCGGCGATGACGCTGCTCTACATGCCGTATATGACCGACACGGATCGCTGGTCTACCGGATCGCGCTCGCGATGCTGCGTTCGGTCCCCGACGCCGAGGACGTCACGCAGGCTACCTTTGTCTCCGCGTGGCGCGGCCGAGACACTTTCGACCCGTACGCCGGCACTCTCGCAGGCTGGCTGGTCGGTATCGCTCGGCGTCGGGCGGTCGACCAACTGCGGGTCATCGGTCGGGAGCGGCGCACACTTCAGGCCGTCAGCGATGAGCCATCCACACTCGACTCGCCTTCCAATATGGACAGCATCGTCGATCGGATGCTGGTGGTCGACGAGTTGTCTCGGCTGCCAGTGGCGCAGCGTCAAGTGCTGGAACTGGCTTTCTATGACGGGCTGACCCACATCCAGATAGCGGAAACCACCGGCATCCCGGTGGGTACCGTGAAAAGTCACGTACGGCGAGGCCTGACCCGGCTGCGGCGTCGATGGGAGGTAGACAGTGCGATCGTCTGACCCGGCTCACCGCCACGATCCACGCTATGAACTAGCCCGGGTCGAGTCGTTGAGTCTGCTTGCGCTCGGTGAGCAGATCGATGCCGATCTGGACGGCCACATCGACGAGTGCCCGGACTGCCAGGCCGAGCTCGCCGCGCTGCGTCGGACCGTTGCGTTGGGCCGCTACGGCGTCGAAAATGACAACGATCTGCCGACCACGCCGTCGCCGGCGGTATGGGAAAGGATCACCGCTGAACTCGGCTCACCTGCCGGTCGCGCACACCATTCCGGTCGCCAACCGGCCAGCGACGAACGACGGTCGTGGCGGTACTGGGTAGGAGTGGCAGCGGCGGCCGTCGTGATTGCCGCCGCCGGCACCGGAGGCGGCTACCTGGCCGGGCGCAACGTCACGCCGAGCGTGCCGCCGGTCACCGCGACCGCGCAGTTGAGTCAGATGCCTGGGGGCCCTTCTGGGGTAGGCGGCAGCGCCAAGGTTCATAAGACCGCCACCGGACCGCAGGTCTCTGTCCAGGCGACGAACTTACCGGAGCGCGACGGCTACTACGAGGTGTGGCTTTACAACCCGGATACAGAGTCGATGGTCGCGATCGGCACCCTGCCGCGAGACGGCGCGGCCAGTTTCCCCGTGCCACCCGGCCTGGACGTTGACGCCTACCACGTGGTCGACGTCTCCGCGCAGGACTACGACGGCGACCCCACCCATAAGCAGAGCGTGTTGCGTGGGGCGTTGAGTCAGTAGCAGGGTGGGCCGGACTCCAGGCGAACGGTGTTCAAAACTGTTTCCGTCGCGGGTGCATCCGTAACCGGGCCGGTGAACGTAGATGTGGTGAAAGCGCCGCTTTGGGCGGCACTAACCCATCGGAGGTCATAAGTATGAGACGGATCCTAACGGTCTTGGCTGCGGCGAGTATCGCCGTCGCCGGACTGGTGCTGAGCGGGCCAGCCGCCCATGCGGCCGACACGGCGTCGGTCAGCGTGGTGCACGGCATCCCCAACACGCCGGTGAACGTGTTCGTAAACGGCAAGGACACCCTCCCGGACTTCAAACCAGGTACGGTCGCCGGACCATTACAGCTCCCGGCGGGCGACTACCAGGTCAAGATCTTCCCGGCGGCAGACACGGGGGGCACCGGGACCCCGGTGATCGAGGCTACGGCGACGGTTAAGGCCGGCCAGAACGTGACCCTGGTTGCGCATCTGACCGCTGATGGCAAGCCCACGCTGACCCCGTTCGTCAACGACACCTCGCCGGTTGCGGCCGGCAAAGCACGCTTGGTCGTGAGGCATACGGCAGCCGCCCCCGCGGTTGACGTGCGCGCCAACGGGCAGGCCGCTTTCAAGGGCCTGACAAACCCCAACCAGGCTTCGGCAGATCTAGCGGCCGGCTCAATCAGCGCTGACGTCGTTCTGGCCGGAACGTCCACCGTGGCTATCGGTCCGGCGACCGTAGACCTGAAAGCTGGCACCGAGACCATCGTCTACGCGATTGGCTCCGCCGAGCAGAAGACCCTAGCCCTGGTCGTGCAGACCATCACCGGACTGGGCGGCGCCCCGGACGGCGTACCTGCCGGCAGTGGCGGCTTCGCCGCACCATCTGATCCCGGTACACCCGGGTGGGTGTGGGGCCTAGTCGGCATCGGCGGCGTGCTCGTCCTCGCCGGCGGAACGGCCGGCGGTGTACGGCTAACGCGAGCACATCGCTAACGTGCACTACTGCCCGTCTGAGACCAGCGAGCGGCGGCGCCGTCACCCCCTGCGGTGGCCGCTGCTCGCGGGTCTCGTCGGGTTAGCACTGCTCGTAGTCGCATTAGTGGGCTGGTTGAACCGCGACCGGCCCACCGGGCTACCGTCGCCGATCGCGGCGGGCACCGCGACCGCGTTGGCCAACCCGGCGGTGCCACCCGGGGCAGCGATAACTTCAGCTGCACCGGGTGGTGCCACCGAGGCATCCTCGCCACCGGCCCAGCTTCAGATCCCCACACTGAAGATCGACGCACCGGTCGTTCCTGTCGGAGTCGAGGCGACCGGGGAGATGGCGATCCCGCAGGACATCCACACCCTCGGCTGGTACGAGTACGGCCCTTCCCCTGGCGCATCGGCAGGATCAATCGTCGTCGTCGGCCACGTCGACTCCGCCACCCAAGGACTCGGCACCTTCTTCTATCTCAGGACGATCACCGCTGGCACAACGATCACGATCATCACGGCCGACGGGCAACAGCGGCAGTATCAGGTAGTCGGCCTGCAGGCCTACCCCAAAACGAGCATCCCTCTCGCGGACCTGTTCTCCACTGCCGGGGCGGCCCGGTTGACACTCATCACCTGCGGCGGGCAGTTCGACGAGGCAACCCGCTCCTACACGGACAACATCGTCGTCACGGCACTGCCGTTATGACCGGCGGGTGCGTCGCATTTCAAGCGATCCATCGGTATCAAGACACCAACAGTTGGTAGGCAAATCACGATGTCCTTCACCTCGAATTCCTCTGAGGAGGCGCCGTCGCACTCTGTGCGTGCGGTCAACAACCAGATGGCGCAGCGGTTAATGTCGGCGCCGCCTGCCGCGCAGCGTGAGCGGGGCACCGTGTTGCGAGTGCTGCAGACCACGGGCCGGCGCACCGGGTACCAGCGCCATACGCCGGTCGGCATCCTGAGCTACCGGGGCGAGTCGTATCTGGTGTGCCCTGACCGCACGCGCGACTGGGCGCAGAACCTTCTCGCAGATCCCAGGTGCCAGATCATGGCCGGCGACGAGCAGGCACCATGGCTGACGGTTTTCGTCGAGGGAGACGAAGCTGTCGACAGCGTCGAGGAGTATCTATCGGTGGTCGAAGTGCCCTGGGCACGAAAAGCATTCGGGCTCGCCGACGACTCTGTTCGAGAGCATATCGCTGCCGCACTGGGTCGGATGGCGGTCTTCCGTCTGACCACCTCTCAACGCGCCGATGCCCCGTGAGCGAACACGTCATCGAGGTCCGCAACGTGCATAAGCGTTACGCCGCGCGGGGTCCGGAGGCGCTCAAAGGCGTGAGCTTCGCCGTGGCTCCGGGCGAGATTTTCGGTCTCCTCGGGCCTAACGGCGCCGGTAAGACCACGATGATCGGCGTGCTGACAACCCGGGTACGCCCATCCAGCGGCTCCGCGTCGGTGGGCGGCGTCGATGTCGCTGGCGATCCGCAAGGCGTCAAGCGCCGAATCGCGGTGATGCCGCAGCGGGCGAATCTTGATCGCCCACTCACCGCCCGAGAGAACCTCACGTTCCACGGCGCGTACTTCGGCGTGCGGCGTGCGGCTCGCCGCCGCCGCGCCGACGAACTGCTCGAGCAGTTTGGCCTCGCCGATCGGGCCACGGAACGCGTCGACAACTATTCGGGCGGAATGGCGCAGCGGTTAATGATTGCGCGCGCCCTGATGCACCGGCCTGTCGTTCTTTTCCTGGACGAGCCGACTACGGGCTTGGACCCGCAGTCTCGGCTGTTCCTGTGGGACCGGGTCGCCGAACTGCAGGCGGCCGGCACCACGATCCTGCTCACTACCCACGACATGCTCGAGGCCGATCGCCTCTGTGACCGGATCGCTATCGTCGATCACGGCGAGCGGATCGCCCTCGATACCCCTGACGGGCTTCGCGGACTGTTGCCCGGTGGGCACGGGATCGAGTTGATCCTCCGCAGCCAGACGGACCCGGCCGCCGCGTTCGAGGCAGTGGGCGAGGCCGAGTCGGTCGAACTGGAGGCGGGACGTTGGCGGGTCCGCTGCTTCGGGGATGTGGATCTCGGCGCGGCGGTCGCGGCTGGCGAGCGACACGACGGGGAAGTTCTCGACGTGCATCGTCTGCAGGGAAGTCTGGAGGATGTTTTCGTGCATCTGACCGGACGGGACCTGCGATGAATACCGGTGATCGCGCGAGCGCCGGGCGCGCATTTCTCGGTCTTCTGCAGCGCGACGCCTGGAACACCGTTCGCCACGACCTCGGCGGGTTCCTCGCGCAGGCCCTGCTGCAGCCGTTGGCGTTCCTGTTCGTGTTCGGGCGCGTGCTGCCCGAGATCGGGGC
>CAJDTT010000161.1_pt1 | contig 10090 bp, 10 predicted proteins | sample 7389841 | NCBI WGS metagenome assembly CAJDTT01 (sample SAMEA7055655, study PRJEB34461) | soil metagenome | biome: terrestrial ecosystem; feature: Peninsula; material: soil | place: Antarctica | collected 2016
TCGATCGCGGCGAAGTGCGCGCCATCGCGGAACTTTAGCGGCATCCCGAGTGTCTCGTTGTAGAACTTGATGGACGCGTCCAGGTCCTCGGTCGAGATCATGATCATCCGTACGTCGTAGTCACTCATCAAGACTCCCTCGTCCTGCAGCCCGGCTACGGGCGGGCTTCTCCCGATAGCGCGACTGTACCTCTGCCCGATCGGATTCACTCCTCACGCAGCCCAAGCACCCGGACACCGCGATCGGCAGTTACCAGGAGCCGTGGTGCTCGGGGATTCGGGCGGTGGCGGGTATCCCGCCCAATATGAGGACCGCCGCGTAGCAAACGTAGATCCACGCCTGTGTGGTGCCGGGTGCGGCAGAACCGGCGATCACCGCCGTGGCCACCGAGATCGCCGCGATCGAACCGACCTGCATCCCGGTGGAACGCAGCGCTGCCAGTGAGGCGGCCTGTTCTGGGACGAGTTGCAGTCCAGCGTTACGGCTGGCGGGGCTGGACCAGCCCAGCCCGAGCCCGACCAGTCCCGCGGCGGCCGCGACCCAGCCGTATGGAGGCAGGCCCACCGGTGTCGCCGCCAGTGCGACCATACCGATCGCGATGATGACGGCCGCCCAATACAGGGGCAGGCGGTATCCGGTACGCCGCAAGGTGAACGCGCCTACTGTGGACATAATGGTCGCGCCCGCGCCCTCCGCCGCCAGGAGCGTCCCCGACCCGAGCGCACCGATGTCATAGCGCGTGACGGCATATAAGGGGATCAGCGCGACCAGGCCGATGCCGGCACCGCCATAAAGGATGTTGACCATGTTGACCGCTCCGAATCCGCGGCCGTGGATGAGCCTGGGCGCGATGAGCGGGTCGTGCGCGCGGTGGATGTGCCACCCGAATGCGCTCAGACTCAGCGCGGCGACCGTCAGTGCAGCCACGAACGGCCACACCCAGCCCGGCGGCGTGTCGCCCAAGTAGGTCAAGCCGATCATCGCGGCGAGCAGCCCGACACCGAGCAGTCCGACACCCGGCATATCCAGCCGTCTACTGCGGCCGGTGGCGCGTGGCCCGTCGGCGGGGACGTACCGCAAGCACAGCAGAAACAGCGCGGCGCCGATCGGCACGTTCACCAAGAACACGCCACGCCATGACCAGTAGGCGACAATGATCCCGCCCAACAGGGGGCCGATCAGTGCCCCGGTGGTAAAGAAACTGCCGAACAGACCCACCGCCTTGTCCCGGGACTCACCGAAATATTCCACCACGATCCGGGTCGCTGACGGGGTGAAGCCCGCACCGCCCACCGCTTGAACGAACCGGAGAGCGACCAGGATGTAGATGTTGCTCGCCAACCCGCAGCACAACGACGCGATGCTGAAGACCGCCACCGACGTGAGGAAGATCCTGCGCTGCCCGAACCGTTCGGTCAGGTGACCGGCAAGCGACAGCGTCAACACGAGCCCCAGGCTGTACACCGTGATCGTCCACCCGGCCCAGGTGATCGAAGCGCCCAAGCCGTGCTGCAAAGCGTGCAGGGCCGTCGCGACAATCGTTTGGTCCAGGGTGCTCATCAGTAGGGCGACTGACACTACGGCGAACACCACCGCGCGGCGTCCCGGAGACAACACCGAAGGCGGCGGCACCGGTACCCGCGGGGTTGCCCCCAGACCTACCTCGCCCTCACTCACCAGAGCACGCCAGCATTAGCCCGACGCAACTTCTTCAACTCGACACCGAGCGGGTTGAGTTGCACTGCACCAAAGAACACAACCAACTTCTGCGCCCCCAATTGGATCGCGTCCCGTTGAGTGGTGGAGTCTCTCGACACCGTGCGGGTCGGTGCCCCTAGTTTAAACCTGACCTGCTGTTCATCGAGAAGTCTCGTTGTAGAACTTGATGGACCGTCCAGGTCCTCGGTCGAGATCATGACGAATCTAACCCTCCGGGGCCGCGACCGCGCTGGCCTCCGATCTGTATCGTTCGAGACAATCGTTCGGCAGTAGAAAGGCACGGTCCATGCAATACGATTCCGTCGTACTCGGGCGTCGCAGCATCCGCGGGTACCGCCCCGATCCAGTGCCTAAAGAGGTCGTTCATGAGATCCTCAACCTGGCGATGCGGGCGCCATCGTCGCTGAACACGCAGCCCTGGCATTTCTACGTCGTGACCGGCGAACCACTCGACCGGATCCGTGCGGGCAATACCGAGCGCAACCTCGCCGGCGTCCCGCATTCGCGGGAGTTTCGTGTGTCCGAGGCATACCAAGGCGAGCACCGCGAGCGGCAGATCGAGATCGCCAAGCAGCTTTTCGCCGCGATGGGGATCGCCCGCGAGGACAAGAAGATGCGCCAGGACTGGGTGCTTCGAGGCTTCCGGCAGTTCGACGCGCCGCTTTCAATAGTGGTGACCTACGACCGCGAGCTACTCGACAACGACATCGCACCGTTCGACTGCGGCGCGGTCACCAATGCACTGGTCAATGCCGCGTGGTCACGCGGCCTCGGCTGCGTCATCAATAGCCAAGGCATCATGCAGTCCCCGGTTGTCCGCGAGCACGCGGGCATCGCCGATGACGAGGTCATCATGATCTGCGTGGCAATGGGTTACCCCGACGACAGTTTTCCCGCCAACTCCGTCGTATCGCGCCGTAAGTCGCTCGATGACGCGGTCGTGTTCGTCGGCTTCGACGAGTAGCCGAATCTGCCAAGGCCACACTGCAACGACTTCGACTTGAAAAGCTGCGTCGAAGGACTGGTTAGCGAGCCGCATTTGAACGCCGGGCGCCCGAGCAGCGGCTCGTCACGGGGTGAATGACGTGGTGCTAACGTCGGTGATAGAACGTCATTTCCAAGGGAGGTCGCACCATGTCCACAACCCTCCTCGGCCCCCAGAAGCTAGGTCCCCTGACGCCACTCGTTGGCGAGTGGGAGGGCAATGCGGGTGTCGACCTTTCGTATCACAACCGGGACGACGAAACGAGCAAGACGTCCTACTTCGAGAAGGCGCACTTCAGGCCGATTCCCATTCAGGAGAACGGCAACCAGACGCTTTGGGGTCTGAACTACTCCATGACAGCGTGGCGCCATGGCGAGGAGGCGATGGACCCTTTCCATGACGAGATCGGGTTCTTACTGTGGGACAAAATCAACGGGCAGGTCATCCGTAATGTCGTGTTCGGACGCGGGATCGCGATCCTTGCCGGGAGCACGGCCCAGCCGCGAGACCGAGTGCTCCACCTCGATGCCAAACCCGGGGACGCTTCCTACGGTATCTTGCAGAATCGCTACTTGATGGAACGAGCGGAGATCAAGGATTTCACCAGTACCTTCACGTTCAACGACGACGGCACCTTCAGCTACACGTCGGACCTGCTCATGCGACTCGCTGCGACCGGGGCCGAGATGCACCACACCGACGAAAACACGCTCCACCTGGTAAAGCGCTACCACCCGGGCTCTGAGTTCAGCTGATCGAGCCAGCGGAGTAGGGCCTAGGCGTCCGACTGACTGCGCTTCTCGCCGGATCGATTCGGTGGCTCGCCGGCATTACCCCGGTTGGCACAACGCTCTCGCGATACAAATTGCACTAGCACCGCCGCCCGTAATCGCCAGTCGGGTTGGACTTCGTGAGGAGTGCCCATGTCGCGAAAAGACATGATCGATCCAGAGTCACGAGGACCACTGGAGCAGTTTGCTGGAAGCAATGCCGGGCGGGTTCAACGCGATTCCTGACATCGTCGCACGGCGCGCGACGCTGAAGTCGATCTTTGAGGGCGTCGAAGCACCCGAGTTCCCCGACGTACTCGTCGAGGACCGTAGGGTCCCGGGTCCGGAGGGAGCACCTGAGGTGCGGGTTCGGATTTATCGGCCGAAGTCATCACCAGAGGATGCCCCTGGGCTCTGCTACATCCACGGTGGTGGGATGTGCCTTGGTGACCTCGACGGTGAAGATGTCACCCGCCTCGACTCTTTGCTCGGCCCTCGGCGCGGTCGTCGTTTCCGTCGACTATCGGCTTGCACCCGAACACCCACATCCCGCGCCCGTTGAGGACTGTTACGCCGGCCTCACCTGGATGGCCAGCCAGGTCCGGTGCGAGTTGCATGTCAATCCGGGGGCCGTATCACGCCTCCGAGATCTTCGCCCCGGATGCCGCACTGTCCAAACGGATCAGGTCGGCTCGGATCGACGCGCTGCTCCGCTTTCTAGAAACCGGATCACGCTGATCTGCCTGACTTGGCCGACGTAACGCTCGGTCCTGCTGACTCGGCAAGGTCGCTGGCAACTTTGCCGACCTCGGCTCCCACAGACTGCAGAAGAAAACCTGCCTCGCGTTGAAGCGGGGCAGGTTTTCATTTTCTCACTTTTGGTGGAGCTAAGGGGATTCGAACCCCTGACCTTCTCATTGCGAACGAGACGCGCTACCAACTGCGCCATAGCCCCTTGGACCTGAAAACGATATCAGTCACGATATCAGTCTCCTGACAGCGAGTAGCCGCGGGGACCGGCGTTGAGTACCGATGTTTAGCGGATCGGATTGTGCACCCGCGCCAGGTTCATGAGTGCGGCCGGGTGCGTAGGGTCTGAATATGACCAGTGAAGAGTTTGACCCTGCTCATCTGATCGATCACCTGGTGTACGGCGTAGTCGACCTCGAGGCAGCCGTCGACCGGATCGCGGACGCTACCGGCGTGAAGCCGGTCGAGGGTGGGCGGCATCTCGGCCGCGGCACACGCAACTACCTGCTGGGCCTCTCCCCCACGTCGTACCTCGAGGTCATCGCGCTCGACCGCGAGAACCCCGTCGCAGAAGGAAAGCGGGTGTCCTTCAGTCTCGACACGCTCAAGGAGGACCGGCTCATCACCTGGGCGATTCACCCGACCGACACGGATGCCGCGCTCCAGACGAGCATGCAGTACGGCGCGGACCACGGCGACTTGTTCGCGATGTCCCGCGTCGATTCGAAGGGCAACGAGCTGAGCTGGCACCTAGCCTCCGCCGACGCGGCACCGTACGACGGACTCGCGCCCTTCATCATCGACTGGGGTACGTCGCCGCACCCGGCGGACGGGATCTCCGCCGCTAGCCTCGACTCGCTCACCATGACCTCACCCGATCACGAGAAGGTCACCGGCCTGCTGCACTCGCTCGGCCTGCAGGTCCCGGTCGAAGAGGGACTCCCGCGGATCCAAGCGACACTGAGCGGTCCCGTCGGCGTCGTGGTGATCTAGGTGCAAAGGGCATTCCAGCAGGTAGACGTCTTTGCCTCGCTGCCATGCAAAGGCAACCCGGTCGCGGTCGTTCTGGAAGCCGAGGCGCTGACGGTTAACCAGATGCAGACCTTCGCGAGGTGGACCAACCCATCCGAGACGACGTTCGTGCTGCCGCCGTCCACGCCCGGCGCGGACTACCACTTGCGGATCTTCACCCCTACTGGCGAGCTCCCGTCTGCGGGGCATCCCACCCTTGGCAGCGCGCACGCCTGGCTGCGCAATGGCGGTACGCGCAGCGATGACACCCACATTGTCCAGGAGTGCGGGGCCGGGCTGGTCCGGATCAAGCAGTACGCCGGACGGATCGCGTTCGCCGCTCCGCCGCGGTTGCGCAGCGACCCGCTCGACGGGAGCCTCGTCCAGCGGATCGCCGGTGCGCTGGGAATCGAGCGCCGTCACGTCGTACGTCACCAGTGGGTCGACAACGGCCCAGGGTGGGCGGCGGTCATGCTCGAATCGGCTCAGCGAGTACTGCATATCGTTCCGAACTTCGCCGCGATGGGTCAGCTCAAGATCGGCGTAGTCGGTCCGTACGACGACCTGCGCGACGACGACCTGCACGATGCCGACTTCGAGGTGCGCGCGTTCGCTCCAGGCCTCGGCATACCAGAGGACCCGGTCACCGGAAGTCTCAACGCCGCATTGGCGCAGTGGCTGCGCTGTGAGGGTATGGCGAAGCCGTCGTATGTCGCCGCGCAAGGTACCGCAATCGGCCGCACCGGCCGCGTGTACATAGAGGACGACTCCACGAACATATGGGTCGGCGGTCAGTGCACGACCCTGATCGAGGGCACCGTCGACATCTAAGAGCCCAATAGAGCTAGGCGCCCTTGGGGATGTCCCAGCCGGCGTCTTCGTCGTACTCTTCGGCCGCCGACGTCGTGTGGATGCCGTAGGCCTCATCGTCGTAGTCGTACTCAGAGTCGACGACGCCGTCGGCGTAGTACTCGTGACCGCTCAGGTCGACGTTGTCGGCGACGGGCGCATCGGCCAAGTCGTAGAACGCGACATCTTCGTCATCTATGCCGACGACGTCCTGATCGATCGTCTCCGGAGCCGTGTAGGCGCCCGCGGCAAACGACATGCGGGTCCCATCGGAGTGCCGAGTCTCGAAGCCAGTGGTACGACGCGGCCTGTTGGCACGGGCCACGCGGGTCAGCCGGCGTTCCTCTTCGCGGCGAGCCTCGCCGCGCAGGTGCCACAGGTAGCCGATGCTCATCGCGCCGAAGACCGCGGTCGGCACCCACAGCCACGGCGAGACCAATACCGCGAGCACCACGCCGACGATCACGAGGACCGCCAGTGTGATGAGAGTACGGCGGCGTCGCTCGAGCATTTTTTCACGCGCGTTGTCGGTACGCGTGTGATCGCGCACCACCTGCACGTCTGACTGGTGTACGTCGTGCTCGTCGGCATCCTCGACGTACCGCTCGTGCACGCCGGTGTCGACCATCTCGTCGAAGTACTCGGCCACCTCCGGGGCGCCGTCGGACGCATCCTCGGCACCGGCCTGCTCGGCTGCCAGCGAGGGGGAAGACTCGCTAAGACTCATGATGGTTTTCCTCCTAGATGCCCGGCTCGCACTCACGGAGCCGGTACGCCGCGTAAGTACGCGTGCGGAAGGTGAAAGGTTGTCTCCTGCGGCTTTTTCCATCGCAGCATCACGCCGGGTCAGGACCATGGGAACGAGTACGACGAACCACATCACCACTACTACGGCAAGAAACACGCCGGATCCCATGAGTCACCTCCCGTCACATCTGTCACGCCAGTAACCAAGTTAACCGTGCGGTGTAGGTGCGGCCGTCAGGCGCGCCGGACACGCCGCGGATCGGCGGGCTCTCGTGACATATCGGCGGGTCGGAAGTGACGGATGGAGGGACATTAGGTGACGGATGGGCGGGCGCTAGGCGACGGATCGTCCCGCGGCAATGGCGGTGAGGGTCGTGTGGTCATCTTCGGCGGTAGTCGCAAACATGACGTGATCTCGCCATGCCCCGTCGATGTCCAGATAGTGCTTCAGCTCGCCCTCGCGGCGGAAGCCGACCTTCTCCACCACCCGCAAGGATGCCGCGTTTTCCGGGCGTACGACGGCGGCCACCCGGTGCAGACGTCCTTCTCTGAGCGCGTGCAGTGTCGCCATCGCGACGGCCTGCGGCATGAGCCCGCGTCCGGCGTACTTCTGGTCGATCCAGTAGCCGATATCACCGGAGCACAACGGCCCGCGAAGGATCGGACCGATATTGACCTGCCCCGCGAGGTTGCCGTCAACGCACATCACGAACGGCATTGCCATGCCGTCTCGGGCCGCCCGACGCATCTCGCCGCGCTGCCACATGAACGACGAGAACGTGTGCCGATCAGCCCAGCTCTGGACCGAGGTCGGTTCCCATTGAGCCAGCCAGTCCTCGTTGCGCACTCGTACCTCGCGCCAGGAGATGAAGTCGCGCGTTTTGATCGGACGCAAGCTCACCGAACCGCTGGTGAGTGTCGCCGGCCATCCCGGGTGTGGTCCGGACATCGCTGAACCCTCGCTGGATAACGGATCTACGAGCCGAGGACAAGCGGCATGACCGACACGTTGGCACCCTCGGTCACCTCGGTGACATCTTCGGGGATCACGATCAGGCAGTTGGCCTGCGCCATGGAGAAGAGCAGGTGCGCGCCGGCACCGCCGACCGGAGAGACAACGTAGCCACCGTCTGGGTGGCGCATCAGCAGACCGCGGCGGAACTGTTTGCGTCCTGCCGGGCTGTTGAGATGTTCGGTCGCAGCGGCCTTGGTCATCGGCCGGAACAGCCGCTTCTTGCCCAGCATGTGGCGGATGGCCGGTCGCGCGAACACCTCGAAGGACACAAGCGCACTGACCGGATCGTTAGGAAGACAGATAACCGGTACCTCGCGCTCCCCGATCACCCCGAACCCCTGCGGCATCCCGGGCTGCATCGCAACCCGGGAGTACTCGACCTTGCCGAGCTCGGAGAGGCACTCACTGACCACGTCGAAGGAGCCGGACGCGAAGCCGCCGGACAGAATCAGCAGATCCGTGCGCAGCAGTTGCGCTTCGAGGGTGGACATCAGCCGCTCGCGGTTGGCCGGTACCGATCCGGCCCGGTAGACCGCGCCGCCAGCGTCCCGGGCGGCAGCGGACAGCGCGAAGGAGTTGACGTCGACGAGCTCGCCTGGTTCGGGCGTCGTACCCACATCGACCAGCTCGCTACCGATCGACAACACCGTCACTCGGGGGCGCGGCCGGGCTTGGACACGCACCCGACCGACGGCGGCAAGCAGGCCGACCTGCGCCGGGCCTATCGGCGTACCGACGTTGACGGCAGTGTCACCGGGCTGCACATCTTCACCGGCTCGCCGGATGTAGGCACCGGCGGGTGGGCAGCGTACGACGTTGACTCGCGCGACTCCGCGGTCTGTCCAGGCCAGCGGCACGATCGCGTCAGCACCGCCCGGTAGCAGTGCGCCCGGAAAGATCCGGATCGCGACCCCGGCGGAAACACTGCGCTGTTCGCGGCTGCCGGGTTCGGCCTCGGCGACGACCGGCAGATGCACCGGCTCCTCCGGTGAGGCATTCTTTAGATCGGCACGGCGTACGGCGTAGCCGTCTATCGAAGAATGGTCGAACGCCGGCAACATCGTCGAAGAGACCACCTCTTCGCCACAGAGCAGCCCCTGGGCATCCAGAACGGCCAGCTCGATGCTTTCTAGCGTCGGCAGGCTAGAGAGAATCGTGTCGACGTGCTCTTCTACGGTGCGCACTTGGTGGGGCCTCCGGGCATCTTACGGGCAAAGTCCTCCGCTCATCATGCTTCACCCGGCGGTGTTTATGCCGGAGATGAGTCGCTTTCGGCCTGGAATTCCTTGAGAAACGTGCCCAACCACTCAACAAAGCTCGGACCAAGATCCTTGCGCTCGGCCGCGAGTCGTACGACGGCGCGCAGGTAGTCACCGCGGTCGCCGGTGTCATAGCGGCGCCCGGAAAACACCACTCCGTGCACGGGAATGTCGCGATCGACCAGCCGATGCATTGCGTCGGTCAACTGCACTTCCCCGCCGCGTCCGGGTTTTGTCTCGCGCAGCTCGTCGAAGATCTCCGGCGGCAGCACGTAGCGACCGATGATCGCCAAGTTGCTGGGCGCGTCGGACGGGTCAGGCTTCTCGACCAAATCAGTGATCCGCACGACGCCGCTGACCGACTGGCCCAGCGTGACCTGCGCCGCGGGGTCGAGGGCTTCGGTCGCGACGGAGCCATACATCGAGATCTGCGAGCGCGGCACCTCCATCAGCGCCACAACCGCCCCGCCGTAGATCTTTTGCACCTCGAGCATCGGGTCTAGCAGGGGGTCCCGCGGGTCGATGATGTCGTCACCGAGCATGACCGCGAAGACCTGGTCGCCGACGTACGGCGCCGCGCACAGCACCGCGTGGCCGAGCCCGCGGGGCGCGCCCTGACGCACAAAGTGCAAGTTAGCGAGCTCGGCTGGCCTGAGCACTGAGTCGAGCCGCTCCTGATCACCCTTGGCTTCGAGCGCCGCCTCGAGCTCTGGCGCATGGTCGAAGTGGTCGATAATCGCTTCCTTGCCGCGACCGACGATGACTAGTACTTCGTCAAGACCGGCGTCGACCGCCTCCTCGACGATGTACTGCAGCGCAGGCTTATCGACGATCGGCAGCAGTTCTTTGGGCACCGCTTTGGTGGCGGGCAGAAACCGAGTCCCCAAACCAGCGGCCGGAATGACCACCTTGTGTGAATTCGAACGTGGGTTTCGCGTGCGCGGTAGTTCTCGCATGACACTCCGTCCAACTTGTGAGCCGTTTC
>CAJDTT010000127.1_pt1 | contig 9970 bp, 8 predicted proteins | sample 7389841 | NCBI WGS metagenome assembly CAJDTT01 (sample SAMEA7055655, study PRJEB34461) | soil metagenome | biome: terrestrial ecosystem; feature: Peninsula; material: soil | place: Antarctica | collected 2016
GGTACGACGGGGCTACCGAAGGGCGTCATACAGTCTCAAGGAATGCTAAAAAATATCAACTATGCGGGAATGGTTGAGTATTTGTCCCAATCCGACGACGTTCGCTACTGCGCCGCTCCAACCTTTCACATCTCCGGCGTGTGCGGGCTATTCATGGGGATTGCGGCCGGTTTTACCTCACTCATCCTGCCGCAGTTCGATGCGCCGACAGCACTGCGTTTCATGGCCGAGGATCGCATCACCGCCGCGTTCTTCGTGCCGACCATGATCAGTAGCATTCTGCAATGTGACGGTGTCGCCGACCACGCATACGAGCGGTTACGCCTGATCACCTATGGCGCTGCACCGATCTCGCCGACGCTGCTTAAACGCTCGATGGACGTATTCCGCTGCGACTTTCTGCAAGCATTCGGGGCCGGCACTGAGGCAGGCCTGCAGTCGGTGTTGACGCCACAAGATCACCGGCGCGCACTCGCGGGTAGTCCCGAACTACTCACGTCCGCGGGCAAGGCGTCCTTTGGTGTAGCCATGCGTATCGTCGACGAAGAGATGCGCGATGTCCCCGTTGGTCAGATCGGCGAGGTGGCCACGCGCAGTGATCAGGTGATGGATGGCTATCTTGAGATGCCTGAGGCCACCGAACGGGCGTTGCGCGACGACTGGTTCCGCGCTGGCGACATGGGGTACTTCGATGCAGATGGTTATCTGTATTTGCATGGTCGCAACAAAGACATGATCATCCGTGGCGGGGAGAATATCTATTCGTTCGAGATTGAGTCGGTCCTTGCCGAGCATCCGGCGATCGCGCAGTGCGCCGTCGTAGGGGTTTCTGATGAGCACTGGGGTGAGGCAGTCCGAGCGTTTGTCACGTTCGGTAACGGGCAGCAGGCGACGATCGAGGAGCTCACGGCGCATTGTGCGGAACGGTTGGCGCGGTTTAAGAACCCGCGCGACTTCATCATCGTCGACGAACTGCCCACCAATGCCAGCGGCAAGATCCTCAAACGAGAGCTGCGCGGATGGGATCAGCGCGCAACGGCAACCGGTCGTCGCGCCGTGGGAACAGAGGGCTCCACACGTAAGAACCCTGACCGGCACGTACCTTTCAACCAGCGAACTCGCGGATGAGACCGAGCACGACCGAGACGTCCGCGACATACACGGCATCATCGACACATTGGGGATTTGATGAGTTCATCAACTACCGCAGACACCGAATCGGCCGAACAGTCCGTCGGCCGGACCATTGCCATCGAGACGGCCAACCGAGTCGTCGCTGAGCATCCACCGGCAACGACAGCTCGCCGCGAGTTCATGGAAGCCTGCTTCGACGCCGGCCTGGCTTGGGTTCAGTTCCCGAAGGGACTCGGCGGTCTAGGCCTCGAGCCAGGCCTGCAGTCCGTGGTCGATGTGATCTTGCAAGATGCGGGCGGGCCGGTGCCGTTTGCGCTCAATCCGATGGGCTACGGCATGGCAGGACCCACGGTCGAAGCACACGCCAGCGAGGAGCTCAAACATCGACTGCTACGCCCGCTGTACATCTGTGACGAGATCTGGTGTCAGCTATTCAGTGAGCCCGGCGCCGGGTCGGACCTGGCGGGGCTGGCAACCAGCGCGGTCGAGGCGGACGGCGAATGGGTCATCAATGGCCAGAAGGTGTGGACCAGCGCGGCACACAAGGCCCGGTGGGCCTTGCTGCTTGCGCGTACTGACCCGGGCGCGCCCAAGCACCGTGGCCTGACCTACTTTGTGCTGGATATGCACGATCCCGGCGTGGAGGTCCGACCGCTGCGCCAGATGACCGGCGAAGCAGAGTTCAACGAGGTATACATCCGCGATGCGCATATCCCGGACTCCAGTCGTCTTGGCGATGTCGGCGAGGGCTGGCGGGTCGCGATGACCACGCTGATGAACGAGCGCAATGCCATCGGTGGTGGCTCGAGTTTGCGCGGCAGCGGCTCGATCGGCTCGGCGCTGCGGTTATGGAAGGACCGCCCGGATCTGCGTACGCCGGCGCTACGCGAACGGCTGCTGTCGCTGTTTGCTCGTGCCGACAGCTCGCGACTGACTGGCCAGCGACATCGTGCCGAACGAGGCGACGCCGCCGCCGGGCCGCGCGGCTCGATCGGCAAGCTGGTCGGCGCCGAGCTCAACCAGGACGTCTACGAGTTCTGCATGGACATGCTCGGTATCGAGGCCACCCTCTACAGCGGATACCAGCCGCGGCCGGACGGTACGCCGGAACCGGCCGACGGCGAGGACTACGCGCGTAAGTTCCTGCGCTCGCGGGCTAACACGATCGAGGGCGGCACCTCGGAGGTGCTGCGTAATGTCATCGGCGAACGGTTGCTCGGGCTGTCCGGGGACATTCGAGTAGATACCGGGAAGGCCTGGCGCGATATCCCGCGCGGCTGACCACACAAACCGACCAATTGCTTACTGAACGACGTGGAGGAAAAGTGGCCGAGTTCGAGTTCACCGAGGAGCAGCGCGACCTGCGTGCACTGGTGCGGGCGTTCTGCGCCGATGCATGGCCTGAGACCGAGGTACGTCGGCTCATGGACACGCCTGACGGTTTCGATCCAGAGGTGTGGCGACGGCTCGGTGGTGACCTAGGGATTCTCGGTCTTGCGGTGTCCGAGGAGTACGGCGGCGAGGGCCGGGGGATCGTCGATCTGGCCATTATCGCTGACGAGTGTGGCCGGGTGGTCGCATGCAGTCCCTTTTTGAGCACCATCGCGCTGTCCGCGACGGCGCTGCTGCACAGCGCGGATGACGGACCCAAGAGGGAGCTGCTCGCCGGCATCATCAGGGGGCAGAAGGTCATCGCACTGGCGGCCACGGACGCGGCCGGGCACTGGCAGCCGACGGGTGAGTCGGTCACGGCCACCGAGAAGTCCGGTGCCTGGACGCTGAATGGGACACAGTCTCACGTGATCGACGGCGCGGCCGCCAGTGACTTGCTTGTCTTGGCGCAGACCCCCACAGGTCCGGCTTTGTTCTTGGTCGACCCGGCGGCGCAGGGTGTTACTCGGAAGCCGCAGACGACTTTGGATCAAACCCGCCGGATGGCGATCGTGACGCTGCTAAATGTGCCCGGGACTGTTGTCGGCGCACTTGGTGGCGCCGCGGAGGCAGTGGCTCACGCCCGCGACGTCGCGGCCGTCGTTCTCGCCGCCGAGGCGGTCGGTGGATCCCAGAGCTTGTTGGATATTTCGGTTGAGTACGCGAAGGCGCGGCTGCAGTTCGGTCGGCCGATTGGCGGGTTCCAGGGTGTCAAACATCGCTGCGCCAACATGCTCGTCGCAGTCGAGGACGCCCGATCGACGGCTTATCACGCCGCCTGGGCGCTCGACGACGACAGCATCGACGACATACGTGTGGCGGTGGACTTAGCCACCGTTGTCACCGCAGATGCCTACCGTCAGGTAGCGAAGGACACCGTGCAGGTGCACGGTGGGATCGGCTTCACGTGGGAGCACCCCACGCATCTTTACTACAAGCGTGCCGCGAGCGACGCGGCACTTCTCGGCGGACGAGCCGCGGCCAGCGAGCGTCTTGCTGCCGGCGTGCTCGATGCGGCCTCGTAAGGAGACCTGAATGTCTGACTCGGTAATTGCCCTCGACATAGCGGATCGCGTTGCGACCGTAACCCTCAACCGACCCGAATCGCGCAATGCGATCAGCGCCGAGCTGAAAGTCGAGCTCACGCGTGCGATGTCAGGTCTGGACACTGACTCGAACGTCGATGTGGTCATTCTTACCGGTGCCGACCCGGCCTTCTGCGCGGGCCTGGACTTGAAGGAGCTCGGAAGCACAGGCGCCAACCTCGGTGCCGGATCGGCATCTGAGTCCGCGACGCCGTACCCGTGGCCGCCGCTGACAAAACCGGTAATCGGCGCGATCAACGGAGTTGCGGTCACCGGCGGGTTCGAACTGGCGCTCAACTGCGACATCCTGATCGCGTCCGAACGCGCCCGTTTCGCCGACACCCACACCCGGGTGGGGGTGTTACCGGGCTGGGGACTGTCGGTGCTGTTGCCACTGCTGGTCGGCCGCGGGCTAGCCCGACGGATGAGCCTGACCGGTGACTTCCTGACCGCGCAGGACGCCCTGCGGGCCGGACTGGTCACCGAGGTAGTCGCCCACGAGGACCTGCTGCCGGCGGCCGGACGGGTGGCCGCATCGATCGTGAGCAACGAGCAAGAGGCGGTCCGCACGCTGCTGGCCTCCTACCGCGACATCGAGCAGCAGCAAATAGGCGACGGCTACGAAGTCGAGGCCCGCACCGGCCGCGACTGGCTAGCCCGGGGCTTCGACCCCGCGGAGGTAGAACGTCGCCGGCAAGGCGTAGTCAACCGAGGCCGCGCACAGACGACTTGACGGGAACGTCCCGCAGGCCATCGGAAAGGACGCACACATGCTTACCGGAGACCAATACAAAGCCTCCCTCGCAGACGGACGGGCCACTTATTTTGAAGGTGAGCGAGTCGAGGACCTCGTCTCTCATCCGCTCCTGGGATCGGCAGTGCAGAATGTCGCAGACGGCTACGATTGGCTTGCCACCCAAGCCGTCGACGGCATTAGCCCACTGAGTGGGATTCCGACTTCATCGCAAGACCTTCGTGACAAGGTCGACCTCGTGCACAAAGCCGGAATGATGGCGCATGTGACCTACACGTCGCTGATGACCCTGACCACGGCGGCCAGCCGGTTGTCCAAGAGCGCACCGCAGTACGTCGACCGGATCAACGCGTTTGTCGAGGAAGCCCAACGCCGGGACCTGCGTGTCACGCAGTGCATTACCGATGCCAAAGGCGATCGGTCGCTATCGCCGGGCAAACAAGACGACCCCGACTCGTACGTCCGGGTGGTCGAACGGCGTTCTGATGGAGTCGTGATCCGCGGCGCAAAGCTGCATATCACCGCCGCGTCCTTCGGGCACGAGCTGATGACCATCCCGACGAAGGCTATGCGGGCCGGCGAGGAGGACTACGCCATCGCGGCAGTCATCCCGGTCAACGCGCCCGGTGTCAAGATCATCAACACCACGTACGCTCCCCGGCACGACGATCTTCGTGACTTCCCGATCTCAGGCGTCGAGCACTTTCCCGAGGGATTCGTCATCTTCGACGACGTTTTCGTACCCACCGAACGGATCCTGCTTGACGGCGAGGTCGAGAGCGCGTCGGTGTTCGCGCACTCACTGGGGCTCTGGGAACGGCTCGGCGGATTGAGCTCGATGGCCGATGGGTCCGACGTGCTGGTCGGTCTGGCGCAGCTGATCGCGGAGGCCAACGGACTGGACCGGGTCGGGCACGTCAAGGAGAAGATCTCCGAGATGATCATTCATGCCACGGTCGTGCGCGCCTGTCTTGAGGCGGCGCTGATTCACGCCGAGACCGGGATCTTCGGCGCGGTATTCCCCAACGAGCTCTACACCAACGCCGGGAAGTACACCGGGGCAGCGAACTACAACCTGATGGTGCGGCATCTGCACGACATCGCCGGGGGCGCAATCGTGACGGCCCCGTCGCGCGCGGACCTGGAGAACCCGGAGGTGGGTGACCTGGCGCGGAAGTACATGTCGACCCGAGGCGACGTCAACGGCGAATACCGCACGCGGCTGTTCCATGCGATTCGCGACCTGACCGCCGATGCTTACGGCGGGTGGAAGCAGGTCACCAATGTTCAAGCCGGCGGGGGGCTCTACGCCCAGCGGATCGTCACCCGCAGGCACTACGACCTGGCCGCGGCCAAGGGCGCCGCACTGCGCGTCGCCGGTCTCATCGAGTCCGACGGGCCGAGCGGCGGCTTCTGACCGCGCCGTTGGCTGTCAGTCAGCGGCGGTGATACGTCGGGGCGCGCTTTTCCAGGAACGCTGCCGAGGCTTCCTTGGCGTCCTGCGTCATCGCGGTGAGGATCTGCTGCCGGTTTTCTAGTTCGATGGCCGCGGTGAACGACGGATTCTCTACTGCCAGCCACATGCCTTGTTTCGTCAGCTCGACCGAGAACGGCGGGTTGAGCATAATCTCTTTCGCCTTGTCGATTGCGGTTTCCAGGAGCCGTTCTAATTCCACGACGTCGGTTACCAGGCCGATCCGCAGTGCTTCGGCGGCGTCAAAACGACGACCCGTGAGCATCAGTTCGTGTGCGTGGCCCGCGCCGACAATCCGGGGGAGCAGCCAGGAGACGCCGATATCGCAGGCGGAGTAGCCGGCTCGGATGAAGGAGACGGCGAAGATTGCCGGGTCCGCGGCAATGCGCACGTCACTCGCGCAGACCAGCGCCAGACCACCGCCGGCCGCCGGGCCGTTCACCGCTGCGATAACCGGCTGTCGTAGCTGATGTAGCTGCAGGGCCAGCGCCGCGATCTCGCGCTGCCGGTCCAGACCGGTCATTACCGGGTTGTCGGCGCGCGCCTGCGGGTCGTCGCCGTACCCCTTGAGGTCCAGCCCGGCGCAGAATCCGCGACCCGCGCCGGTGAGGATCACGACCCGACAGTCACGGTCGGCGTTGATCTGAGTGAGTGTGTCGCCGAGCTCGCTGACGAGTTCGGCGTTCATCGTGTTGAGGTTGCCCGGGCGGTTGAGCGTGACCTGGGTGATTCCGGGGACGGGCGTGCTGATCTGTACTGATGACATGGAGCCTCCGTAGATCTGGTCTGTGGAATGAATGCGTAATCAGGTGCCCGCGTAGTCGTCGGCGTGATCGGCGCGGATGTGTTTCTTGTCGAACTTACCGACACTGGTCTTGGGGATCTCATCGACGAACAGGACTCGATCCGGCAGTTGCCACTTGGCGAAAGACGCACCGAGTAGCTCGTAGATGTCGTCTTGGGTTACCGTCGCGCCGGGAGCGGTGACAACCAGCGCAAGCGGGCGTTCCTGCCACTTCTCGTGCGGTATCCCCACCACTACAGCCTCCACGACCGACGGGTGTCCGACGATCGCGTTTTCCATGTCGATCGAAGATATCCACTCACCGCCGCTCTTGATCACATCCTTGATCCGGTCGGTGACCTTGAGATAGCCGTTGGTGTCGATAGCGCCGGCATCGCCACTACGCCAGTAACCGTCTTCGGTGAAGCGCTCCGCGGAGTCGGCGAGATCGTGATAACTGGTGCTGATCCACGGGCCACGCACGCATATCTCACCCACCGACGTACCGTCGAACGGGAGCTCGTTGCCTGCAGGATCAAGGATCTTGAAGTCAACGCTGGACAAGGGGAGCCCCTGCTTGCGCATGAGATCCCACCGCTGGTCTTCGGTAAGAGTCGCCTTGAGCGATGGCTTAGGGAAGTTCATCGCGACCATCGGCGTTGTCTCCGTGGCCCCGTATGCGTGGACAACCTGGGCACCGGTCAGCTCATTGAAACCGCGCATCATCGAAAGCGGTGGTTCGGTGGCCCCGGAGAGGAGTCGAGCGTTGTGCAGGTCCGGCTTCTCCTGAAGAGAAGCGATGTGCTGCAGCATCGGCTGGAAGATCGCCGGGGCGCCGTTCGCGATCGTCACGCCTTCGGCGATCAGTGCATTAGTCAACGGCGCGATCTCGTCGGCCAGGAACCGGCCGGGCAGGACGATCTTGTTGGCCATGAGAGTGGCCGACTGCGGGAGCCCCCAGCAGTTTCCATGGAACATCGGCGTGATGAGCATGGTGCAGTCGTTCATCGACATGCCGAGGTTTGCCGCCTGAGCGTAGGCATGCAGGTAGATCGATCGATGCGAGTAGTACACGCCCTTCGGCGCACCGGTGGTGCCGGTCGTATAACAGGCGCTGTACGCCGAACGCTCATCGATCTGCGGCCAGTCGATCTCAGGCTCGGCCTCGGCCAGCAGGTCTTCGTAGTGGTGGATCGGGGATAGCGTCGTGTCAATCTGCGACAGCGGCTTGTCGGTCAGAATCACCCAGCCGCGGATGTGCTCAAGCTTCGGTGCGATCGCCTCGGCGACCGACAACAGCGACTCGTCGACCGCGATGTACGAGGTCTCGCTGTGGTTGACCACGAAGCTTAAGTCCTCCGGCGCGAGCCGCAGGTTCATCTGCAACATTGCGGCGGCGATCCCGGGGATCGCCCAGTAGAGCTCGAAGTGTCGACGGCTGTTCCAGTCGAGTACGCCGACACGATCACCCGGCTTCGCGCCGAGTCCGCGCAGCGCATTGGCGGCCCGTTTAATCCGCGCGTAGCAGTCGGCGTAGGTGTAGCGATCCCAGTCCCCATCCGGTTTCCGGTAGACGATCTCTTGCTCGGGGTAAGTCCGCGCGGCGTGGCGAATCAGTGTGGTGGTGTTGAGCTGGACGTCGTCGCCCATTGTTGACGGACAGCCCGTGATGATTGGTCGAGTCACAGTTTTTGGCCCCTCGTGGATGTGCGTGCGCGCCTCGAAGTCGAAGTCGCGAGGCATCAATTGAATCTACAAGGTTCCGCCGGCGCTGCTCAATCGGACTTCACGCCATCGCTGCCGCTGGTTGATTTGAAGTGTTGCGATTCGTATACGAGTGCGCGCCGTGCTTGTACTCGGCTGCCCGGGGTGCGAATCTAAGGGTTGTTGTAAGGATCAATCGACGCGGACCGCAGGGTTCGGATAGGGGGAACACAAGGATGCACAGAATTAATCGGGCGTTAATCGTGGGAACTGTGGCCGTGACAATGTCTCTCGCAGCGTGCAGTACCAAAGGCGGGTCGAGCGGCGCGGCGACGACCGGCGCTGGCGGGGTGAAGACCGATTTCGGCGTCACCAGTGACACGATCACCCTTGGCGCGCTCGTCGACGAGAGTGGCGTGTTCAAGGTAACCGGGCTCGCCCAGGCCGAGGGAAACCAGCTCTGGGCGGACGACGTGAATGCCAGCGGCGGTATCTGCGGGCGCAAGATCAAGCTAGATGTCCGCGATGACGGCTACAACGCTGAGAAGGCCGTCACGCTGTATGCGGGCATGAAGAACAACATCGCGGGTATGGTGCAGCTGCTCGGTTCGCCGATGGTGGCCGCACTCAGGTCTAGTATCGAGAGCGACAACATGCTGTCGGTGCCGACCTCGTGGGCCACCGGAAATCTCTCCAGCAAGGCGATCTTGCAGGTCGGTGCGACGTATGCGATCGAGATGATCAACGCCATGGCGTACGTGCAGAAGAAAGGCTTGATCAAGGACAAGGACAAGCTCGGCATCATCTACATCAAGGTGCTCAGCACTTCGCGGAGGCGCACGGCCAGGAGCTGGTCCAGGTCCCGATTGCCGCCACGGATCAGGACATGAGCGCGGCCGTGACCCAGCTGAAAAGCCAAAACGTCAAGGCAGTGCTGATCACGACCTCGCCGACCCAGACCGGTTCGGTCGCGACACAGATGCAGGCGCAGGGCATAGGCGACCTGCCGATCATCGGCGTCAACCCGGTGTTCGCGCCGACGTTGTTGGACACGCCCGCGAAGGACGCACTCGGCAACCTCTACCGCGGCATGTTCGTGGCACCGATGTCCTCGGACATTCCGGTCGTGAAGCAAATTGTGCAGGCGTTCAAGGCTAAGTACACTGACCCGATCCAGGATGGCGTCAACTTCGGCTACGTCTCCGGTCTCGCCTTCCAGGCCGTGCTGGAGCAGGCGTGCAAGGACAAGGATCTGACCCGCGCGGGTATTCTCAGCGCCTCACGCAAGGTCAAGGTCGACACCGACGGCTTGACTGCACCGCTGGACTTCTCCAAGGAGGGCCAGCCCGCGACTCGTGCGACGTACGTCGAGCAGGTCGACGCGGCAGCACTCGGTGGGGTCAAGGTCGTCGGCAAGCTCGAGGCCTCGAAGGAAGCCAAGAGCATGAAGATCCCACCACAGAAATAGCCAAGAAGAGCAGTGGAGTGTCACCGGGATCGCCTCCCAGCAGAGAGCGACCCCGGTGACGCGATAGGTCACTTGTCCGGTCGCCAGGTGAGGCCTAGATTCGGAGTCACTTGATGGGCACAGATGAAGACCTCCT